>Ga0209536_100007362_pt1 | contig 16701 bp, 17 predicted proteins | sample DeeMarSeWOR28_12_FD_187461 | JGI IMG/M metagenome (GOLD analysis project Ga0209536, IMG submission 187461) | Marine sediment microbial communities from White Oak River estuary, North Carolina - WOR-2-8_12 (SPAdes) (version 2) | ecosystem: Environmental > Aquatic > Marine > Intertidal zone >... | reverse complement strand
ATTTCGGTTTCGGTGGCCGCTCCGATGAGAATAACGGCGACCCCACCAATAAGCTTTGCCAGGCGCTCCTGCAGCTTTTCCCGGTCATAATCGGAAGTCGTTTCTTCGATCTGCGTTCGAATCTGACGCACTCGGCCTTCGATGGCACTTTTAGACCCCGCGCCTTCAACAAGGGTGGTATTATCTTTGTCAATTTTGATGGTTTTGCATTTTCCCAGATCATTGCTGGTCACATTTTCCAGTTTGATACCCATATCCTCTGATATGACCTGACCGCCGGTCAAAACGGCAATGTCGCCCAGCATAGCCTTGCGGCGATCCCCAAAACCAGGCGCCTTAACAGCAGCGACCTGCAGGGTACCGCGAAGCTTGTTGACTACCAGCGTAGCCAGGGCCTCCCCATCCACATCTTCAGCAATGATCAATAAAGGTTTTCCCTGTTTGGCAATTTGCTCCAGTAGCGGCAAAAGGTCTTTCATCGCGCTGATTTTCTTTTCGTGCAGCAAAATATAGGCGTCTTCGAATACTGTTTCCATTTTTTCAGGGTTGGTGACGAAGTAAGGAGAGAGGTAGCCTCGATCAAATTGCATGCCCTCAACGATATCCAGCGTGGTCTCCATACTTTTGGCCTCTTCAACCGTAATGACACCTTCTTTACCGACCTTTTCCATGGCCTCAGAAATCAGTTCACCGACCATGGCATCATTGTTGGCGGAAATGGTGCCTACCTGAGCAATCTCAGTTTTATCCCGGGTCGGTTTGGAAAGCTTTTTCAATTCTTCGACAACAGCAATAGTGCCTTTATCGATGCCGCGTTTGAGGGCCATAGGATTGGCTCCGGAAGTCACCAGTTTTTGTCCTTCGCGGTAGATCGCCCTTGCCAGAATAGTTGCAGTGGTCGTGCCATCGCCGGCCATATCGCTGGTCTTGCTGGCAACCTCTTTGACCATCTGGGCACCCATGTTTTCGAACTTATCGGCTATTTCAATTTCTTTGGCAACCGTCACGCCATCTTTGGTGACCACCGGGGCGCCGAACGATTTCTCTAAAACGACATTGCGGCCCTTGGGTCCCAGGGTAACTTCCACAGCGTCTGCCAGGGTGTTTACGCCTCTTAAAAGGCGCTCTCTGGCTTTCAGATTGTATGAAATCATCTTTGCGGCCATTACAATCACCTCCAATTATTCAAGAACGGAAAAAATATCGTCCTCACGCAATAAAAGGTGTTCGACATTGTCAATCTAGATTTCGGTTCCGTCTTAATTTTCAAAAAGGAAGTCGTCTTCCAGGTTCGGATCTTCCGGCTCCAAATCTTGACTATCGATCGGATCCAGGTCGTCATCGTAAGATTCATACAGGGAGAAATCGGATCCATATAGATCTTCACTGCCGTATTCCATATCTGGATCCAGAGCAAACCTGGAAAGATATTTCCTGTCAGAATCATACATGGCTCGTCCCTCCTATAGATCTAAGTCATATCTAATTGAGCTGCGGTAATTTCGTCTGCGCTCCTTATTTTTTCCTTCCGTTTTAAATTCCTTCGTCCGAAATTTTTCTTTGCGCCGCATTGGACTTCGCTTGGGCGCATTTAAACCTGGATTGCTGTAATTGTCGGATTCATCGGTTGGATCTTCTAAAAGGTAGGAATTGAGAAAATACGTTTTTCTTTTCACTTTAGCCCTCTTTTAATTGAAATGACCTAAAATTGAATACAACCCTCAATGATCAGACTGCCTGTTGATTTGACACACTGTTTTCAGAAGCATCTTTTATAATCTGATACTGTCGAACACATAGGATCTCACGACCATTTAGTTGTTGCCTGAGTTTACCCTGAATGGCCACTTTCTTATAAGTCAGTTCTAATAATTCCTTGCCGGCGCCACTGAAGTCGATTTCATATTCTTTGCGGTCGTCCGTATGGATGGCAATTCGGGCCGGTTTGCCCTGTTCGTTCCATTTCGATGGCATGATAATTCCCTCTATGGGTGATGGGCCGGGTGTCTTCTTATTTTTTTTGCTGCTCAAAACTCACCTCCATCTAATCCGCATAAATCCTAAAGCTTTGTGGTAATGAAACGCCTTGGATGGGTTCATTTCATTCCGGCACAATCTTAAATGACTTCACGGTGATTATTTTCATGTCATCTTTTTCTTCGACTGTACCGGTGACCTGTACCTTTTCGGCGATATAGTTTTTGACCAGATCATCTCCCATCGGAGTTTCGGCAACTTCATAAATGGTATTATTCGCCACAATTTGAAATGTGTCGTTCACTTCCCCGACAATGGTAATCTCAGCGGCAAAAACGACATATGAATAAAACAAAAACGCTGCCGTAAAACAAAAAATTCCTAAAGACAAAATTTTGTTTCGTGTTTCCATCGAAACTTTCTCCTAAATTTTCGTTATTTACAGTTCATTTTATTGCAATAATTTGAGCAAAACATCGATCAATCACTTTCGCTTTTGCCCATTATGAAATTCATATTGGCGAACTCGCCCATACCCGATTGTTTAAGGACGGGGGTCACGGTATGGGCGAGCCGCGGCGCGTGTCCGCTATTTGCTCAGTGATGAGCATGCGACATTCAGCTCATCATAAAGCAACTGCTGTGCCAAACTTATAACTAATTAATATAATTAATAATATGAAAATTAGCGGCTGATATTAGAGAACTATCTGTTCCGAAAACAGCAGTTGAACACGAGCAGGTGGAGGCAATGGGAGGAGTCGACATCTAAGCATTTGAAATGATTTATAATAAAACCGGAATCTTTAATTCCGGTTTTATACAAGATCGGAATTAAAAGTTCTGGAAGACTATCGGTTTATCCCGAAAAAATTGGCTAACATGATATTCAGCCATCTGCGGAGCACGGCATAAGAGTAATGCTGGGCGGCGATATCGTAATTGGTGTTGACCATATTTGCGCGATGCTCGGGAGTCTCCAAAATAGCTTTGACCTTTGACACGGTTTTGCGCGTCAGATATCCATCCATGGCAATTAAATCAAATCCTTTGGGCTCGATATCCTGCACAAAAGTAGCATAGCGGTTAATCAGCAAGGGCTTTTTGAAGTAAACAGCCTCTAAAAATGCATTACCGAAACCCTCATATAAACTCGGGTAGGTAATGAAATCAGCATGCGGATATACATCCCAGAGTGAATGGGTTTCTTTCTGGTTCACATCCGGATTCATAGGATCTGACATATGGATGTTGATGACGCGCAGGTCAACCCCGCGTTGTTTGGCATCTTCCTTAAGCCAATTGGCATAATCAAAGCCTTCGTCTCCGGCTTCATGGGTTATGATCAGTTTATAACGCGGGTCGTTTAATTCCTCGACCAATTGAACGGCATGTTCGATCCCCTTGCGCTGAATGATGCGTGTGGGCTGTACAATTTTAACATCATTTTTTTGCAGCCCAAGGGACTGCCAGAAGGCTTCGGTTTGCCTTTCATTGATTTGGGGCGGGTTTTCGAAATCAAGCACATTGGGGATAATAATTGATGAAATCCCCGTTCGTAGAGCCAATTCCTCCTGCGCCGCCGAATTGATGACCACATGTTCGATACTGGGTAGCTTCGGTGGAAATGCCATTCTGAGATAATCACCAACGGCATTGACAACAAAACGGGTCCTTTCCCAGTAGAAATCATGATGGTGCGCAATGGTGGGAATCTGGGTTTCGGCAATTATTTCTGTCAGCGCGATACCTAAAGGTATATGCATTGGAATGGTCAGAATATTTTCAGCCACCAGAAGATGGATGTCAAAGGCCCGGATGAATTCATTTAGCTGTTTCTTTAGATGGGCTTTTAAATCAGAAATCGCGTCGCTGACAGCAGGGTCACGTCGCTTTTTCCCGAATATCTGCGCATCGATCCAGCGGTTTTTTTCATGATGAAAAAAGGCTTCGGGTACCAGAAAACTTCTTTCGGGACTGCGGTCCAGCAGCCCTGCAAACCAAAAATGACGGTGGCCGCAGGTTTTAAACACGCTGGACCATTTGCTGGCTTCAAGTGTGACGCCATCGGTTCCCGCAAATCGAGTTGATACAAATCCAATATTCTTAGGCATCATTTAAGGTCGACCCTTTTTCAATTTGCCGGTCAAAAACCGGCATGGCTTACTTTCCCATTTACGAATACGCTCTATTAGCCTATTATTAAACATTAAGCTAAAAAATCCATTTAAGGCGATTACCCGCAATTAGAACGATGGACACCCTCGCTAATAAGTAAGGATTTGCATTATTCGGTATTTTCGTCAAGACGAGATTTTAGGAATCTAACAAATAATGAAATATAAGCGGATGCTGAGTAAAGAATTTATTTTCATCTTATCTGTTTTTTTGGCATTCGGTTCTGCCTGCGGGAATGCTGAAAATACAAATGATTATACGCGTCTGCTGGAGCTTATTCAACTCGAAGACCGCCAACAGCCGCTATACGCTTTTAACGATTTTGAGGAAGACTTCGATAAGGCCAGCTATCGGGCCACGCGACAGTATCTAAATGCGCACCCTGGATTGATCGAACGCATTAAACTTACACTCAAAGGCGGAAAGCTGCGGTGGAAACTTAAAAATATGAAGCACCGGTTGTTGTTTGTCCCTGAAAACCGAACCGAATACGCAACCCTTTACAAAAATTATTGCCTCGATGTTATCCATGCGATCTTAGATAAAACCGGATTTGATAATCCCTATGACAGCATTCAAATCTTGAACCACAGCAAACCGGAGATTCATGGCGGAAAGGATGGTGTCACCGCCTATGTCGTTCATAATCTCGCCAAAGAATATGTCAGCACCTACATTTTCTCTAATCAAACTGATAAAAAAGTAAAAATTGAGCTCAAAGGTCAACTCTATAGCGGTGAGGTCGGCGCCTATTCGAGCACCTTAATGATGAACGCAGACGGTACGATAGAATTCCTAAAAGACAAATATACCATCTGGCAAAATAGCGCCGAAAATCCGTATACCGCATTAATGGTGCCTGCCGAAGAAACCCTGCATATTGCCCTCAGAGAGCATACCGAAAGGGCCATTCGAAATACGCTTATGGGCATGGATCCTCAAAGCCCAAAAAATGCGCAGAAAATAGTAGAAGATTGGATCGCGGTTGAAGAAGCGGTAATCGGCGGTATTGTCTTTATGTTGCTGCCGCCGATTCTGTTAGACTACCTGGCGGAATTGCCGGCGTCCTGGATTGAAAATGATAGGGAAGTAAAAAACCAATATAAAAAATATCGCCATCTCGAGAAAGGGATCAGCTTGGTGGGGGAAATAGGGTATCAGGAAGCGATCCGATTATATTCAGAAAATCCAGCGGCATTCCGAGACCTTCTTTTGTAAGCCCAACCAGTGCAGTCGCCTTGCTCAATTTTCCACTAAACAGATAGGGGGTGCCAGGTCTCATTTAAAAAGGCTGCCCCGGGGCGCAGCGGGCCAACTCATCCGGCCGTGATCCACTTCGGCCGCCAGCTTGAAACCCAGCATTTTATAAATCAGTTTGGCAACTGCAAAGGCTGAATTACGGTCTTGTGCATCACCACAAAACTCCACGACATCCATGCCAACGATGTTCTTTGCCATAAATATTTGCTGCAATAGAGCGACGGCTTCGTCCCATAAAAACCCACCGGGTTCAGGCGTTCCGGTACTGCGCACAACGCTCCAATCAAAAACATCCACATCCACCGTCAGGTAGACCGGGTCAGCCAGCGCGTTGAGTGCGGCCTGAACATCAAATGCGCCGCTGCGAAAGGCGGCCATGGTGCACACTGCCAGGTCTTCGTGTTCGATTCTGCGGGCCTCCCGAAGAGACAAGCTGCGAATGCCAATCTGCAGGGTGTTGGGGGTCAGTTCACGAATGCGGGACATTGCGCAGGCGTGGCTGTGCGGGCTGCCGTCATAACTGTCTCTGAGGTCGGCATGGGCGTCGAGCTGGATGACCGATATTGTTTTATACTTTTCGCATAGGGCCCTCAAACAGGCGCTGCTGATGGAATGGTCACCGCCCAGGATGACAACAAATTTGTTTTGGGCGATCACGTATTTCGTGAGCTCAAAGACCGCCGCGTTCATCCGTTCAGCATCCGAAAAATTCTCAGGCGGCATAACCGTACTGATGCCCATGCGATATGCTTCAGCCTTGAGGACTTCATCGTACAGTTCCAGATGTCTGGAGGCCTCGATGACGGCATCCGGTCCACCGGCCGTACCCGTTCCGTAGCTCACCCCGCCCTCGTACGGAACCGGCAGGATCGCGACTGCCGCGTTTCTAAAATCGGTATATTGCGGCGGCGGATCCAAAAATTGTAAGGGATTGGATTTCATCGGGCTTTTTCCAGTTCATCGGCCAGTGCCGGTATGCGGGAAATCATTTTCTGGGAGGGTCTTTTGCTGCAATTATCCAGGACGTAGGCTGCTAGAAGCGGGAAAATGATACTGTACTCGCCCCAGATCTGAATCAGTTTTTCTTCGGCTGCCGAGCGATATTTACCCCACGTTACCGATTCGCCAAAAGTGCAGCCGGACAGGCTGCCTTCTTTTTCGATGGCCGTGCCGATCTGAAGCCCTCGCTCGGCGCCGTCATGCTGAATTTTAAGGATCTGGCCAATGGTCGGGCCGGTTTGCTGAATAAAATTTTTGGGCCCGCCGCCACCAAGCTCGACAAAGCTGGTTGCGGCAGCAGCGAACACAATGGCAGCCGAGTCAAATATATCCTTTTGGGCCGACAGCCTAACTGGGTATCCCTCCCTATCCGTCACGAGCAGATTCATGGCAATGGAATGATTGGCCAACGAATCCCAGAAAATGGGGATTTTATGTCTGGCGGCACAAGCGACAAAACTGCGTTCGGGGTGTTTGCTGTTTTCTTGAACCCAGTTTCCCAGCGCATAATTAAATTCCCAGCTGGATAGATTCGACCCGGACAGATGCACTGCATAGCTTTCACGCACGAATTTCTGAATGATTTTGTCCTGCGCTTCAAGGGTTTCTTTTTCCCGGATACCGATATCATAAATTCGGGTGTCCCCGTGTTGCCTGAGCGCATCATCATCATGAATAGGCGAAATGGATTTGACCGGCAGATCGAAAGCGAAATGCAGGTCATGATAGACCTGTGCGCCGGTTGAGCAGATTACATCTATAAATCCGGTCTCCAGCAAAGAAATCACCATTCCGCCCATCCCACCGGCGATTCCGGCACCGGCAATACCCAGCCAGATGGTATCGCCGTCGTCGATCATCTGCCGGTACAGTTGTGCGCCGCGATAAACATTGCGGGCCTCAAATGATGTCTGCCCCATGGCGGCAACGATCTCTGTGATCGACATACCCCCTGACAGGGCTGGCGGAACAATATTCGGTGCCTTTTCAAACAAAGAATGCCTGTCGTTCATCATATCGCCTTGCATTTATTTAGTCAGCATAAGAGATTTAAAAGAAAAGATTACGGGATTAATCCAGCAGCATGACAGCAGCGGCAATGACAGTTGTCCACAGCCCTTCTTTGTGACCCCGGGCAGATTGCGCGATGCTGCGCGACACGAATAGTTTGCTGCCAACCTTGTAAGCCTGCTTGCGCTCATCCCAGGCCACATCCGGATCCATTTCAATTCCCAGAGTGGATGCCAGCATAGTTGCGGCCAGGTCTTCGGCAAAATCTGCGGATTTCTTTCTGGTCTCGCCACAGGCGTGATGTTCACTGATGTATCCATATTGGCGGTTATTTTTGGGTCGAGCCAAACCGATAGCCGCTGAAATCAAGCGATTGGGTTCATTGGTATCCTCGCGGGACAAAACAACAAACGTAATCTGACCGGCCCTTAACTCATTTATCCCGTTATCCTGAGAAATAATTTTGCAGTCCGGCGGCAGGATGCTGGATACATACACCAGGTTGCATTTTTCAATGCCGGCACTGCGGAGGGCCAGCTCAAAACTCTGCAGCTTATTGCGGTGATAGCCCACCCCTTTTGTGAAAAACATACGCCTGGGAATGAGTTTGTACAATTTCGGCTCCTGCTTTGAAAATCGCATGCAAATTTGCAGCATCCGTTACGGTTTCTGCGCAGCTGAGCAATGCTTAAAAAGCGATTTCATAATTGCCGCTGCAGTACGTTCAAGAGGTAAAGGGGAACAATTCCCAATTTGATGTATCTTGCCTGTATCTTTGAAGGGAGATCTACAAAATTTTTCACGCGCCGTCTAAAATTATTTGAATTGCACGTGCATTTCATTTCATAGGCGAAGTTATACATGGTTGTGGAATAATCAAATGTAATCTGATGCCCGGCATTGATCGGCACAATGGCGACCAGTTTGATTGTATCGATATTGAATCGTATCCCGCAGTTGGGCTCGCATGAATGGTTCACGTAATCATCATGCTGGCCGGAGGGCCCCATAAATAGATTTTCTCCTATTTGGAGATAATAATCCGTATCGGCAGTATAGGGTTCAGGTAGGTCTTTGATATCGACCACCGGCCCTTTAAACTTTAAAATCTCTTCCCCGGCCTTAAACGGCTCCTTTGCAAAAACACCCTTGCCATGGGCGCAATTTTTCGCCTCCAGTTTTCTCATAACAAAAAAAGGGGATGATCCCCTCTCCTCAAGCAGCTTGAATGCGGATACGGTAAACACCGAGGTGCCCTCAGTTTCCACCGTCGCTTCCTTTGCTGCTCATGGCTAGTTTGTTTGCTGTGTGTTTGTTGCTCGTCGCTTTTTCCGGTCTGCCTCCATTTTGCCTGTCTACCCGCAAATCAGTTCGATACTTGAGCATCGAACGCTTGACCCAAATGCTCAAGCAGCCTTATCGGCAGTTCTTCTAATATCGAGCCAGCCGGTGCTCCTGTTAAAACTGCCCTCGAAAAGAATCATTTCCGGGTAGCGATCCAGGGCGTCATAGTTGTTAATGACCGCATCACTGTTGACGGCCTCTTTGGGATCGAAGATCCTTATATCAAAAATATGTTTGTCGGTTGTGGGTCGCACTGCCCCCTTCAACGACCAAACCCAATCCGGGTCCAGTTTTAATTGGGTAACCAAATAGATCCCGACGCGCTCCGGCAAATCCTTGGGTTTCGGTAGTTTTGATGATTTTTGGTCCAGGTTCTGGCCGTTGGCTGTCTTGGTTTTCCAAAATTTCCAGTTCATCTGTTTTTCCCCCTTTGCCCCATAATGTTTAAGCAAAGAGAGGGGGGGTAACCCCTCTCTTTGCTAAGTCAAAATTTTATTCTTCAACAATTTGAAAAGATGAGACGTTTATAATTTTTGTGCCCTCGGCTTCCATAACCGTACCTTTTACGGTTACTTTCTGGCCGGTCATCTCCATGAGCTCATTGCCCTCGTCACCTTCGGCAATATCGTAGGTCATGCCACTGTTGTCGACCAGCTGACCGTCTTCGTTAATAACGCCTGAGATGCTGACTTCCGATCCGGCCACCGCCATTCCTGAAAGAAAGACGGTCAGACCAACGATTAAAATGCCTAAAAAAATCTTCTTCGTGTTTTTTTTCATTATACTATCCTCCATGGTAATAGTTGTTAACGCTGCCTTTAAAGGCATTTTTTTGATGCTTTGGACCAGGTTTTCAGTTTGCTAAAGTTTTTAACGTTGATAATCCTTTTTCCTTTCTGAATTTGTGTTATTCCCTCGATCTCTACCTCCTGTCTTAAAAGCGGCTTTAGTCTGGCAATCTGGTCTTTATCCGTGATCAGATACTCCTTCTCATCGCGAGTGGCGATGGCCAGATCGACCACGTTGCCGTTGTTATCCCAGTTGGCAGGTATAATGATACCTTCGATACAAATCATCGTTGATTCCAATTTTTCTTTGCGACACCATTTCAATTGCTTACTGGTGCTCTAGATCAGCAATCAGCATGCCAATTCGACAAGCACTTGAAATCATATTGGTTACTAATTTTTGCAGATTTAGGGTCGGAACTATCAGTTCCCGAATTTACAGTTCATTGTTCACGGATAGAGAGAGAGGGGCGCCAGATGGAAGGTCTATTCAGGCAAAATACAGACAGGAAGCCTGAATTCCGAAATTAAATATTCTCGGAATCAGCGGTTCTGATTTAACATAAAAAAACCGTTTGCCAGGTTACAGGTTTTTAAAGTCTTCTTTTCTGATGCCGTGTTTATTCATCAGCTTGTTGAGCTGGCGGGTGCTGATACCGGCGACTTCAGCCGATTCAGCGATCTTTCCTTTATGGCGGATTAAAACATTTTTCAAATAATTTCGTTCAATATCCTCGACACCGCGCTGCCGGGCCTGGCTTAACGTCAGGTTTTCACTGGATGGGATAAATAGGGGATTGTCGTCAGATTCAAAGAGCTCATTGGGAAAACTTTCCGGCGTCAGTTCATCTGTTGTTTCCAGTATATAAGCCCGTTCGATCAAATTTTCCAACTCCCTTATATTACCCGGCCAGGAATACCTGCTGAAGGCCTCCAGCACATGGGGATGGATTGCATGTATTTTTTTTAAAGAAAAATTGTTCAATTTTTTTAAAAAAATCTCGGTTAATACCGGGATATCTTCGATGCGCTCACGCAACATCGGTATTTCTATGGGAAATACATTGAGCCGGTAGTAAAGGTCTTTTCGAAACAGCCCCTCGTCGCACATCTTTCTCAGATCCGCATTTGTGGCGGCAATCACGCGCACATCCGTTGTAAGGATTTCCTCACCACCTACCCGCTGAAAGGTCCCGTCCTGCAGAACCTGTAATAACTTGATCTGGGCCGAGGGCGTTATCGTGCCAATCTCATCCAGAAAAATGGTTCCACCTTTGGCAATTTCAAATTTTCCTAATTTTCTTTTTATAGCCCCGGTAAAAGCGCCCTTTTCATGACCAAACATCTCACTTTCAACCAGCGTGTCCGGGATTGCGCCGCAATGGACGCTGATAAACTGGGCATCCCGGCGGTTGCTGTGTTGATGAATCAATTTTGCAAGAACGCTTTTACCGGTTCCTGTATCTCCCGCCAACAATACCGTGCTTTTTGTCGGAGAAACGGATCGGATTTTATCAAATACGTTTTGCATATTCAGGCTTTTTGTCTGAACAAGTTCGAGCGAATCGACATGCCAGAATTGATCCCGCAAATAATCCAGCTCTGATTGAATCATGATGGACTCGCTGATGTTGTCAGCAATATGTTTTATTTCCTCAGGATCTGCCGGTAAGGGAAGGTAATCGCTTGCACCGGCTTTTACCGCTTTTATGGCTTTGCGAATCCGATGCTGCGGGGCCATGATGATGATGTCAATTGTGGGATTTATTTGCCGGAAGGGCTGTATCGCCGCTTTGCAATTTTCATCAGAAACGCCTGTTAAAAGAATGTCGATGTCGACAAATATCAGGTCGTAACGCCTATCGGCCAATGATTCTATTGCTTGCTGTTTCGTGAATGCGCCATCAACACGATAACCGCGCGGGAAGCAGGAACGTATGGTATGTAACAGTTTGTGATCCGAAGTGGCAACTAAGATTGATTTCATATTTTTGCGTTATTCCGGAAACGGTTAGGATGAAAAATTAGCCTATTTCTAATCGCTTTGAGCAAAATGTCAACAAAATTAGATCACCAATCTTTTTTGAAAAATCGCTTTATCGATTCTCACATCCCTGATTTCGGAACTGCAACTTCTTACCTGAAATAATTTATTTATTCCAGCATATTAGAGGTGGTGCTGTGACAATTCGTCTGAACAAAAAAGTGAATTGATAAAAAAATCGGAATACCAAGTTCCGGTGAAATTTTGCGCGAATCTAGAATATAATTAAATTTCAGTTGTTTATCGTTTTGGCATGTTTGTTGCCATCTGTATTAGTCAAGTAGACCTGATCGGCTGGAGATATGGTGAATATTATTGCAGGATTTAGGAAAGATACCCTATACCGTATAGGAGGTGACATAATGACACCTGAGAAATGGGATCCCTGGAAAAGTCTCTCTTTTCTACAGGACCGAATCAACAGAATGTTTTGGGAAGCTTTCCCTGAGCCTCGAGGTGAAGAAGACGAGGTCAGTTTGGCGAGCTGGTATCCAGCGGTGGATATCCATGAAAATAATGAGGCCATCGTTTTGCAGGCCGAGCTCCCGGGGTTAATAAGGAACCACTTTTTTTGAAAAGTGTGTGCGCATTCAAAAAAATCATATTGTTGAAAAACAAAAAAACATCAAACCTATAATTATGAAGAATCACGAAGACCATCATCACCTTCATCTGCTATGTGATATCAGTGAACTCGCTACACTATTGACTGCAAGCGAGGATATTGAAATTTTTTTTCAACACACGGTGGAGATGATCACCCGTCACATGAATGCCGATGTCTGCTCCATTTATTTGTTTGATGAAATGTCCAAGGATTTGGTGCTGGATGCCACCAAAGGATTAAATCCAGCTGCTATCGGCACTGTTCGCATGAAGATTGGCGAGGGGCTGGTGGGAACCACCTTTTCCAAGCTGGAGCCGTTAAATGTTGGCAGCGCCAGCTCTCATCCCAGATTTAAATATTTCAAAGAGGCCGGCGAAGATTCTTTTCATTCGTTTTTGGCGGTGCCCATTGTCAGGGGTGACGAAAAAATAGGTGTTCTGGTAGTCCAGCATAAAGACTGTGATTATTTCGATGATATGGATGTTCGGGTCATACAGGGCATTGCTTCCCAGCTTGCCGGTGCTGTCGGCAACGCCCGCCTGCTCATCGAAACCAGTCTGCAACGGAATGGGCATCCTCGCAGGTATCAACCAGAACAACCCTTAAGGTTCTTAAAAGGAAAAATGGCTGCCGGGGGGCATGCTTTCGCACCGGCTTTTGTTTTCGACAAAAGCCACGCAAAACTGCTCGATGAAAACTCTGATGAAAAAGCTGATCACAGCCTGGCTGATTTTCAACGGGCGATTCAGGCGACGGCCGGACAGCTAAAACAATACCAGCAACGATTTGCCCGGCGCCTGCCCGAGAGTGCCGCTTTGATCTTTTCAGCACATCTCATGATCCTCAAAGATATCCGTTTCATGCAGGAGATGGAAAAAAGAATATCGCAAGGGGTGCCGCCAGCAGCAGCAATTCGGGCAGTGGCCAAATATTACATCGATCTTTTTACAGCGAGTGCGCATGCCCATGTCAGGGAAAAAGCGAACGATGTTGCGGACCTCGCCGGCCGCATTCTGAAAAATCTGAGAGGCATAAATGAAATAGATCAGGCCGTAAGAGGGAGTCGAATCGCGATCGCCAAAGAGCTTTATCCTTCCGACATGTTGCGACTGGCCGCTGAAAATGTTAAAGGCATCATTCTGGTCAGCGGCGGTATGACCTCTCATGTGGCCATACTGGCACGTTCCCTTCAAATCCCACTTATTATTGCCAACGAGCCGCAGCTGCTTGATGTGGTAGAAGACACAGCGGTCCTTATGGATGCGGAAAGCGGTAACATTTATGTGAAACCATCTGAAGAAGTTGTCAAAGAATACCAATTTGAAGAAAAGGCAACCTCAGCATTTGAAATAACCTCTCATGAAGTCTCGCCGGAGACTCACAGCCGTGACGGGATTCGAATTCGACTCCTCGCCAACATCAATCTTTTGCGCGATCTTAAAATTGCCCGTGAGATGCAAGCAGAAGGCATCGGGCTCTATCGCTCCGAATTTCCATTTCTGATCCGATCGGCGGTTCCCTCCGAGCAGGAACAATTTTTCGTCTATAAACAGCTCTTTGATGAAATGCCGGGTAAAGATATCACCATACGAACCCTGGATATTGGCGGCGACAAGCTGCTGGCCTACCAGGATCTCAAACCCGAAACCAATCCGCAATTGGGGTTAAGAGCCATTCGGTTCTCATTACACCACAGGGACATTTTCCACCAGCAATTGCGTGCGATACTGCGCGCCGCAACCGGTGCAAAAACGGTGCGGATCATGTTTCCTTTGATTTCCTCCCTGGATGAATTTTATGAGGCCAAACAGGCGGTATACGACTGCATATCTGCCCTTCAAAGGGAAAATCTGGCCCATCATCCACAGCCACTCGTCGGTGTTCTGGTGGAACTGCCGTCAATTGTGGAAATCATCGACGCAATCGTTGCCGAAGCCGATTTTCTGTCAATCGGTACCAACGATTTTATACAATATATGGTGGCGGTTGACCGTAGTAATGAACAAGTGGCCGAGTATTATAAACCCCATCATCCCTCGGTCCTGAGAGCGCTTAATAAAATTGTGAAGGCCGCGATTCAACAAAAAACGGATATTTCCGTTTGCGGTGAGATGGCGCACCAGGCGGAATATATTCCTTTTTTAACCGGAATCGGTGTGCGCTCCTTGAGCGTCTATCCGAAATTTTTGCCTGAAGTTCAAAGATTTTTATCCGGCATGCGTATTTCAGATGCCGAATTCACAGCTAAAAGACTACTTTCGGAGACCACCATTAATGGTGTCCAAGCTGTCTTGCAGCGGGAGACTTAATGTATTGATAAGTAGAAAAGGCACAGTCGGCAGCTACAAATGCAAAATACTGAATTCAGGTATCCTGTTATTTTAAATATCCAGTGAACACCCATATGATCGAGGAATGACAATGAAAATTTCGAATCAAATCGACAACAGCGGTCGATTAGCAGAAGACAAACCATACGATCTAATGGATGGCGCTACAGGCGAAAGCCTGCAGGTAATCAGAGAACTTGATGAGCAGCGCAAGATTTCAGCGGACGCAGACACGCCTATTGATGAGCGTCTGGAGGCCTATGAAGATATTTTTGATTCACAGGTCGGCGATACCTCCCTGGTCAGAGCGCGTAATATTGAACGCGAAGTCGGTCTGCGCCAGATTTTCCTTAAATTTGAAGGCGGCAATCCGACCGGCACACAAAAAGACCGGATCGCATTCACCCAGGCCATGGATGCCCTGCGGCGTGGTTTCGATACCATTACGATGGCGACCTGCGGCAATTACGGTGTCGCCATGGCTTTGGCCGCATCCTTTGCCGGGTTGCGATGCCAAATTTGTATTCCCGAAACCTACCATACCAAACGGATAGAGGAAATGACCGAACTCGGGGCCGAAATTGTTCGGGTTACCGGGGATTACGAAAAGGCCGTTATGGCTTCTCAGCAGCTGGCCCGAAAAAACGAGCTTTACGACGCCAATCCGGGCGGTGAAAATACGCTGACTCAGCTGCGTGCCTACGGGCAAATTGCTTACGAGATATACGATGAGCTGCGGGACGCCCCATTGGCCGTTGCCGCTCCGGTCTCAAACGGCACCACGCTTTCCGGTATTTACAAGGGTTTTTTGAGTCTGTACCGTCGTGGAAAAACCTCTCGGATGCCACGCATCGTCGCAGGCTCCTCGTTCCGCAAAAATCCGATCGTGCAGGCCTATTTAAAAAATATGCAGACCTGTGAAGATTTGAACCCTGAACAAATCCGGGAAACCAGCGTGAATGAGCCGCTGATCAACTGGCATGCCATTGACGGGGATATTGCCCTGGAAGCCATCCGCCAAACCCGGGGATGGGCGGCCAACACCTCGGATAAAGCACTGCTTGCCTACTCGAAATTAATCCGTGAGAAAGAGGGACTGCAGGTTTTGCCGGCGTCTACCGCCGGCTTGATTGCGTTAATGGATCAGCACCAGAAAGAGCCGCTGGCCGGCGATCGCTATGTCGTTATATTAACAGGGAGGAAATCATGAATCGACTGCCCGAAGGAAACGCCATCGTATACTGTGAGGGGGCCTTTAACACACCCAACGGTAAAACGGCACATGGTCTGGTCAGATTCACCCATCGGTATCGTGTGCTTTCAATCATCGATTCTGGCTATGCGGGCTGCGACGCCGGTGACGTATTGGACGGTAAAGCCAACGGAATACCGATTTTCGATTCACTGGACCAGGCTGTAACGGAAGCCGACAGCCACAACCGCCCGGCCACACATTTTGTTATCGGTCTGGCCCCGGACGGCGGCCGTTTATCGTCAACAGCGCGGCAGGATGCCAAAAATGCCATTTCATACGGCTTAGACGTGGACTGCGGCCTGCACGATTATCTTTCAGAAGATCCGGAAATAATCAAGCTTGCTGCAAAATATGGCATTAAAATACGCGATATCCGTAAGCCGCCGCGGATTAAAAACCTTCATTTTTTCAGTGGTAAAATTGAAGCAGTCAAGGCTCTCAAAATCGCTATGCTGGGAACCGATTCGGCAATCGGCAAGCGCACCACTGCCTGGCTGATCGTTAAAGGCTTTACGGATCTGGGGCTGAGTGCCGAGATGATCGGTACCGGTCAGACGGCCTGGATGCAGGGTGTTAAATATGGGATTATTATGGATTCTCTGGTGAACGATTTTGTGGCCGGCGAAATAGAGCATGCCGTGTGGTCGGCCTGGCATCAAGAAAAACCGGATATTATTGTGATTGAAGGGCAAGGCAGCCTGATGAATCCGGCTTACCCGGGTGGTTTTGAAATCCTGGCGGCGGGGCGACCGGATGTCATCGTGCTTCAACACGCGCCGGCACGTCTGGAATATGATGGTTTTCCCGGCTATGCAATCCAGCCCCTGAGACAGCAGATCCAGGCCATCGAACTTCTGTCCGCAAAGCCGGTGGTCGCCGTTACGATCAACCACGAGGGCCTGTCTTCC
>Ga0209536_100007361_pt1 | contig 16702 bp, 14 predicted proteins | sample DeeMarSeWOR28_12_FD_187461 | JGI IMG/M metagenome (GOLD analysis project Ga0209536, IMG submission 187461) | Marine sediment microbial communities from White Oak River estuary, North Carolina - WOR-2-8_12 (SPAdes) (version 2) | ecosystem: Environmental > Aquatic > Marine > Intertidal zone >... | reverse complement strand
GCTGGTCCAGCACATGGGGCTGGACGAGGTGGACAGAGTGGTGCTCGACGGCGAGGCGTTGTAGGCGGCGTCGGTGGACGCTTCCGCTTCCCTGCCCTGGCGGGGCGCGACGGGGCAAATGCGGCGATTCGAGAGCTCGACCACAACGAGACCTTGACGCCCGCGAAATTGAAGGCGGTGACCGATGCGAAGCTACAGCGTCTGCTCGGGTTTGCATGCGAAAATGTGCCGTACTACCGCGATTATTTCCGGGAGACCGGTGTCTCCACCGGAGACGCAGCAGACGCTGGCAATTTCTGCAGTTGGCCGTTGATGAGCAGGGCGACTATTAACGAGAATCTGACCAATCTCGTTTCCGACGACCTGGAAGGAAATGGATTGGACGCCAATAGCACCGGAGGGTCAACGGGAGAAGTCCTGAAATTCTACACCGACTGGCGCTCTGGAGCATATCGCAAGGCGACAGTTCGGAGAAACAAGCGTTGGCTTGGTGTCCAACCGGGTGAGCGGGAAGTTCGTCTGTGGGGGGCGCCGCTCGATGTCAAGCGATCCAAATCGATCCGTGGTTCCATTCATGCGGCCATTGCGCGGGAGAAGCTACTGAGTGCCGATAAGCTGGGTGAAGACACGCTGGCATCATATCTCGAAATTTGTCAATCGTTCCGGCCACGATTGCTGGTTGCCTATCCAAGCGCCCTCTCGGAGTTCGCGATTTACTGTCGTGAGCGAGGCGAGTCCATCGCTTCCTTACGCGCGATCATTTGTTCTGCAGAAACCTTGTTCCAACATGATCGGGAGTTGTTGGAAAGCACCTTTGGCGTCAAGGTATACAATCGATACGGATGTCGCGAAGTTGGCGATCTTGCACATGAAGTGCCGGGCATGCCGGGCCTGATCGTAAATTCGGACCGAGTCCATGTGGAAATACTTGACGAGCAAGGGCATCCCTGCGGGCCGGGAGAACAGGGGGAGGTCGTTGTGACTGATCTCGACAACTTCGGAATGCCCTTAATCCGATATCGAATAGGCGACTATGCTCGCTGGTCGCAGCGTAGTGATGGTATGGAAGTAAATTTGCCGTTTCCGGTTCTCGAGTCTGTCGACGGACGCACTCTCGACGTTGTTCGTGCGCCAAGCGGCCGTCGCGTTGGTGGTACGTACTGGACGCTGCTGTTGCGCAGCAAGCCCGGTTTCCGGAAGATGCAAGTCATTCAGACTGAACCCGACGCAATAAAAATTCTTTATTCACCCGAACCCGGCACCGAGCCGGATTTTGCCTATTTCAGGGGTGAGATCGCGAAGACCTGTGGCGCCGGTTTGCGGGTGGACTTCGTCAGCACAGAGGTCTTCGAACATGAGCCTGGATCCAAGTTTCGACTGGTCTTGCGAAAAGTTCCCTGATTGCACAAAAGGGTCGCATTCAGATGAAGAAGATTCGGACAATGTTCCTGCTGGGCAATCTGTCGATCGGGGGATCGGAGACTAAGTTCGTTCGACTGGCTAATCGGTTGTCGTCGCAAGGGCATGATGTTCATGTTGTTGCGCTCGGTTCTCCGTATACTCTGCGTGATCGATTGACAGACGAAGTGTCAGTCTATTGTCTCGAGCGCCAGTCCAGATTCTCGCTGAAGAACCTGCTCCGGTTGAGGAAGTACGTAACATCGCGGCGCATAGACACTATCGTCTGCGTCAATCCCTATCCCTTGATATACGGATGGCCACTCTCGCTGCTGACAGGGCGCAGCGGCCCGAAGTGCATTGCATCGATCAATACATCCGAACTGCAGTCTCGACGCGATGCCTATTTCATGTTGATTTACGGATATATTCTGCGCCGATGTGACGTTGTTATTTTCGGTGCTAACCGGCAGGCCGATTCATGGACTGAGAAGTATCGTATTCCCAAACGCAAGGTCACCGTGATCCATAACGGAGTAGATATCCGTTTCTTTCAGAGTTATCAGCAGGATAGGCACGATCTTCGGCAGACGTTCGAGATACCTGATGACTTCAGGGTCGTTGGTTGCGTGGCCCAGCTTCGACCGGAGAAATCTCACGTTACGTTACTCGATGCCTTTGAAGAACTAGTCCGGTCACGGAATCTTGACGCGGTGCTGCTCCTGGTAGGGGATGGCCCGGAAAAAGACGCAATCGTTGATAGAGCGCGCCGGCTGGGCATCGAGGACCGGCTTCGAATGGTCGGACAGGTAGACGATGTCAGGCCTTACCTCGCCATAATGAATGCTTTTGTGCTTCCATCGGTCTCCGTCGAAGTTTTTTCAAACGCGGCACTGGAGGCGATGTCAATGGGTGTCGTGCCTATCTGTTCCGATGTTGGAGGAGCAAGGGAAATGATCGACCATGGCATTGATGGATTCATTTTCCCCCGCAAAGACACGGAGGCCCTATCGCAATACCTGTACCAGGTCTTGACTGATCAGCAGCTGGCGGAAAGTATGAGAGAACAAGCGCGACTCAAGCTTCATGACAAATTTACAATTGAAAACATGGATGAGGCATACGTTAGATTACTGTCGAGTGACAAGCGGGATTCTGCAAACGACAGCGCCGTGAGTTAGTCAGTATGATCAGTATAAAGGCGGGGACGGTGCGCGATCTCAAGTACTTCGAACAGAACGTAAACGACAGGTACGGCACGTCTGCCGCGCCGTCAGACCTGCGCGAGCTGTTGCCGGAGCACTCCGCTCAGATCCGGCTTCGGTGGGCGAGAGTCAGCAGGGGCAATGTCGAGATTTTCACTGACGGGTCACCACTCGCGGAGGCGGTACAGTCCAGCATAGGCGATGGTGAAAATGTCTTTATTCCGGTCCATCCTCTGGAAGAGAATCGCTGGCCTTCGGACACGCTGGTTGAGAGCGGCACTATCAGCGTAAGCGCGTCGTACAGAACTGTCTTTTTCGAGCCGGAAGAAGATGGTTTGTTGAGCGGCTGTGTGTCCGGTCGGAACGCAATAATGCTGAAGCTGCACCTCGAGCGCCCACTGCCCGGTATCGACGGTGATAGACGGTTAACGCGCGACAAGATTGAGAAGTGTGTTGAACTATCGTCGGTCCTTCGTGACCAGGTCAATATGGATCCACTCGGGCAACAGTGCGAAATTGTTCCGGAGTTTCTCGGCCTTTCTCACTCGAGATCAGGTGTCCTGTTCAGGCAGATTCCCATTTCGGAGGTATTGCCACTTTTCTCTTTATTCTCGATAGACACCGGGAATCCGACGGCACCAACCTACATCGAACAGTGGTTGCGCGGCCAGTATGGGGAGAACTCTCGAGAGGCAGCCCGAGAGTTTGGCTGTCAGCTCGCTCGTCCGCTGCTGCGGAGCCTGTTCGCGGGCTTTCGAGCCGGGTTTTCAATGGAGATGCACGCGCAAAACGTATTGGTTCGACCCGGAAGAGATTCGCTAATCGACAGAGTCTATTTTCGGGATCTCGAAGGCGTCGTTTTTTCGAGCCGTTTCCGGGCTGAGCGTGGGTTAGAGCCGTTGTTCGAAAATCTTGATAATGAGGAAATTGACGATAACCGCGTGTCGATGACTCGATGGTTCAACCGAAACGTCGATCACGATCTCGGCCGGGTCTTTTCAGGGGCGCTACGAGCCCTCACGAGTAGTGGATATTTCGACGAGCGCTGCCAGAAGGTCGCGGTCCAGACTGTGAGAGATACACTAAGAGAGTGCGTGAAAGATGCGGAGCTTCAGTCTCTCAACTGGCCCGGGAGACTGTTGCCCGTGTCTCGCAGCCCGTATGGAAATGGTCTTAGCAAGGGGCATTACTACAGTACCCGTTATCGCTGACGGCCGTCAGATCTCTGAGGTTATTGGTTGTAGCCAGCTCGGCAGACTTGCTTCAGGGAAGGAATCGAGCATCAGCGCATGGAGCGCATCATTCCACGGTTGAAAATAGCCATCGAGTCGCTGGCGAGCATCCGCGGAGAATGAGATGACCTGATCATCGTTCACGTTCACGAAATCGTATATATGCCTTGCGCCACGGCGCAAGCCGGGGAAGCGATTCAGTATCGGTTCAAGCCCAGTGTTCATTCCCGCCGCCAGGTTTCGCAGCCTCAGGCTTCGATGCGGCCGAGTTCGATTTTCAACGCGGAACGTGTAATCGTCATAAAAGCCTGGATCGATACCGGAAAATCTGCAGATGTTCGTGATTAGTGTCGAAGGGGAATCCTGCAATTGATCGAAGAAGGCGATATGTGTTCGCTCCGCGGGAAAATACTGCAGAAAAGATGGAAGAAAATCCGCATATTGACAGACCCGAAGTTCCTGGCGAAATGCTTTTTGTCTGTCGGACAGCATGGACTCCTGGGAGAGATCGGCAAGACAGCCGCGGATTGCTTCATCAACGAACTGATCGGAATCCAGGCCATAGGTGGCTACGTGCGGCTGCCCGAAAGAGCTGCGATAGTAGGAGACTACCCGGTCCGTCGGATTCCGAAGCATAAACAGCAGCATTGCATCGGGCACGATTTCGTGGATTCGCGATGCGATTTTGTTCCCGCCATGCAGATACGTAGGCGTGGCTTCGACGCGGAGCAAGGAATGAGACTTCTTAACAAGGAACTGAGACTCATATCGGGCACGAACTGCATCGTCGCTCTCCCCGTTTGATTCCAGGTTCCTGTAAAAGAACCGAGATTCCTTCTGCCGCGATACCGATACATCAGGATGATCACCGAGATACCGGAAAACAGCCGTGGTGCCCGCTTTGTTGGTGCCGGCAATAATCAGGTATTTGATTGTATTGGCACTGGACATAATCGATTGACGGGATCCCCGGGAAGCATACAGGGCCTTGACGTGTCGTTACTCCATCCTCTTCGAACCACAACCGAAGTTAATCGGCCATTAACGTCGGTGGCTTTGGCGCAACGTTTTTCTTGATGACCGCATTTTCGCGGACAAGTATGATTCCGTCGCCGTCCTGCAAGGTGATCGTTCCGGCCGCCTTGCCATTATTGACCGCTGGATCCTGGCGCCCGTCAATGCGCCTGAACCCGCTCTCGATCGAGACAGACACCTTACCGTTGCCTTTTGGATTCACAAGAGCGGTGCCTGCTTCGAAATCCCGCCGCCATACACCGGATTTCCAGGCAGCTGTTGGCGGTGGATCCAGTGCGAGACCGAGCCAATCGGTTCCAGCTGTTCCCGCAAGATCGAATTCGTCAAACCACTCAACGGTCCCGTACAGGTATTCTTTAACGGGCGCATAGTCGAAATAGCCATTGTTCATCAGGCAAGTCGCGAATGCATAGCGGAAGAATCGATAATTATCGGGCTCTCCCTGAACAACAAACATGACGATCTTGGGGTCGAGGAAATAATCCATCGATCGGCGATAAAAGAACATTACCCGATCCCACGGCGTCCGCGGCTTGACCAGGTCCGAGGACCGCATTACGACTTCCAGCAAACCACCATGAACCTGTTGATCGTATTCAGTCAACTCCCAGCGACCGAGGGCGCTAGGCAATTCCGAGCGGTACCAGTCATGATTGACAAAAATGTACTTGTTCGGCGCCAGTTCCTTCAGTTTGTTCCAGAAGGCCTGGTGACCGAGGCGAAAAGCGGACTTGATTTTCTTCTGATCAGATTCCTTGCCGCCGCTCCAATCGATCGACTTGCCACTGGAAGGCTTTCTGGGTTGCCAATAGACCGCATCTTCATATATCGCGTCCCACACGTCGTATTGCAGCCACCACTCGTAGTCGAGCTTGGCCGCCCATTCGGGGAAGCGGTCTCCATTGGAGTCGGGGATAACGTATTTCGTTATGTTAACAGTCCAGTTATCGGGCCAATTGCTTACGTTCTCTCCGTCATAGTCTCTCGCCCACCAATCAGAAGCATTGCTGTTGTTGGGCCCTCGTTCGGAGGAGACTTTGTCTCTCTTTATCTGATCGTAGCCTTTGTACTCTATCGGTATGCTTTGCAGTTTGCTGTATTTGGCCAGAAGGATCTTCGGATTCAGCCTCCGGATAGCGCGAGCGTCATCGTTCATTGCAGCGCTCACATTGCCGAAAACTACATAGTCCAGTTTGGCCAGGTCCCGGTGATACTCCGGGTCGCTGTAGCCGCCTTCGTATGGCATTTTGCCTATCTGGTAGCCACCCAGCCGCGGAAATGTCTGTTTCGGTACACCTTGAGCGAAAGCCTGAACGCAACACCGCAGAGCGAGGAGTAGAGCACTTATAATCGTCGCCGGGCGGCATCTACCCGCGCGTGCAGGAGCAAGACATACATTCATAACAAAACACCTCACCAAAACAAATAGAAGACCGGGCTTCTACCGGCCACAAATTCAGCCTAGCGGTAAAGGTGTCTTGTTAACAGCGGAACCCGGGACAGCAGCGCGGTCACGAGAGTTGTGGCCTTGTGTCCCTATCTGGTAACCCCGCTGTCTTCGGGAAGACCCTTTAGACCGGAAGCTTTGCGTCCTTACCTTTCAGTAAGTTTGCCCTTTTCAGACTCTGCAGCGAGCCTATAACATAAGTCATACCAGTTCAAGCGGTCGCGCGGTGTAAGACGGACAGCCGGATTGCGGGGCTTATGCAAAATTGTGAAGTACGTCACAACCCCGAGTTACCGGCCCGAGACCAGGATTTGGCCAGCAAATACTGTCATGATCCGACCGAATCAGAATTGTGGAATCTGGCCCCGATGACAAACACAGGCGATCGGCCTCATAATCGGATAGTAAGTCGACCGCCATGCTCTATGCGCCGAGATTGAACTGAATGAATCTGCAAAATAGTGTCTTTCTTTTTGGAACCGGCCGAAGCGGCACAACAATTCTGTTGCGAATGTTGGCATGCCACCCGGATCTGGCATGGTTTTCGAATCTCAATGAGCGATACGTGAAGTATCCGTCATTGTCCGCCCTGTCGCGCCTACGGAATCTCGAATTTACTTCGGGAAAGTTCACCGGGGCTATGCGTTATCTGCCAATGCCTGCGGAAGCCATCGAAGTCCCGCGATTTGTCACAAACGGTTTGTTCCAGCGGCATCAGCCTCTGAGCAAGGATGACATCGATATCGATGCTGTCGCAAATTACCGCGATTATATTCAGAGCGTCTTGAAATGGCACGGTAAAGCAAGATTTCTTCACAAACACACGGGGTTTGCTCGGATAGCGCTCCTGGACCAGCTTGATCCATCCGGCAAGTTTATACAAATACTCAGAGACGGCAGGGCGGTCGTCTATTCACTAATGCGCGTTGGCTGGTGGGATGGCACGATGAAATCGTGGTGGTGGGGTGAGATGCCGGAGGCATACAAAGACGAGTACGAACGTTCGGGCCACGATAGTCTGGTTCTCGCGGGCATAGTCTGGAAGTATCTGGTTGATTTGTCAGCAACCGAACTGCAACTGGTGGATCCTTCGCGGATACTGACCGTTAGTTATTCGGATTTCGTTCGTGCCCCCAAAACCAAAATAGCCGAAATCTGCAATCACTGTAACTTGCCGGTCACGAACAAGTTCGATATGAGGATCAACAGATTCAAAATAAGAAACGCGGATGAAGCATGGCGCACCGGTCTTTCCGGAGAGCAAATAGATACTCTAAACAATTCATTGGGAAAGCACTTGCAGAAGTTCGGATTCACTATTTGAGCGAAGACAGCAACTTCATGTCTCACCAATTGTCATTCGCCTCGTAGCCGAGCTTCACCAGAAGATCAGGGTAGAGTTCTTTGAACAAGCCCTTGTGGTCATCTGTAAAATGATTGACCCAATCACCCGGCCGACCTTTTCTGAAGTGACTCTTGACATCTTCATCGCCCTGGCTCCGCCCTCCGGCAAGCGTCTGAAATCGAAATTGCCAGGCGATCGCCAGAATTTCTGCCCCGGACAGTCTTTGATTGCGGAATCTCTTTGATCCGGCTGCGAAGCTCTTACCACCAATCCTGTCAACGGACTCAAGCATCAGTTCCTTGACCTTGGTTCGCCATCGGTAGTCTGATTCGTCGATCAGATCCAAGTGGGAGAATGCCTGTAGAACCGTCTCATAGCTCATCGATGCGAGATCTTCGAACCGAATCTCGAGAACGTTGGGTTGCTTATAATCCCATGCTGCTATCTGGCTGAATTCTTTCGCGCGATTGCGAATCTCGACAGACAGCCCCTCTTCCTGCGACATGCCCCGCAGCTTGGCTCTGTAGTCTTCCAACTCCGACCAATGCTTTACGGAATGAGAGTGAAGATGGGAGAAGTAGGCGGATACGGCAATGTCTCTGGGGTCTCTGATTATGTGCACGCCCAGGTAGTCGGGAAGATTCAGCGTGTGGTCCAGGTCTGCATTGCCGTGGGACAAGAACCCGATCTGATTCTTCTCAATGAATTTCGGCAAGTCCCCGTCAAATCCGCGCTCATCGTAAACAGCATGAAACCGTAATCCCAATTTTCGTGACGCGGCCGCGAAGATTCGGTTCCACCACATCGTGGCGCACTTATGGTGACCGAAGAAAATGTATAGTGGATTGCCTGGCATAGGTAAACTCTGGTTAGTCAGCCACTGCAGTGCCGAATGATTGGGTCGGTGTAGAACAAATCATGTACCAGGGAGCCTGGTGCTCGAGCGGGATAAAACCGTATTGCTATAGGCACCCAGTCTCTGCGGGTGCTAGTAATACGATGCAGTGCGTTCGTCCGACCGATTCAGGACGGTACCGATAACGTTCAAATTTTCGAGCAACTCGGCGGCTTTCAAAGAGTCGGTACGTTTCGTGACTGATTCCGCAACTACCATGAGGATAGCATCTGGTATTTGTTGAAAAGCGAGCACGTCGTCGGCAGCCAGCAGCGGCGGCATGTCGTAAATTACAATGCGATCAGGGTCACTCGCGAGTCCCGCCGCCAGTTCATACATGGCTGGCGACGAAATCAGCTCTGATGAATGTTCAATAGTCCTGACATTCGGCATAACGACCAGTCGATCAATGTTTGTTCGAAGTAGCGTCTGTTCGGGTGTGGCGCGGTTCTGAAGACAATCAGAGATACCATATTTGGGTCGGAAGCCAAGGTAACCTGCTATGCTCGAATGCCGCAAGTCGAGGTCGACCAGGCAAACATTATGATTAACATCGCCTGCCAGGCTTATAGCAAGATTTATTGCACTAACAGATTTCCCGTCACCCTGTGTAGCACTAGTGACCGCCAGTGTGCGCCAGGCATTTGCGCGCATTCGTTGCAGGATGCGAGTGCGAAGCATCTTGTATGAAGTATGCACAACAGGATCGATTTCATCCGTAATAATGTGGTGTTCGTACAAGATGTCCGGGTCCAGAGTCACTCGACCAAGTTTTTGACCAATAGGGTCAGTGACGGGTCCGGCCGGCGAATAGATGCGCCGTACATCCTGTTTTCCCTTTCTGCCGTACGCAACTTCGTCGTTCTTGATCCGTTCCAGCGCTTTGTTAAGCCGTCCCATGCCCGTGATCCTAGTCGCTATCGAAGAATTAAATTATGGTGATGAACTAAATTGTGCCACTGATCTGGAGCTGCACGTAGATCGCGACAACGACGACCAGGCCTCCCAGCGCTAGAAACGACAGTCGTCGATTTCGAGTAATGATGCGAGATTCAGATTCTGTCCGAATGACCGGGATTGCTGCTATCGGCGGCACGCCGATAATCGTACGCACGTCTCGAGTATTTCTGATCGAATCGTCAAGTACTTCGGCCGCGATTGCGGCACCCAGCCCCGCTGTCAGTCCCGCAAAAATGCTTATTATGATTATCAACGGACGGTTGGGAAACGCCGGTTTTAAAGGCAATCCGGGTGAGCGAGTTACCACGTACCGCTCTGCAACATCGCTTGCTTCCAGAGCTCCTGCGCGCTCAACCGCCATGCGGCGCGCCATTGTGTCTTCGTATTGTTGCCTTGCAATCTCCAGATCACGTGTCAGCTCGAGATATCTGCGTTCCACTTCAGGCGCGATCTGTATGGCTTCGTCGAGGCTGCTTGTTTCTGCCTGCAGCTTTCTCCTGTCCTGCTGCAAAGCATCCAGCTCGATATTGACACTCTTTAGCTGCAGCTCCAGGTTTACGTAAACAGGATTATTTGGTTCGGGAAGATTCCGGGAGTCTTTGGGTAGCTGAGCCAGCTGCTCTCTCAGGGCACCAAGCGATCTCCTCAGGTTCTGTACGTCGGGATGATTCTCTCCATAGAGTTTCTCGGCGTCCGTGAGCTGTATTTGTTTTGCTGTATATTCGGCTTCCAGGGCCTGACGAAATGCGGGGTTGCCGGTGCCGCCCGACATTGCCTCGATTTCGCGACGCACCCGAACTACGTCGGGATGATTCGCACTGTATAAACCGATCAAACGCAGATATTCGGCCTGCAACTGTTGCATGCGAGCCGAGGAGGTAGGCAACGGATCACCATCCGGGCCAACCGCTGTGACCCACGGGTCAGTCTGGGCGAGCTGGCTTTGCAGCAGAGTCTTGCGTTCCTGCAGCGAACGGATATCCCGGTCCAGCTCCGACATGTCGCGTTCCTTTCTCTCTACTATCTGGCGATTGTAGCTTCGATCTTCCGGAAGGGCGCCAGGATTTGCTGTCTTGAACTCTGCAAGCTGAGACTCGAGCTCGGCAACCGTAATACGAATATCGTCCGCTTCACGCGTGAGTGCATCGGCGGTTCCGAGGTACGCTTCACGGCGACGCTTTTTGTTTCCTTCAAGAAACAAATCAACAATGTCTCGAGCAACGTTGCGAGCCGTGTCTGGATCCGGGTGGAAGAAAGAGACTACAAATCCTGTTACATCACCGGCATACCGATTTCGCGGATCGTCTTCGGCGAGAATCAGTTTCAGGTCAAAATTGTCTCGAAGCTTGGGAATTACCGTCTCAGGCTCGAGACTGCCGCGCTCTTCCGGATACAGTGCATGCTTGTCGATTATTGCCGCAAGATTTTCCCGCGTCATGACTTCATCATTGATTCGGCCGATGCGCTGCTCTCTGTCGGGAGCCTGATACGTACCTGGCAGAAACTGATCAGCAACTTCGGGCTGCTCGATAACAATCGTACCAGATGACTTGTACAGTGTTTCCAGGCTGAATGCCGCAATGATGCCGGAAGCTGTCAAAACGGTAAATATGATCGTGATGAGCCTGGCTCTGCGTTTGATTAGTCGTCCGACTTCGCCGACGGTGTATCCTTCGTCCTGCACTATGTATTTCCTCGAGGTAAACTACCTTACATTTGAACTTCAAGCCGGCGATCCCTTCTTATCGGGTTGGGCTGCCATGAGAACCAAACTGTTATTCTGTTTGAGTTAGCTGCACCTTCGGCTGTTTCCCTGTTCAACACCGTGTACCGGTAATCCGCCTGCATAGAGAATTGCCGTGATATTCGCCATACCAGCTGTCCACGAAGCTGCACATAATCCTGTTCAATCGCAACACTGTTGGTCGCGTTCGTGGAATAGGCTCTCATACCAAGCCCTGCTGAGAATCTGTCATTGAGGTCTCTAGAAAATCGCAGGTTTGCCTCCTGACGCCGTGTCAGGGCGCCTTGCCCGGACGAGTTCACGGTCTGTCTGAATTGCGCAATGAGCCGAATCGTTTCCAATTGGCGAATCACAGAGAGATCGAATACGGGCTGAGGGTCTTCTTCGCGCTCTATTCCCCCAAAGCCCAGCTGATCAACCTCAATCATCTCGAATCCCGCCATCAAACGTACTTGCGCAGTCTGGGAGACCCTGCTGACGAAGCCGGCCGTCAACCCATAGGTGGTTCTGTCGCCACCAAAGCGCTCGGTATCAAAGTCGCGAGCTAATGCAGTCACAAGACCACTGTTCCTGGATGAAAAGTTGTGTCGATATCTCAGCTGGATACGTGCGTCCGTGTAATCAAATAGACTCAGATCGTCTGAAGGTTCGTCGTATCTGACCAACAGGTAACCAAGTTCAGTTCTCAGCGATGAGACTTCCGAAAACCGGTGGGTCCACCTTGGGAGGATTCTGTACCTTTCCCGACGTTGTCGAATCGAAACGATGCCCGACTGATCGTCCGCTATATCTTCAGGATCAATGTTCGTATCAAGGTCGGCATCCGCGAGTTCTGCGGTCCGTACGCCTTCACGACTGAAGTTGCCGGACACCCCGAAATCGTTCCTAATTCCGTTATGCAGCGCGATTAGCCTGGCGAACTGATCGTCGGAATTGCGATCTTTGTCGCTCCCGTAATTGCGCGAGCGCAGCATTGGTCGAAACGACACCAGACCATTTTCTGTGTCATAGAACAAATCAACGCTCGCCTCGGCGATATATCCGGACAGTTCTAACTCTTCGTCGGTCCGACCGGACAGGGTGGCGTTGTCATCGAAGTCCCAAGCCGCTCTCATGAGAGGGTCGAACCGCCACTCTGCGGCCACAATGCCGGTATCGAGCAACAGGTACGCCGAGCATGCCACCAGCAAGAGTCGCGGTATGCCTCGCGCAACGGTTGTCAGGCAGGGTCTGTCGGATTGTCCATTTGTCAATGTATTCCCCATTCGTCTGGTTCCAGGAGGTTTGCAGGTGCCCGCAACTACGGCACGATGATTACGTCTCCACTTTGCAGAATGATATTCTGCTCCAGATTGCGGCCGCGGGAAATATCCGAATAACGAAACTCAATCAGTCGCTGGATCGACCCCGTCCTGCGAAGAATCTTGATGTCATTCAGTTCTGCAAAGGGCGTAGTCCCTCCAGCCAATGCCAGTGCCTGCATTACATCAACCACGGGGTTCATAATGAATTGCCCCGGTTTCTGCACCTGTCCCAGCACGTAAACCCGATTTCCTCTGATTTCCTTTATAGAGACGGTGACCACCGGATCCGGGATGTACTGCGCCAGACGCGCGGCTACCCGGTCCTGCACTTCGGCCACGGATGAGCCAGCGGCATCCAGGGTTCCGACGAGGGGGAAAGAAATTTTACCATCCGGTTGGACAATTACCTCCCGCTCCAGGTACTCCTCGCGCCATACGGAAATCTCGAGGAGATCGCCTGCCTGAATGGCATAGCTGGCCTTCTGGTTGGTCCCCGTCTCAGGGGTCTGGGCCAGGGCAGTCTGAGGCATCAAATGAAAGATCAGTATGAAGGCTACCGGGAGAGTAGCGCGCAGGATCGTACGGCATATCGGCATGTAACATCGCCCCTCAGAGGTTCTTGTGTTCCAAATCCAACCAGCTTTATAAGTTAGTTATAGACCGCTGATTTCTACGCGCATTTGCGTTAGATCGCAACTCTCAAATGGTGCCTGGTCGCTGTACAGGTTCAGCGGTGACGCTTAAGCTAATACACCGTACGGCTATCAGGAAGGAGAGCTCGTATGAAATTGGGATTTGAAGATGTTGTCGGCTATGAAGTCTGCGACGGCACAAGAGCGGATGTCGTGAACTGCGTCACAAATTGGCTGCATGAAGACCGCCGGGATTGCCGCTATTTTGCCTGCCTGAATCCGCATGCCGCCGAGATCGCATCAGACGATAGAATTTTCCATAACTCATTGACTTGCGCGGATTTTCTTACGGCCGATGGAATTGGAATAGTGTACGCGTCGAGGATATTGGGAGGCAGGATACGGCAACGTATCACGGGTATGGACGTTTTCCTGGGGGTCATGGAATCAATGGATCGTCTGGGTGACAAGTCCGTCTTTTTCCTGGGCTCCACCGAGGAGACACTGGAAAAGATTCGCTCGAAGATCAAAGACGAGTTCCCGAATGTCGTGATCGCCGGTACCTATTCACCACCTTTCAAACCGCAGTTTGACGATTCTGACAACAGGAAGATGATCGAGGCGATCAACGACAGCGGGGCTGACGTACTCTGGGTCGGGTTGACGGCGCCGAAGCAGGAAAAATGGATTTACGAGCATCGGGACTCGCTCAATGTGAATTTCGCGGGTCCAATAGGCGCGGCATTCGATTTTTTTGTCGGAAATATTGATCGAGCGGGACCGACAGTGCAGGCAATGGGGTTGGAGTGGCTGCCGAGATTGCTCCAGGAACCGCGTCGTCTCTGGCGACGCATGCTCATATCGGCGCCCAAATTTCTGCTACGCACGATTCGCTACCGTCTGGCGAAGCCGGGCTAAATATGCTCAACTGGGGGCATGAAACAGAAAGTTACAGGAAATACTTATTTTCTAATGGCTTGTAAGGTATCTTTAAGGTGTTATGTAAATAGATGCTTGGCTTGATATTTCAATGACTTGTACGCGAGTCACGCCGTGCTGCGTGACGTATTTCCTATTTCCGGTAACCTTCTTTATCGTACTATTCATTTGATTAAAGCAAGATCTTCAGAAAAATAACTAACGTGCAAACAAATTCGTGAGAGCGATGCTGACAACGTTCATAGCGCTTGCGGTGACTGCCCTTCTTATCGAGGTGGCACGCCGTCTTGCACCTGCAATAGGCCTGATTGACTCGCCGGACGAGCGCAAAGCGCACGAAGGAGAGATTCCGTTGGTCGGCGGAATTGCTATCTTTGCGGGCCTTGTTCTCGTCCTGGCGTCTCGAGGAATGCTGGCCGAGCATTCGGCATTTTTTGTGTCAGCTGGTCTTCTCGTAGTGATCGGAATGTGGGATGACGTCTTTGGGGTCTCACCGCATCCCCGCGTCATTATCCAGGGCCTCGCCGTTCTCATAATGGCGGCTGCAGGCGGTGTCTATATCGATGACGTCGGAACGCTAATTCCTGCGGTGGGGACGCTAAGCCTGGGTTGGCTGGCAATTCCTTTTACCGTATTTGCAGGCGTAGGCCTTATTAATGCGTTTAACATGTCGGACGGCGTGGACGGTCTGTGCGGAACGCTGACGTTGATCGCACTCGTTGGGTTGGGGATTGCCGCTGGCCTGGCTGGCAGGGAATCCGAATTGCTGCTTATCCTTGCGTTGAGCGGTGGCGTGATTGGATTTCTTGCTTACAACGTCCGACTCCCCAGGCGGCCACAAGCGAAAGTCTTTCTGGGCGATGCCGGCAGCTATCTTCTTGGCCTCGCGGTCCTGTATCTGGCTGTACGCCTCTCTCAGGGTCCGGAAAGCGCCATCGAGCCGGTAACGGCACTGTGGTTCTGTGCGGTGCCGCTGCTGGACACCATCGGCATGATCCTCAGACGTCTGCGGCGCGGAAGGTCGCCGTTCAGCCCGGACCGAGAGCATATTCATCATGTGTTCCTGCTCGCCGATTTCTCCGTCACTACGACATGGTTGGGTCTGGCAGCCGTATCGAGTGCTGCAATGTTGTTCGGCCTCGTGGGAGTTATCGCAGGTATCCCCGACTCGATTATGTTTGCGTCATTTCTCGTAATAGGCGTTCTCTATTACGGCATGATCGTCAGAGTCTGGAAGGTGCTGCGATTCTTCAGTCGCTCGATTAACCGTCGAAAAATGGCGAAACACGATCGTCGCTCGGGTATCGACCGTTGCCAACGAGATGTGCCTTTGCATGTCGTCGGCATAGCCGAAGATCGTCGTTCTGGCCTCGATCGACGCCAGCGAAATCTGGATAGACGAAATGGCAGCGCTGAAGATTTATCGAATATAGTCAGTCTTCCAAGAGACAGGAAAGAGCACCGTCCGAAGGAGCAGGCCGCCAGGGTATCGTGAAACATTTCACGTGAAGAGGCGTGCTGAAATCGTAAGGGAGTATGTAATGAAAACGGCATTGGTATGTGGGGCAGGCGGCTTCATTGGTTCACATCTTGTCAAGAGATTGAAGGCGGAAGGATTCTGGGTCAGGGGCGTCGACCTGAAATTTCCGGAGTTCGGGGAGACTGCAGCCGACGATTTCGTGATAGGCGACCTTAGAGACCCGATAATCTGTAGGCACGTAACGGACAGAAAATTCGATGAGGTCTATCAGTTGGCCGCAGACATGGGCGGCGCCGGATTTGTGTTCACCGGCGAGAATGATGCCGATATCATGCACAACTCTGCGCTGATCAATCTGAACATGCTCGAGGCTTGCTGGAAGCGAAGTTGCAAGCGAATTTTTTATTCATCGTCGGCGTGCATGTATCCGGAGCACAACCAAGTCGATCCGAATAATCCCAAGACCTCCGAAGACTCGGCGTATCCTGCCTGTCCTGATAGTGAGTACGGCTGGGAGAAACTGTTCAGCGAGCGGCTGTACCTCGCATTTCATCGCAATTATGGTCTGGAAGTACGCATCGCGCGCTTCCACAATATCTTTGGGCCGGAGGGCACCTGGGAAGGTGGGCGCGAGAAGGCACCGGCTGCATTGTGCCGGAAAGTAGCGGAAGCCGAGGACGGAAGCAGTATCGAATTATGGGGCGATGGAACCCAGACGCGATCGTTCCTCTATATTGATGAGTGTTTGGAGGGCGTCATTCGGCTTATGCGCTCGGACTGGATCGGGCCCGTGAACATTGGCTCCGAAGAAATGGTCAGCATTAACCGGTTAGCCGAGATGATAATGAAGATCGCCGGTAAGACGCTAACCATTGACCATATACCGGGCCCGCTCGGTGTGCGTGGTCGCAATTCGGATAATCACCTGATTCTCGAAAAGCTCGGTTGGCAGCCGACGGAGCCGTTGATTGATGGACTTGGCAAGACCTACCCGTGGATTGCCAGGCAACTTGATGATCTTGGCCGACTGCCGACAGGTGAAGACAAGTCAAAAGTCGCCTGACGTAGCCGCAGGAAGCAAACGGT
>Ga0209536_100007360_pt1 | contig 16703 bp, 18 predicted proteins | sample DeeMarSeWOR28_12_FD_187461 | JGI IMG/M metagenome (GOLD analysis project Ga0209536, IMG submission 187461) | Marine sediment microbial communities from White Oak River estuary, North Carolina - WOR-2-8_12 (SPAdes) (version 2) | ecosystem: Environmental > Aquatic > Marine > Intertidal zone >... | reverse complement strand
GCCCCGCTGAGGTCCGCCCCAATGACGCCCGCCCCGCGGAGGTTCGCCCCGCTGAGGTTCGCCTCGCTGAGGTCCGCCTTGCTGAGGTCCACCTCGCTGAGGTCCGCCCCGCTGAGGTCCACCTTACTGAGGTCGCCCCCCCTGAGATCAGGAATAATAGCAGGATTATTCTTCCTCCATTTATTCCAGCTTTTTATTCCCAGTTTCAGTGTCGCAATGTGTCTTGGGTTAGCCATAAATTAAATAACTCTTAAATATTAACTGCAATGGCATAGCTGAGATTTTACTCTGTCGGCTATAAGGCCGTTACATGAAAGTCCTCAATAACGTTTTCTTTGGCTGTGCAACACATAATTTGATAGGGAAGTCTATTCCTGTAACATTCTCGATGTCAACGATTCTCAGGATCTTAGGGGCGTCTCAACCTGCTTGGTCTGGGTTCCTTCAGACTGATCCTGTGGGAATGGTATAAAATCGAGAGCATCGGACAGCGAACCGGGCTGATTTACCCCACAGCGAAAGCGAAAATTCTGATTTTTGACCTTTTCCGGCTGAGTGAAGAAGAATTAGCAGTGGAGATAATGGTCATTGTAAGGGCGAACCTTCCGCCGAAGCCCGTAGGGCGAAGGCGGAAGGTTCGCCCCTACAAGAATAAATGGTTGAAATAAATAGTCCGACAGGGTGTAAAGTTGCTCTATGAGAGTACTGCTGATCTCAGCCAACGCCGAACAGGTGAATATGCCCACAATTCCACTCGGGCCCATGCTTGTGGCGGCGAGCACCAGGAGCTTGGGACATGAGGTCCAATTTCTGGACCTTATGTTTAAGGAAAATGCTGAAGTCGTTCTACAAAACCGGATTAAGGACTTGAATCCTGAGGTTATCGGGATTTCCGTTCGTAATATTGACGACCAGACATTTGAAAATCCTGAATTTTTCCTGGAAAACGTCCGTTCTGTGATTGATTGGTGTAAGGCAGCCTCCTCGGCTCCTGTCATCCTTGGAGGTGCCGGTTACAGTATTTTCCCCGATGCGGTCTTGGAGTACCTGAATGCGGATATGGGAGTGCAGGGAGAAGGGGAGAGAATCTTTCCTGCAATCCTTGAGAGGCTCGATCGTGGAGAAGATCCGTCTACATTACCTGGTGTACACATTCCTGGTCGCAAAGGTTGTCCGGGGCAGGAATTCTATGAAGATTTGGACAGTTTTCCATTACCGGATGACGAAACATGGTCGGATTTCGATCCGAAAAGTGAGGATACTTGGATACCGGTTGAAACTCGAAGAGGATGTCCAAATTATTGCTCGTATTGCTCGACCGTCCGTATTCAAGGAAGCCGTGTGCGAACGCGTTCACCTCTGCTAGTTGCACAATGCATGGAAAGACTATCCCGTCTGGGATTCAAAAACTTCTACGTTGTGGATAACTCATTCAATATTCCCGAATCACAAGGCCTTGATTTCTGTGACCAGCTGGCCAGTCTGCATCTGGATATTCAATGGAAGGCTATTCTCTATCCACACGGAGTGACCCCCAAACTGGTCAAATCTATGAAGAGAGCGGGTTGTGTTGAAGTTGCAGTAGGATTTGAGAGCGGGTGTACGCGTATCCTTAAGGGGATGAACAAGCACTTTGAACCCGATGAAGTTCGGCGGGTGTGCAGGATACTTGCAGATAACGAAATCAGACGTATCGGATTTCTACTGTTCGGCGCCCCCGGTGAGACGCGGGAATCTGTTCTTCAGAGTCTTGACTTTGCCGATTCCCTCAATCTGGAAGGACTTCGTACAACTGTAGGGATTCGTATTTACCCCGGAACGGAGCTTGAAAAAAGAGCGCTGTCCGAGGGAATAATACATTCGAAGGATGAACTGCTTTTTCCCCGGTTCTACCTGGCAAAGGAAGTGGATCCATGGATACGAAATACTGTAGAAACCGGCTTCAGATTAAAGAAAGTATAAGCATGTGTTTTGCATTTCTTGAATGCTCATTTCCAAAGTAACTTTAAGTGAGAATCGTTATGCTGAAATTTAAGGTTTTTCTCCACAGTTATCTCGGGTTCAACAGCAATTCAACATTATTCTACGGTGAACATGATGCTGTTTTGATAGACGCGTCACAGATCCTGAGCGATTCCTATCGGCTGGTCTCTGAGATCCTTCCAATGAGGAAACGACTGACACACATCTATGTATCCCACTTCCATCCGGATCATCACTTTGGTCTGGCGGTATTAAAAATTGCTTTTCCCGACGCGAAAATCGTGGCTTTGCCAAGCGTGGTAAAAGACATTGTATTTACATCAAGCGATAAAGTGGACTTGTGGGCGATTGATCGATTCGGGCCGGGGGAAATACCGGCGACGACAACCATTCCCATGCCGATGGCGGAACCCAGACTTGAGTTGGAAGGAGAAGAAATCCGGTTTTCAGATGGTTGGGAAGGTGACAGCATCAACAACTCTGCAGTATGGGTTCCTTCCATCAACGTAGTGTGTGCCACGGATATCGCTTTTCACGACTGCCACATATGGCCGATCGAAAGCAATGTCGCGCGAAGAGTTATCTGGAGAAAGGATATCGCGAGACTGAAAGAATTTGACGCCAGAATAATCATACCCGGTCATTGCGATGAAGAGAAAATCCGGATAATGGAAGAGGTTGCCGAAGACACATCCCGAACCTACACCGATTGTGTAAACTGGTCCATCAGGTATCTTGAGGACTACGAGGAGGTTTACACCTCCGCCAGTTCCGCCCTGGCCCTGGTTGAGGGCGTCTACAAACGATATCCTGGCATGAAGGCTGAAGATTTTGCGATCCAATGGCAGGCCAGACTGCTTTATCCACACAGCAGTCCTGACTGGCTGCTGCCGTTACCGGGAGAACCGGGCAAAATTTTCCTCAACCCGGATGGCGGTTACGATGGCGATCCGCCGCGGGAGTAAGGAAGGGCCTCTTGCGGAACAGGTCCAGCGGTCCTCAGCGCCACCTCGGCGTAAACGAAGCGACTTTGGAAGCGGAGAGTCTGGAATCCTGTGAAACATGCAGACTGAGATTCAAGCTTTGGAACGCGGCTACAGATTCATGGCATTTCGGGCGCGATATGATCCGTCATAATCAGATCATAATAGCTCCGATAACGGCCCTGGTCGAATTCTTTAAGGAAGGTTGAAACCTTTTGCAGCATATTACAAAGCTGATATCCAGGGAGTCGGGTCGGAGGGCCGTAATAAGAGAATGTGGAACGTAAAAGCATACTCCGATCGTTCGTGGGAAGTTTCTTTACGTTCTTCACAAAATCCGAAAACTGCCCGAAGGAACCCCAGTCAAAAAGAACGATCTCGACGTTTGACACATAAAAAACCGACACGGTCAGATTTCGTTTGCGGAGATAGTCTCCCACTGCAGCCAGTGCCTTTTTGCCGGAAAAATCACCCACGACAGGCAGGATAAGGTTCTTTTGCTGCATGCCGCGTACGAAATCATAATCCTCCGTACTGGCTATGAAGCTGTCCTGCTTCCCGTTTAGATCTCTCATGGCCAGAAGGTCTCTCAGGCGCGGAAAACGGCCGAACCCGCGACCGCCACGGCCACCTCGGCGGCCGCCGACATCATATCCAATTTCAAAACCATAGGTGTAAAAGCTTCGAATTAGATACTCCAGGCTGGCCTGGTCCTCCGAAGAAAGCGGGAACTTGAAATCAACCTGGATCGTCTTGAGGATAGAGGCTAGGTTTTCCTTATAGTTCTTGTCGTTGGCTGGAATGTTGGAGATGAAGGCGATCATTTCATCCAGCGGAGCGTCGGCGCCGGGAGCTTTCCCTGACGGTATGGGCCTGCTCAACAGATGGGAAAGGAAGTCAGCTCGAGTGGGAGAGAGATGGAAGATGGCCTTGTACATAAAGTGTTGGCTCATCGCCTGGCGGCGGATGTCCACGATGAAGGCGATACGCGGGCGAATCTTGGCGATATACGTGAAATTCTGCTCAGGTCCAACGCCGATATAGGCTCCCCCCTTGATGTCGAGTTCCTTTAGCTTGCCTACTATTGTCAGGTAGGAATCCTCACTGGAAGTGAAATTGTCTGACATAAAATAACCGCCCTCTTCCGAGAAATCGCGAATCATATGCGAAAATTCCTCAGCGGACAAACTGTCGGATTCATCCAGTACCGTTTTGGCTATGGAGACAGAAATCAGGACAATCGCTACAGCACAGCACAGCATATGTACTCTGTATTTTTTCATATAGATCCAGCCCTTTTTTGTAAGATTCATTGGAACTAAATGTACTCGATATCTTTCATGGAATCTATCGTTGATTTCATGTCCAAGAGCAAAGAGCCATGACGACTTCAAGGTCTTTTGCTCCCGTTTCCGGCTTGCCGGCTACGGCAAAACGGGATATTCAGTGTGACCGGAGAATTGTCTTCGGGGTTCGATTAAAAAATATTTTTATTTGAACCTTCAGGGTGGACTGCAATAGAATGCCGCATTCGGATTTGGCCTGAAACTCCCTACGGTTTCAGGCACCATCCTCATGTGTTCAAAATACCCCAGGAAACTTGTAGGGGAGCTTGCTAGGGGAATGAGGCATGATCGTGAAAATACATGAGTATCAGGCAAAGCAAGTGTTGTCGCAGTTCGGAGTTCCCATTCCTCGAGGGGAAGTGGCCGCCAATCCATACGAGGTGTACGATATCGCATCCCGTTTGGGAGGATCGGTTGTTGTAAAAGCCCAGATTCATGCAGGGGGAAGAGGGAAGGGAGGCGGCGTAAAGGTCGCGTCCAGTCCGGCCGAGGCAGAGGAAATGTCCGCAGGGATGTTCGGAATGACGCTGGTTACGCATCAGACCGGGCCTGAAGGAAGGACGGTCCGACGGGTTCTGGTAGAAGAAGCCCTGCCGATCAAGAAGGAATATTACCTTGGAATTGTCGTGGATCGGGGGACACAGCAGCCGGTTATAATGGTTTCACCGTCCGGCGGAATGGATATTGAAAAAGTGGCTGCCGAAACGCCTCACCTGATTTTCAAGGAATTTGTCGATCCCGGAATTCCGCTGCAGCCCTTTTCATTAAGGAAACTCGCTTTCAAGCTGGGATTGACCGGAGACCTGCTTTCTCCCACGACCAAGACTATTGCAGCGCTGTATCGGGCCTTTGAGGCTGTCGACGCTTCGCTGGTGGAGATCAATCCATTTCTGCTGACGGAAACCAACAAGCTGTATGCGCTCGATGCCAAGGTAAACTTCGACGATAACGCACTCTACCGGCACAAGGATCTCTTGTCGCTCAGGGATTTTTATGAGGAGGATGAACTCGAGATCGAGGCGTCGCGGTACGGTATCAATTATATCCGGCTGGAAGGAAATATCGGCTGCATGGTGAACGGCGCCGGGTTGGCAATGGCTACCATGGATATCATTAAGCTGACAGGAGGGAATCCCGCCAATTTTCTCGACGTAGGTGGAGGGGCGACGGTCGAACAGGTCCGCAATGCGTTTAAGATCCTGCTGGGGGATCGGAACGTCAAAGCGGTTCTGATCAATATTTTCGGCGGCATCATGCGCTGTGATGTTGTTGCAAACGGCGTGGTGGAGGCGGCAAAGTCCATTGGTGTCGATATCCCCGTCGTTGTGCGTCTTGAGGGAACCAACGTGGAAAAAGGTCAGGAGATTCTGAAAAGCTCGGGACTCAAATTTACTGTAACGGTTGGTATGAAAGATGCCGCAGAAAAAGTGGTCGCACTTGCAAATTAAGGAGGATTCCGTTGGCTATTCTGGTCGATAAAAACACTCGTCTGGCTGTTCAAGGTATTACGGGCAAAGAGGGTTCTTTCCACGCGCAGCAATGTAGGGAGTACGGTACCAATATCGTGGCCGGTATCACCCCGGGGAAGGGGGGAACGGTCCATGAGGGCACACCGGTCTTCAATACCGTTGAGGAAGCAGTTGAAAAGGAGGGTGCCAACGCATCCGTCATTTTCGTTCCTCCCCCATTTGCCGCTGACGCTATTCTGGAAGCGGTTGCTGCCGGAGTGAAACTGATTGTCTGCATCACAGAAGGTATACCCACAATTGACATGGTACGTGTCATGTCTGCGCTAACCCGTTCCAACAGCCGTTTGATAGGGCCGAACTGCCCGGGCATAATTTCTCCGGGGAAATGCAAAATCGGAATTATGCCGGGCGGGATATTTCGTGAAGGCGCTGTTGGTGTCATTTCGCGCAGCGGCACATTGACATACGAAGCCGTGCATCAACTTTCGGAAAGAAACATAGGCCAATCCACCTGCATCGGAATCGGCGGAGATCCTGTTATCGGAACGAACTTCATTGATGCGCTTAAATTGTTCAACGAAGATCCGGAGACTGCCGCCATCGTGATGGTAGGAGAGATAGGCGGAACTGCGGAAGAAGAAGCATCCCAATTTATCAAAGAGAATGTGAAGAAGCCCGTGGTCGGATTTATCGCAGGACGGACCGCCCCTCCGGGACGAAGAATGGGACATGCCGGAGCGATCATTTCCGGGGGCAAAGGCACTGCTGAAGAAAAAATTGATACGATGCACAAGTTCGGAATTCATGTGGTTTTAAGCCCCGCGGAAATCGGGGAAGCCATGGCGAAATTGATTTAGGCTCCACTGAAAAAGATTATTTTCGGGTGAAGAACTCCGACCGTAGGTCGGAGCTTCTTCCTTAGGAAAAAGCCATGGGAGCTTCGCTCCTCCCCAGCCTTTTGCTGGGGCCTAACTCCCCTGTTGCCATTCATCCCCAGCTATAGGCTGGGGCATTCTGGCTTTTTCCCGTAATCGGCTTCAAACTTCAGGTTTCGCCGGGCAGGAGTTGGTTTTCCGATCTGATTTTTCGTTCGTCATTTTCGGTCCGCCATTCTACAATTGTTTCATGGTTCCTTTGGGCCGGATATTCATTATTCTGGGTGTAATCCTGCTGGTTGTGGGTCTTTTGATGACGTATACCCATGTATTTTCGTGGCTTCATCTGGGGCGTCTTCCGGGAGATATCAGGATCAAGCGCGGTGCTTATTCTTTTTACTTCCCTCTGACAACCTGCATTATCCTGAGCATATTGATAACACTAATTTTGTACATCTTTCGGAAATAAGCTATGAATCAAGACAACTTGAAAAATTTAACATCATTGGAAACCTCTGTTCTGGACGCCCTCCGGACCATAAACGATCCGGATTTGGGGAAGGACATTGTTTCGCTGAACTTTGTAAAAGATCTGAAAGTCGAAGAAGGCACGGCATCCTTCACCATTGAATTGACGACACCGGCATGTCCGGTTAAAAAGGAGATGGAGCAGTGGGCCCGTGAGGCTGTCTCCAAAGTGGAAGGAATCACCGATGTCCGGATCGAGATGACGGCTGCAGTTACAACGGGAACGGCTGCCGGAGGCAAGCAAGCAATCGAAGGCGTAAAAAACATTGTGGCTGTCGGTAGCGGGAAGGGAGGTGTCGGCAAGACTTCCGTAACGGTGAATCTGGCGATAGCGTTGGCACAGGAGGGCGCGAAAGTCGGACTTCTGGATGCGGATATTTATGGCCCTAATGTGCCGCAGATGATGGGGATTGAAGGTCAACCACATGCTGTCGACAACCGTATTCAGACCCTTTCAAACTATGGCGTTCGTGTGATGTCGATGGGCTTTCTGACCAATAATGACGATACGCCGCTGATCTGGCGTGGACCGATGCTTCACAGCGTTATCCAGCAGTTTCTCCGGCAGGTCGATTGGGGAGAACTGGATTACCTCCTGATCGATCTTCCTCCCGGCACCGGGGATGTACAGCTCAGCATTACCCAGACGGTCCCTCTCATGGGAGCCGTTATCGTCAGCACCCCTCAGGATGTCGCCCTGCAGGACGCCCGAAAGGCAATTCTTATGTTCCGGCAGGTTCATGTGGAAATACTCGGAATTGTGGAGAATATGTCATATTTCCAATGTCCTAAATGCGGCGAGCAAACGCATGTTTTCAGTCACGGAGGCGGCGCGGTAACTGCAAACAGCTTTGATGTCCCATACCTGGGGGAAGTCCCCTTGGCGGTCGATCTCAGAGAGGGAGGAGATTCCGGCAAACCCGTGGTGGTTTCAAATCCTGATTCCCTGTGTGCTGCGGCTTTCGGTCAGATCGCAGAAAAAGTTGCCGCCCAGGTCAGCATCGCCAATCAAAACAGTCTGAACAGGCCGGTTATCGAATAGGCCGTAATAGAAACGCGGCCTGTTGTACTTTTACTGCAGGCTGTTAGGAGGAATGCTGTATTGCTATACGAATACTCGGATAGCTCCATATGCTTTGTGCAGCTTCATCTCGGAGGGGATCGCAATTTCAGCTATCTCTTTGGCGATGCTTTATCCGGGGAAGGGGCTGTTGTCGATCCCGGTTTCCGTCCCGGCGGATTTGTGGCTGCGGCGGAGCGGCACGGCCTTAAAATCAAATATATACTCATAACTCACAATCACTCGGATCATATGGCGTCTGCCGGCGAACTGGTACGGTTCTCCGGTGCGAGGCTGTATGCCGGAAAGAATGAAGTTCTGGAAGGTGCTGTCGTTCTGAGCGATGGCGACAGTCTTCCTCTCGGCGATCGTACCATAGAAATCCTGTCTACTCCCGGCCACACTGTCGGACATATGTGCTACCTTTTTGAGAACCGTCTCATGACAGGAGACCTCCTGTTTTGCGGCAAAGTTGGAGGCACGGGACCCGGCTTTCCCGGGTCGCACGCACGGTCGGAATGGGAATCCCTTCAGAAAATTATGCGTCTGCCGGAATCCACCATGGTCTTTCCCGGACACGATTATTACGGGGGAGAAGGAGAAATGCCGCATTCCACGATCGGTTATGAAAAGCAGCATAATCCGTTTTTACTGTGCAGGAATTTTAGTGAGTTCTGCCTGCTTAAAGAGAATTGGGCCGACTACAAGGCCGAACACGGCATACGATAACAATGCCGATCGGCAAATGTAGGGGCGAACGATTATGGACGGGGTGGCGGCTGCCCGTGATTTCGATATTGACGGGCGAACACCAAGTTGTCCGCCGAAGCCGGCCGAATCCACGATTCGGCTTAGGCGAAGGCGGAAGGTTCGCCCCTACGCATTTTCCTTTTTGTTGAAGAACGTTTCGATGAATTGATTTCCTGAGAGCATTCCCAGGGATCCGACCTTTACGCTTTCCTCGTCATACCGCTCGACAGAGTCCGCTTGCCGGTCCGGGGAGAAGATGGCTACGGGAACAGGCTCCCGGGTGTGGTTCCCGTACGCGATCGGCGTGGGGTGATCGGGGAGAACCGCCAGTGTACACTCCCATCTCTTTTTCTCAATTCCTTCCATCACTCTTTGAATAAGCCTGTTGTCCAGGTCTTCAATACACCGGATTTTCAGGGATAGATTCTGTTCGTGACCGGCTTCGTCAGGCGCTTCAACATGGATATATACAAAATCCGTTTCCTCAAGAGCCGTAAGAGCCGCATCCGCTTTTCCTTCGTAGTCTGTATCGTAGAGACCTGTAGCGCCTGGAACATTGATAGCTTCCATCCCGGCGTAAATAGCCAGTCCTTTAACCAAATCCACCGCGGTGATGGCGGCACCGCGGATTCCGAACCGTTCCCCGATGGTCTTCATGAGAGGCTTCTTCCCCGGGGCCCAGGGCCAGAGGGAATTGGCCGGCTGCTGCCCGTTATCCCGCCTCTTTTGATTAATTGGATGGTTTTCCAGCAGAGCCTGTGATTCTTCGACAAAGCGGTTCAGTAAATCGGCCGTTTTCTGTCCCGCACCCGTCATCGGGCGGATGGTAAGTTGGCGCCAGGGCGTGCCGACATGATCATGGGGTGGAGAGCATTCGAGCCGAAATTCTCCTCCTGGATGAATCAGTACATGGCGGTAACTGAGCCCGGGATAAAGTGATAGATTCCAACTTTGAAAATGGGTATTCGCATCCCTTATTAATGTGTGGGCTTCCTCGTTGGAAATGTGTCCGGAAGAGTGGCTTCGTATTTTACCGTCTTCAATGCAGATCAGATTTACCCTCAAGGCCAGGTCATTCTCTTTCAGATGGATACCCAGACTGGCAGCCTCCAGCACACCACGCCCTTCCAGGCCGTGGAAAAGTTCCTTTGCCTTATAGCCGAGCACCGAAAGATTGGCTATCGCCGACCCTGTCATCATATCCGGTTCGATTGTTCGAAACAGTCCCGTCTGTCCATGGCGTGCAATCCAGTCCATGCCCGGTTTCTTTGCTGCCATCAATGGTGTTTTCCCATCCAGTTCAGGGATGGGATAATCGGCCATACCGTCTCCGAGGAAAATGACGTATTTCATAGAAAAAACACCTTGTCAGTTTTCAGCCAAGCGCTGCGCTTCTGATCCACTATTGAGTAATAGGGAAACAAGAAGCCAGGAGTCAGAAACCGGAAACCGGCTCAAATATTCAACAAGAACCTTGTTGAATATTTGAGCTGTGAGAAATGCACACTAGGAGCCGTATTTTTCGAGGATCAGTTCCCGGAAGGATTGATACTCCGCCGGCATTGTCAGGCAGTCCTCTTTCTTTTGTTCCACTTCAGAGAGGCTGGGCGGACTGTCCGGTGAAAAACCCAAAAGCGTCTCGATCTCCTCCGGAAATTTTGCCGGATGGGCGGTTTCAATCGAAACGGCTTTGGAAGGACTACGGTTTTCCTCAAAGTAACGCTCAAGCCCGAGCCAACCGGTCGCGCCATGGGGTTCCAGCAATAAGCGATGGTTCTGCCAGGCTTTTTGAATCGTCTTTCGTGTATCTTCATCAGTGACGCTTGTCGCCCACAACTCTCTTTTCATGTAATCCATATCGGGCATTTGACGGATCGTGCCCGTTTCATCCATCCACCCGCCATATAGAGCGAGCACCCGCGCAAAATTGCTCGGGTGACCGACATTCATGGCATTTGAAAGGCAGCGTCGGGAAGGGATGATCTTCTCATAACAGCCCGTTTGAAAAAATTTCGGCACCGCGTCGTTGGTGTTTGTGGCGATGACGATTTTATTAATGGGTGCGCCCATACGCATAGCCAGCAGTGCGCCCATCATGTTGCCGAAATTGCCGGAAGGAACGGAGAGTATGACAGGGTCTCCCTCAGACCCCAGACTGACTGCGGCATAGACGTAATAGACAATTTGCGGCAGGAGGCGGCCGATGTTGATGGAGTTGGCCGAGGTCAGCTGAATACTACTCAGGTTTTCATCTGCAAATGCCTGTTTCACCAGAGTCTGGCAGTCGTCGAATTTGCCCACCACAGCAATCGGGGTAATATTTCCCCCCAATGTCGTCATCTGTTTTCTCTGCCGTTCGCTTACTTCTGCAGGAGGGAACAGGACCGCAACTTCGATGTTGGGTATTTTGTAGAACGCATGCGCTACAGCACTTCCTGTGTCTCCGCTTGTGGCCGTCAGGATCACCAAGCGGTTAGGTGCGTCTTTTCGCAACGCTCCAAACATCTGCCCCATCATTCTTCCGGCAAAGTCTTTGAACGAGGCGGTAGGGCCGCGATCCAGACGCATAATGTATCTCCCGGTATCGACCTTCTCTAACGGAACATCGAAGTCGTATGCACGGCGACACATTTCATCCACGGAATCATCCGGGAAGGTGCCGGCGGTAAATTTTTTTAAAACGATCGAGGCGACTTCAGGATAGGACTTGTTACGTAAAGAAGCAAAGTCCTCCTGAGTCAATAAGGGTATGGTAACCGGGAGGTAAAGTCCCCTGTCCGGCGCCTGCCCCTGCAAGAGTGCCTCCGCAAGATTCACTTCCGGAGCCTGCCGGTTTGTGCTTGCGAAAAGCATCGGATCCATTCCAAGTTCCTTTCTACAGGTGAATACAAGTAAGGACACGTCATACAGTGCACCAAAGTCCCTATTATACATGAGGCTCTGCCGAGTGCATCCCGGGGAATGCACGTTCTTAGGGGATTATTGTTGATTTACTTGCAACCTGGGGCTATCCGGGATGCTTTCTCGTTAATTTTTGCTCTTTCGATCGCTTCTTTTGCCTCCAGCCATCCGGCGCAACGATTACGCCAGGAGTCGCCGCGGCAGAGATTAATGAGTCCCTTGCATTTCGCATAGAATTCGAAAAAGAGCAGGATCAGTGTGCGTTTCAGTGTGCCGACCGGCGTGTCGCTGCAGATAAGTTTATCGTCGATCATTCCACAATCGATGATGCGGACGGCGCCGATGACGGGAATTGTTATATGAGTGTCGCGGCGTATACGCGGTCCAAGGACAACGGCGTCCAACGGGGCGCCGTCGGATCCGATATAGGCATCAACGGATCCGTAATTAAAGGGGCAGGGAACCGGTGAGACGAAATCCAGCCTGCCGGAGGAATCGCGCTTGATAAAGCTGCCTCGCGGTATTTCAATGACGACTTCAACTTGCAGTACCGCGTCCATTCGATCATTCTATTCGGATGCTGCGTCTGATTTATATAGTATTTTTATAGCTACCATTCTCTTTTGCTTCTTATATTTAAGGGCGTTCCAATTCCCTTAATCGCCTGGTTGTGGAGTACCTGTGTAATTTTTTTTTAACGAAGCCTGTGACCGGACGACACTTCGGAATAAACTCATGATGAACGCAGCAGGAGGTGAAAATGCAGAAAAGGTTCAACTACTGCCGGGCCCGATACGTTTGAACGAGAATTCAACCTTTACCCTGGCCGGATTACCGGCGATTTCCAATACCGGATATGCAAGAAAATTGATCGGCCCGGATGCCGGAGAGGGCTCGACAAGAAGGTCCCGACCTCGGCTGAGTTCTATGCGATTTGCCGGGTGGTGCCCGAAGTAATAGGTCGCAAGGCTTGTGTATTTGTCCGCTTCACTGATGTCGATAGGCCACCATTGACCGTCGGCATAAAATTCCGCCCAGCAGTGGTAGCCGTCTATGCCTCCCTGGTTTCTTTCCGAAGGAATAGACGCCCCGATGGCAAACCGGGCCGGAATTCCCACCGCCCTTGCAAGAGCGATAAAATAGGAGTGAAAATCGGAACAGTTCCCTGTATGAGCGTCGCATGCATAAACGGCATCGCCCTTGCCCCATCCGCTGCCATACTTCATATAGCGCATCTGTTCTATGATATGGTCGTATAGGGCGCGCGCGCACGATATCGCTCTTCTTGCCTTGGACAACCTCCGACGCAATGGCGCGAAAATTTTCATTTATTGGAACGAGGCGCTCCGGCTTCAGGTATTTAATGGGATCGTCGTCACTTTGCGCATTATAAATGGTTTTTTCACGCCGATCGACGCGGAAAAGGATCTCCATTGTCCGTCCGCTATCTTCAGGGCCGAGCTGCAGGAAGTAGATGCTGTTTCCATGCTCCCGGTCTTGCAGAATCGACGGCTGCCTGAGAAAATCCGCGGAGACAACATCTACGGTCTGGTGCCTGTCGCTGGCCGGCTTGGGAATCCATATACGGGCTTCATCCGTAATCTCCGGCAGAATCACCTTGTATAGAAACTCAAATGAATCCCGATCCAGCACCACTCCCAGAAGACTCTCGGAAGCATTCTCTACGGGAACTCGTTGCCAACCCCCATCCTTTTTCTGCTCCCAGGTATAGTAGGGCTGGCCGTTAATTTTATGCACGGTCGTCTCAGTCACGGTCATAGCGCCGGGATCGCCAGAAAGGAAAAAGTCGACATCGTAGACATCGCTGCCGACATCCACCAGATCGACGCATGCAAAATGGCGGCGGGGACCCAGATTTGCCAGATATTCCGTGTGGACGCGCACCAGTTTTAGACGAAGCTCCTGGTCGCCATGCGCAAGGTTGAAGTAACCGCCATTCGCCTTGGACTGATCCTCGATGTATCTCTCGATGCCATCCTGGATATCCTGTGTGATTACATTAGGCATCGCCTCCGTTTCGTTTCGAGACGTACCGCAGCCGGCCAGCATCAGACAAACTATTCCAATCGCTGGAATTGATGTTTTCCAGTACATTCTGAACTGTTCTCCTTCTTTGCCGCGCCGCGGATAGGACTGTGATCTGAAGGCATTAGCCGGAGGCCAGTCCCGTGCGGCAAAGTTCCTGATTAATTAGGATGCTCTCCAGTGGGGTGTTCGCTGGATGGTTGTTCCTCCAATTCCATCTCCCCTGCAGGCTGTTCGCCGGATGGTTGTTCCTCAACTGCCGCATCTCCGACGGACTCCTCTCCCGAAGGAGCTTCGCCGGAACCGCCGCAGCCTGACATGCCGATAAAAAACAACACTGTAAGCAGCATGCATGCTGTTAGCTTTGTTAAACCGTTCATATTTTCCAAGTCTCCTTTCATGGTCTTTCTCTGCCTGTTTGAAAATGCAGGAGGCGATCAACCATTTGGCTTAACTGTTTTGTAAAACTCTGAAATCAAAAATTGAAAACGTCAAGCAAAATCCATTGCCTACAAAAGATGATTCACAATATCACCTCATTGCCTTTTATTAAACTTAATCTTTAGAATTAAGAAGGGGGATAGGATTGAAGGTCCATTAGACCTGAATTAGGGGAGACCGAATAACCGGATATTGCCCTAACTGAAATAATATTCCTGTGCTGCGGGGGAATCGGCGGGATTCTGGCAGGTGGACCGCAATAGGCAAAAATCTTTTGTATCGCATCGGGAGAATCCGTAGCACAGAGAAGTTTCTTTTTCTACAGTCATGATAGGTCTGCCATAAAGCATATAATCTTCCTTGCGACATTCGGATACCAGGCGGCCATTCCAATAGGTTTTGTTCGGGCAGCCATCGCACTCGTCCTGCTCCCCGTTCGGGAGGATATCATGGGGTTGCATGACGATTAAATTCTGGATGGAAATCTTTTCAAAAATCAAAAAAGGATTTTTCAAAAAGGAGCTCCACCTTTTTTTGAACATGTTTCTAGTCCCTAGGTCGAACGCCATTAACGGCAACAGCAGCCTGGCTTTGGAATTGATCTTCGGAGGTGTGAAAGCCAAATATCTTCCGGTAAGAAAATGATATGCCACCTGGAGTATTTCCGCTGCTCTGGCGCCCAGGTTCCCATAAATGTGATTGCTTGACCCTACATGGGTGCCGAAAAGCCACTTCGGGGCGTCCGGTAAGACTGTACCGCCAAGATAGGAACTGAAAGCGTAATCCGGACAGACCTTCCAAATCTGCTCGCAGATATCCAGGGCCGTAAGATTTTTAAACCGCTTTGAAGAAATGTAAGGGGTTTCCTGGAGGATAACCTGTTGAGCTCCAGCATAGTAGTCCCATGGATCGTCTGGATGAGCGGTTCTTACTGGGATCAGGACGTTGCATGCCACTTTGTGGATATTTTTTACAGTCCATTCGACAATACTGCTCACTTCATCAAGGGTTTCGGGTAATATGGTTGTGTTGTAACCGCAAACAAGCCCCCCTTCTTTATGGACCATATCCGCATATTCCTGGCGCAATGCATTCAATTCCTTTTCACTTTTTCCTTCCCACTCCGGTCGATTCTGATGCGAATCCACATGGAATATAAATCCATAGACACCTGCTTTTTTTAGTTTATGCACTAGAGAAGGGATTAACGACACCCCATTTGTCAAAATAACCGGCTTTGTTCCACGTTTCTTTACCATCTCCGTTATTTCAATAATCTGTGGGTGAGTTAAGGGTTCTCCACCCGCGATAATCATGGCATCGCATTTTCTTAGCTTCATCATGCTTACCAGCTCTAATTCGACTTGCGACAATGACTTATGGCTTTGTGGGTCATGACGTTGATAACAGTATTCACAGGACAAATTGCAATTCCGGGTCGGCTCCAGCCAACTGAGCCCGTTGTCTGACATGGTCCAGGGCATCCGATAATATTTCGAAGTATCTATGGCATGGGTTGATTCAAGATTTTGCATACGGTTTTCCTTCCTTTTCTGTAAATATTTTTTTGCAAGCGGTGTGCCAAAGTGAATAAAGATTGTTAACTTACTGCTACTAATATATTTATGAAAAGGAGCATATAGAATTTAGACATACTTGCGAGGAGACTCTATACATAAAATGTCATATACATAATCAGCAAATGGTTCAAAGAACTGAAGGAACGAGTGCCCAGGATTAATTATCGGGATTCCTGTGCGGCAGGGGCGAACACAAGGTTCGACCCTACGTAGTCATTTCGAATTGGATGATGTGGTTTTGTTGGACCCGGCTTCGCTTTTCTTGTCTATACAAAGTAAATTATTTATTTTACGTGATTTAGTGGTTTCAATAAGTGGCTGCGCGCTGCGCCAGGCGTAGGCCGCTTGCCCTTCGAAGCCTGATGGATGTGACAAGAAACAAAACTGCATCTGGTTCTTTAGAATCAACAATTTACATCCGTGTGACCCACCGAGCTGATTTTGAAATTCTCCCGGGAATTTTATGAATCTGTCTTCTAAAACACGCATTAAAAGCGCCTTTATAACTACCATGAGAATTCCTCATTAGGTATCCGTCTTATCGATCCCGTGTGTCAAACTTATCCTGTTGCTTCTGGACTTCCTGTAACCTGAATTCCTGCAGTTCAGATTCCATCTCGCGGATTCGTGTATTCAGTGCTTCGATATCCGCGTGGAGGCTGTTGCTTTTTTCTGAACTGTGAGCGACATAATCCGAACCGATTTCAGAATATAACAGGGGATATGGACACTCGACAATTT
>Ga0209536_100007359_pt1 | contig 16704 bp, 15 predicted proteins | sample DeeMarSeWOR28_12_FD_187461 | JGI IMG/M metagenome (GOLD analysis project Ga0209536, IMG submission 187461) | Marine sediment microbial communities from White Oak River estuary, North Carolina - WOR-2-8_12 (SPAdes) (version 2) | ecosystem: Environmental > Aquatic > Marine > Intertidal zone >... | reverse complement strand
GGCCGCCGCGACATCGCTCGTTCTTGTTCATGCCGGTATTCCCGTCATTGGTCGTCTTCATCTCGTCCCTTTCTGCTTGTCGTGTTTATCATGGATTGGATAGCCGTGCGGTAGTCAGCCGATTCCGAGGAGCCGTCTTCGCTGGCCTCTTCCGCTGCCCGCCTCAGTTCCTCCCGGCGCTCCTGGATTCTCTGCCTGATCTCCTCGGCGCGGGACAGCGGCGCATCGCTCTCGGCGCCCGCGGACGCGGCCCGCCGGCTGTCCGCATCCGCCGGGGCTTCGGACTTCGGTTTCGGTGGCGGCGCAATCTGGTCGTCGTGCACCTGCAGCTCGAGCTGCATCTCCTCGCCATCGCCCGAGGCGAGCGTGATTTCACGCGGGGCGATGCGGCTGACGTGCCAGCTGCCATAGTCGCCATGCAAAGGCTGTCCCTCGAAGGCCACCAGCGACTCACCGGCTTCTTTCTGCCGGAGCGTGACCATCCTGATGGACGGCGTAATGATCACCCCGGCCAGCTCGAGCTCCGGCGCGTCGACGTTGTTCTCCTCCAGGTCGCCGAGTTCGTCCTGTTCGGAATCCAGGCCCAGTTCGGGTTGCCGGGATTCGTTGAACACGGGCCGTTCGGTAACGACCGCGTAGGCGTCCATCGGTTCACTTGGGGGCAACTCGGGCACGTCCAGCCGGAGCGCCTCGCCCCCACCCTCTTCCTCGCCGCCCCCGCCGGTCGGCGGCATTGTCCAGAGCACCCCCAACAACAGCATCGTGAGAACCAGGACGACCGCCACTGCCGAAAAAGCCTGTCCGACCGGGTTGTCCTCCAGCCACCGGATCACGGCGAATTCCTCAGGTAACCCGACATGTTGAAGCGGATGTCCAACACGCCGCCGGCGTCAGCGTCCTGGCTACCCGGCCGCCGCCGGCGGGAGCGGGGTTTGATGACCGTGACCTCGTCGGCGATGATCATCGGCACGCCGGTCTCGAGCGAATAGAGCACTTTCTTGAGGTCCTCGATGCCGCAGCGCATGCGCACGTTCACGGTGACCTTTTCGAATCGCTCCTGTACGCGTGGACGCACGGGCTGACGGCTGACAATCTGGCAGCTGTCGTCGGCCTGGACCGTGATCATCTGGCTGAGGCGCTCCGACATGCCGGCAGCGGCCTCGTTGAAGTCATTGCCTGAGAGAAACAGGTTTTCATCCGATTTCCGTTCCTGCAAAGCCTGCAGGAGGGTCTCGTAATCGGTTCTCTGCGCGGCTACGCGCTGGAAGCGCCCCAACTGATCCGACAGGTCCGCAATCTCCGAGTTGTAGTCGACATGACGAAGGATGAACCAATGGAAGCAAAGCAGGTAGACCAGGATGGCGAGGATCACCAGGATCAGGATCGCGGCCAGCCGGTTGTTGCCCTGTTCGGCGACCAGGGCCATCAGCCACCGCTCCCCGGGACGATTTGGGCATTGACTTCGAATATCTCGAGGCCGGAACGCGCATCGAGGCGGGTCGAGCCCCGGAACGCCGCCGCGTCGAGCAGCTCGGATTCATTCACCCGCTCGATGAGCTGCTGGGCGTTCTGTGACTTGCCCTGCATTTGCACGTTACTGGCCCCGATGACGAGGCGGTCGAGGTACGTGTCGTCCGGCAGCAGCCGGGTGACGTCGGCCAGTACTTCGATGGCCAGCGGCGATCCGGTTCTCCTCGAGGCCAGAAACCCGGCTGCCGCGCTGGCGTCCTCGATCTGCTTCCTGATCTGCGCGACTTCGCGGGCCTCTCCCTGAACCTCCGCGATTGCAGCTTCGAGTTCTTTCACCTGGTGATCGCGCAGATACAGTGATTGGGCCATGACCACGGCCAGCAGCAGGACGCAGATACCCCCCAGGGCCAGGTTCAGCCGCGCCTTGCGGTTGATGGTGCGGACCCGCTGATCCGATGGCAGCAGGTTCAGCCCCAGGGTCCGGGCACCATCGCGCACATCGATCCCGGCCAGCTCGAAACCACGGTCGGTCAGCACGCCCCTGACCCGCTCGGCCGCCTGGCGTGGGACCACGAAAAGCTGCAACCGCAGTTGACCGGTCGTTCCGTCCCGCTCCAGGATTTTCCAGTCGAAATAGACGCCCGATGCCTTGAAGGGCGTCTGGCGATCCATCTCGAAATTGAGCACCTGGGCGAGATTTGACTCGGCCGCCAGCGGCAGCTTCAGCTCCTTGATCAGGGCCGCATCCTTGTCGAGCAGCATGAATCGCGGCGCTTCCAGCAGTTCGTTCTGCTCGAGCAGGTCGTCAACTTCCTGGCGCTGCAGGGTGGCATCCCGGGATAGAGGCAGGTCCTGCAGTCCGGTAAGCTCGCGGTTTTCGTCAACGCCGACGGCCAATGATTCGCCGTCGAGCGACAGGGTTACGCGCCGCATCGCGTGCTGCAGCTTCTGCTGCCACGCGGACGGCATCGCCTGTTTCAGCTCGCCCAGCCACCAGCTGACGAATTTACCCGCAGGACCGCTCTGCAGGCGGCCGCGAAACTGCTGTAGTTTTTGTTCTAATGCCTGTTCCATGCTGTCAACTAATGATGGAATCCTTCTTGCCAGCGCAGGATTCGGTAAGGCAGTCCGTCGGGTCCGCCGCCCAAGCGGATGGTGGCTTCGATCTGATCCCAGACGCCGTTGGGCAGGGTCGCTTTGGCGAGGATACTATACGTTAGCCCCCGGCCACGCGCCATCGCCACCTGCCCGTTCGGCAGGGTCGTGCCCACGCCATCCGTCGTGTCCTGAGATTGCCTCTCGGCGACGAAGTTCACCGCATCGTCCTGCGACATATCGGGCAGCGCGAGCAACGCCTCCACCGGCGCATAGGCCGGGTCGGGCTGAGCGGCATCGGAGAACACCGTCAGGCCCGGCTCCATCTTCTGGTAGAGATCCCAGGACATGCCCAGCACCTGCAGCAACTCCTCGGTCATGATGAAGGGGCGGTTGGCGGGGCCGACGCCCAGGCCGGCCGATTCGTAGGTTTGCAGTTCGGCGCCGTCCGGGCGCTCCAATTCATCCTCGTCCTTCCAATCCATGATCGCCGCGGCCAGCAGGATGGCGTCAGCCTCTTCCAGCCCGTTGCCCAGGAGCAAGGTGCTCAGGGTCATCTCGTCGCTCGCATTGATATCCAGTTTGCCGCGCTCGTCCGTGACCTGGACCTCGATGGCGATGCCCTGGTGGAAAATCTGGTAGGGCCGGCCGTCCGGAACCAGGCGGCTGGTCTCATCGGGATCCTGCAGCGAGAGTATGGCCAGGTTCATGCCGGTCTCCGCCGCCATCCGGGCCCGGGTCCCCGACAGGACCGTGTGCGCCTCCAATTGGTCCATGCGCGCCATCAGGGTGTAGGCGCTCGTGGAAATGGTCACCAGCAAGAGGATCCACAAGACCATCACGAGCGCGACGCCGCGCTGGCGCGCCGGCCGCACCCATCCGCGGCGTTGAATCGCAGTCCTCACTGCTGGTTGCTCCTGCGATCGATCAGGCTCTTGATGGTGGTGCTGTAGGTTGGCTGCCCGAGCTGGCCGGGCGCATTCTCGATCAGGGCCGATTGGTCGACCCGCACCGACGCGGTCAATAACGGCCAATGAATATAAACATCCTCGGCGAACTCGATATCGAGCGCGATGCTCTTGGGCAGCGTGTCGGGTTGGTCCCAGGTGGGCAGCCAGCCGGTCAGTTCGCCGTTCTCGTCGAGGCCCAGAAAACTGAAGTGGGCATTCTCTATCCGGCCCAACAGCGGTATCGGGTCCCGCTCGTACAGAAGTTCCTCTTCGAAGCCCTGCAGCAGGGCGTGCAAGAGCTCGATCTCCAGGCCGTTTTGGCCACGCACGATGGCCAATTCCTGAACCTGCGGCCCCCCGAAACCCAGGTAGCCGGGCATCGGCGCCACGAAGCGAATCCGGTTTCCCTCACCGATGAATACGGTTCGCTCGGCGCCATCTTCGCTCTCCTCGAACGCCAGCGGCGAAATCTGGTTCAGTTGCTTGCGGATGAACTGGTGCGCCATGCGGATGCGGCTGCTGTCTTCCAGAATGTCCTGACCGCGATCGGTGGCGCGCGTGGCTGCCCGCAACCCGCCGTAAGCCAGCGCCAACAGCATGCTCAGCAGGGTCAGCGCCAGCAACAGTTCGACCAGGGTAAACCCGGCGCCACGCCTGGATCGGCTCGCGTTGCGCATCACTTTGCCCGCAGTTCCCGATTGGCCATCAGCGCCTTGACCGTACTGAAATAGCTCGTCTGATCGCGCGGCGGCTGGCCCCAACTGACCTCCAGGTCGACCTGGATCAGCTCGATGCCCGTCAATTCGGCGATCTCCACGCTGTGCGGGTTTTCACCGGAATCGACATACTCGAACAGTTCGATCTGCCAGCGGTAGTCGCCCGACTCACCCGCGAGGCTGACGCCTGCCTCCAGGGGAATTTCCAGTCCTACCTGATCCATGACGGACTGCGCCGTGAGGGCGGCCTCGGTGTATTGCCTGGCCCGCACCGTGTTGCGCATCGACCCGGACAGAATTTCCAGCACGGTGGCGAAACTGAGCGCGAACACCATGAAGGCCAGCAACAGTTCGAGCAGCGTGAACCCGCCGTTCCTCGCCGGCCGGGCCGGCCCCGCGCCGCGCCATGTCCTCGACCTACTCATCGGGCCGCTGCAGCGAGGCTTCGCCGGTCAGCCAGGCCACGTTGACCTGGTAGACGCGGCCGTTCGCCTCCAATCGGACATTGCCCCCGGTGGAGCCTCCATCGGGGTAAAACCGGATTGCGCCGACGGTTTCCGAGGTGAGTTCCGAGCGCGCCGTGTTCAATTCCACGTTCATTCCTTCCGGAAGCTTTTCTTCACTGCGGTCGCCGGCCCGGTAGGTGCGGTTTTCCGTATCGACCACGAACACCTGTTCCGATTTGCTCAGGATGGCGTGCGTTCGCGTGTACCGGAGGGACGCGGCAACCTTGCGCGACGCGGTCCGCATTTCCGCGCCACTGATGTTGCGGGAAATCGACGTGCCGACCAGGGCCAGGATCAGCGCTGCAATGACCAGGACGATCAGCAACTCGACCAGCGTAAAGCCTCTGGCTCGCCGCCCCCGGGATGAACCGCGGGCGACCCGTCTATTCCCAGCTGTTGATGTCGGCGTTCTTGCCTTCACCACCGGGCTGCCCGTCCGCGCCTAAGGAATAGATGTCGAAGTCCCCGTGGTCTCCCGGATAGCGGTACTCGTACTCCCTGCCCCACGGATCCTTGAGGCTGGAGGGCTTCACGTACGGCCCGTTCCAACCGCCGACCCCGCCCGATTCCTCGACCAGTTGATCGAGGCTGTCCGGCGTGGTGCCGGTGTCGAGATAATAGCTTTCCACCGCCATGGACAGGCGGCTCACTTGCGAGGCTGCGGCCTTGACCTTGGCGCCTTCGGCCTTGCCGATGATGCCCGGCAACACCAGGCCGCCGATCAGGGCGAGGATGACCAGCACCAGCAGCAGTTCCACCAGCGTAAAGCCCCGACTGCGCATGCGGTTCGAAATCGTTCGACTACCTGTAGCGTTCCCACTCATAACCATAACTCCTTCTCATCCCTCCATCGGCCCGGCGGCGCCATCAGCCCACCAGGTCGTTGATACTCAGAATCGCCACCAGCACCGACATCACGATCGTGCCGATCAGAACGGCCAACAACAGCGTCACCACGGGTGTAAACACCGAGAGCAGGCGGTCGATGGTATTTCGCACCTCGACGTCGTAGGTATCCGACACCTTCATCAGCATACCGTCGAGCTGTCCGGTCTCCTCGCCGACGCTTATCATCTGTAATGCCAGGCGCGGAAAGCGCTCCGCCTTCGCGAGGTTGCGCGCCAGCCCGCCGCCGGTTTTGACCTGGCGCGCCGCATCATTGACGTCCTGCTGCAGAACCGTATTCGTTATGACATTGCGGGCGATGGAAAGTGCCGACAGCAGCGGCACGCCATTGCTCAGCAGCGTGCCCAGCGTTCGCGTCAGGCGCGCGGTTTCCATTTTGCCCACCAGGTCGCCGACCCACCGGGTCGACAACACGCGTTTGTCCCAGGCAAATCTCTTTTCCGGGTCGGCCAGCATCTTCCGGAACCAGTAGGCCACCGCGAAGCCGGCCAGAATCATCGCCCACCAGAAGTTCTGCAGGGCTGAACCCACGGCGAGGACGATCTTCGTGATCAGCGGCAGATCACCACCGAGTTCCTCGAAAATCGGCATGAACTGAGGTATGACGTAAATCAGGAGCACGATCAGGGAAACCCCGGCCAGCACCAGCAAGACGATCGGGTAGATGAGCGCGGAAATGACGCTGTCCTTCAGGTCCCGGGAGCGCTCCAGGTAATCGGTCAGGCGCTCCAGGGTAATGTCCAGGGTGCCACCGATTTCGCCGGCGCGGACCATGTTCACGAAGAGGCGGTTGAACGTGCCGTGTTGTTCTTCGAGCGCATCGGACAGGCTGCCGCCCTCCCGGACCCGGTCGCGAATTTCCATCACCGTACGCCTGGTGCGGTCGTTTTCGGACAGGTCCATCAACACCTGCAGGGACCGGTCCAGTGGCAGCCCCGCGCCCAGCAGCGTCGAGAGCTGCTGCGTGAACTGGCCGACCTCGCGGCTGTTCATGCCGCGCCGGCCCATGCGCAGATTGAGCAGGTTCAGCCCGCCCGCGCCGGATTCCCGCGCCTGCAGGGGAATGTTTCCGGCCTCCTGCAGCTTGAGCACGACCAGGTCCAGCGACGCCGCCTCCATCGTGCCCTGAACGGTCTCGCCACTGGGCGCCACCGCCTTGTATTCGAACAGGGGCATCAGGCTTCCTGCGTCACTCGCAGCACTTCGTCCAGCGTGGTGACGCCCTGCAGGCACTTGATGAGGCCGTCCTGGTACATGGTGCGCATGCCCTCGGCCACGGCCCGGTCCTGGATGTCGCCGGAGGTGGCGTGTTTCATGACGAGACGCCGGATCGGATCGCTCATGGTCAGCAGTTCCAGGATCGAGGTCCGGCCCCGGTACCCGGTCGGATTTTCGTCGGTCGGCACGGGCCGGTAGACCACGTAACGGTCGTGCTCGACGAGCTCGGTGATCCCGATTTCGCGGGCCACCTCCGGCAGCAGTTCGTAGGGCTCCCGGCTCGCGGGGTCCAGTGTCCTGACCAGGCGCTGCGCGAGGATCGCGTTCACTGTCGAGGTCAGCAGGTAATCTTCGACACCCATGTCGAGCATTCGCGTGACGCCGCCGGACGCATCGTTGGTGTGGATGGTGGACAACACGAGATGCCCGGTCAACGCGGACTGGATGGCGATCTTGGCCGTCTCCAGGTCGCGCATCTCGCCGATCATGATGACGTCCGGGTCCTGGCGCACGATAGCCCGCAACGCGTGGGCGAAGTCCAGGCCGATGGACGACTTCGCCTGAATCTGGTTGATGCCCTCGAGCTGGTACTCGACCGGGTCTTCGACCGTGATGATCTTGCGTTCCGGGGTGTTGAGCGCGCTGAGCGCCGTGTACAGCGTCGTCGTCTTGCCGGAACCCGTCGGCCCGGTGACCAGGATGATGCCGTGCGGCATTTCCAGTTGGTGTACGAAATCCGCCCTTATGCCGTCGTCGAACCCCAGGGAATCGAAATCCAGCACGACGCTCTCGCGGTCGAGGATACGCATCACCACGCTCTCGCCATGGGAGGTCGGCACGGTAGACACGCGCAGGTCCAGTTCCTTGCCCTGAACGCGATGCATGATGCGGCCGTCCTGGGGCAACCTGCGCTCGGCGATGTTCATCTTCGCCATGATCTTGATGCGGCTGATCACCGCCGCGGTGGACTTGGCGGGCGGCGCCTCGACTTCCTGGAGCACCCCGTCGATCCGATAGCGCACCTTGAGGCGGTTCTCGAACGGCTCGATGTGAATATCGGAGGCGCGGCTTTCGACGGCGCGCTGCATGACCAGGTTGACCAGGCGTATCACGGGGGCTTCGGAAGCCAGGTCGCGCAGGTGCTCGACGTCCTCCAGGTCTCCCTCGTCCTCGGCGCCCAGGCTGTCGACGATCTGCCCCATTGCGCTGCGGCCGCCGCCCAGCAGTTTTTCGATACCGTTTTCTATCTCCGAAGCAATGCCGACCTGGGTGATGATGGTCTTGCCGCTGGCCATGGAGAGGGCTTTCTTCGCGAATTCGTCGCGTGGATTGGCCATGACCACCGTCAGGTCGCCGTTGGATTCCGCGATCGGCAGGATCAGGTTCTGTTTCAGGAAGCGCACCGAGATGTCCGGCACTTCCGGCGCTTCGTCCGGCAGGTCGGCGGTGCGCATCAGCGGCAGCTGCATCAGCCCGGCTTCCGCTTCCGCCACGTCCCGTTCGGAGACCAGGCCAAGCCGCACGAGCAGCGTGACCAGATCGCCGCCATGCTGTTCCTGGTAATTCTGGGCGCGTTTCAGGTCCGCGGTTTTCAGCCGGCTGTTATCGAGCAGGAATGCGCAGACCGGGTCATCCACGGGCAGCTCGGCGCCTGCGCCCGCCGTTTCGATTCCGATTTGCTCTTCGCTCAACTGCACACTTGATTCCGTATGGATTTGAATGTCCGGCATTATACAGGCGCTGCCGGCAATGGGACGCTCACAGCAAAGACACCCGATCCACCCTGAGGTTCCTGATACATGCGCGTCACTCCTTGTGGAGTTGGTCCGCCGACCAGCCGACGAACTGCTCCACCAGGGGGCGGTTGCTGAGCACCCAAACGAATATCGGCGCAAGCGCAGGGAAGATCAGGGTGCCCAGTTGGTATCCGAGGGCGATGGCGGCATCCGAAACCCCGTGGTTGGTGATGATGACATGCGTCTGGGCCCCGAAGTTGAAGGCCAGCATCTTCAGCGATTGCCAGACGACGCCCCAGATCTGCACGCCGGTGATGACGCCGTAACCGATCAGCATGATGGTGAGTTTCCGCAGCCAGCTCACGTTCGACCCCATCACCAGGCCGAACAGCACCGGCAAGCCGTAGCTGAAGATCAGCGGGTTGACGACGAAACCCAGGGCCTCGGTGGTCCCGTCCCGGAAAGTGAAGGGTATGTTGGTCTCGACCTGGAACAGGAAATTCTGGTTGGGCTCCACGATGATGCGGCTGAAATCGGCGCCGAGCACCTGCTGCAGGATGGCTTCGGCCGCCAGGCGCGCCGGCGCGCCGTGAAAGGCCGAGAGATAGAACCACAGCATGAAGCCGAACAGCATCCACATGGATGCGAGGATCATCAGTTCGGCCAGCGTCAGTTCATCGTTGCCCTGCTGTTTGGTTCGGTCATCCGTCATCGGTCACCCTGCCCACCGGCGCGCATTCCGAAACATGCGCTGCCAAGGAGAATCATCGCCCCAGGCTCGCGGCGCCCATGAGAAATTGACGCTTCTCAGAGTCCGCTCCGGGTGGGGCATCATGATGGTCACCCGCCCGTCCTCGTTGCACAACCCGGTAATTCCGGAGGGCGAGCCGTTGGGGTTTTGCGGATAATGTTCCGTCGGCGCGCCGGCGCTGTCAACGTAACGCAGCGCAACGAGTCCTGGTGGAGGCCGCCTGCCCCCGAAATCGGCGCGCCCCTCGCCGTGTGCCGTGGCCACGGGCAGGCAGGAACCCGCCATCCCCTGCAGGAAAACAGACGGCGATTCCTCCACCCTGACCAGGCTCAGGCGGGCTTCGAACTGCTCCGAGCGATTGCCTCCGAACTCCGGCCAGGCGCCCGCGCCCGGTATCAGCTCTTTCAAGGCCGCCAGCATCTGGCAGCCATTGCAGACGCCGAGCGCAAATTTGCCAGGATCGGCGAAAAAGGCCGCGAACTGCTCCCTCAGTTGATCGTTGAAGAGAATGGACTTGGCCCAGCCGCGCCCGGCGCCGAGCACATCGCCGTAAGAGAAGCCGCCGCCGGCGATGACCCCCGCGAAATCCGCCAGGCGATGGCGGCCTTCCGCCAGGTCCGACATGTGGACGTCCACTGCGGCGAAGCCGGCAAGGTCGAAAGCGGCGGCCATCTCCACATGGCCGTTCACGCCCTGCTCGCGCAGAATCGCGACCGGCGGCCTCGCGCCGGTACCGATCAGCGGCGCGGCCGGGTTCTCGTCTGCTGGAAAGGTCAGGCGCGGCTGCAGCCCGGGACCACTCCAGTCGCAGGTGTACTCGAGTTCCTGGTCCGCGCAATCGGGGTTGTCGCGCAGGCGCTGCACAGCGTGGCTGGTCTCCGACCAGAGACGCTGCAATTCCGGCAGCGGTTCATCGAGCACCGCGCGGCCGTCGACGGTCAGATTCAGACGCGAGCCCGGCACCGGCCGTCCCAGGTCGTGCACCAGGTCGGCCAGCCCAGCGGCCGCCAGGCGCGCTTTCACCTCGGGAATATCGGCGGCGGCCACCTGAACCACGGCTCCGGGTTCCTCGGCGAACAGGAACGCGTTGAGATCCGGCGCTGGCGCCCGGAGGCGCAGTTCCAGGCCGCAATGGGCGGCGAAGGCCATCTCGCAGGCCGTGACCATCACGCCGCCATCCGAGCGGTCGTGGTACGCCCGCAGCAGGCCGTCGCGATTGAGCGCCTGAATGAGCTCGAAAAAACGTTTCAACCCCTCGGGCGCATCCAGGTCGGGCACCGGCCCGCCGAACCGCCCGTATACCTGGGCCAGCGACGAGCCGCCGAGCCGATTCTGCCCGTTGCCGAGGTCGATCAACAGCAGGCGCGAATCGCCGCACTCCATGTCAAGCTGCGGCGTGAGCGTGCGACAAACGTCCGTGACCGGAGCGAACGCCGAGACGATCAGCGAGACGGGCGCGCACATGCGCTGCTCCACCCCCCGCTCCCGCCATACCGTCTTCATCGACAGCGAGTCCTTGCCGACCGGGATGGCGATTCCAAGCTCCGGGCACAGTTCCAGTCCAACGGCGCGAACCGTGTCGAACAACGCGCCGTCCTGACCGGGCTCACCCGCCGCCGCCATCCAGTTGGCGGACAGCCGAATGTCGCCGATGCGCCCAATCGCGGCGCCGGCCATATTGGTCACGGCCTCGGCAATCGCCATGCGGCCGGACGCAGCGGCATCGACGACCGCAAGCGGCGTCCGCTCGCCCATCGCCATGGCCTCGCCGCTGCGGCTGCGAAAGCCGCTCAGTGTCACCGCCACATCCGCGACCGGCACTTGCCAGGGCCCGACCATCTGGTCGCGGGCCACCAGGCCACCCACCGTGCGGTCGCCGATCGTGACCAGGAATGACTTGCTGCCTACCGCGGGAAAGCGCAGCACCCGGTGCAGCGATTCCCGCAGGTCGGCGGCCGCCGCGTCGAAGCCGCCGCCGCTGAAGGACTGCCGCCGAACATCGCGGAACACCCGCGGCGGCTTGCCCAGCAGAACCTCGAGCGGCATATCCACCGGATCCCGCCCGAGCAGTTCATCGGTAACCCGGAGGCGCCGCTCCACCGTGGCCCGGCCCAGCACGGCAAAGGGGCAGCGCTCGCGCCGGCAGAAGGCCTCGAAGGCCTCCAGGCCGTCGGGGGCGATCGCCAGCACGTAGCGCTCCTGCGATTCGTTGCACCAGATTTCCATTGGCGACATCGCGGTGTCGCCGCTGGGCACCCGTCGCAATTCGAGTTCACCGCCATGCCCGCCGTCGTTCAGCAATTCGGGCAGGGCATTGGACAGGCCGCCGGCGCCGACGTCGTGGATGGACAGGATCGGGTTGCCGGCGTCCAGCGCCCAACAGGCGTCGATGACCTCCTGGCAGCGCCGCTGCATCTCCGGATTGCCCCTCTGCACCGAAGCGAAATCCAGCTCTTCCTGACCCTGGCCGCTGCCGACCGAGGACGCCGCGCCCCCACCGAGTCCGATCAGCATGGCCGGACCGCCGAGCACGACCACGTGCGCCCCGGCGACCAACGGCAATTTTTCAACCTGCGTTTCGCGGATGCTGCCCATGCCTCCGGCAATCATGATGGGCTTGTGATAGCCCCACATCGCGCCCCCCACCTCCTGCTCGAAGGTACGGAAATAGCCGCACAATGCCGGCCGGCCGAACTCGTTGTTGAAGGACGCGGCGCCAATCGGGCCTTCGATCATGATATCGAGCGCGCTGGCAATGCGGTCCGGCTTGCCGCTCGAGCGGAGCCACGGCAAGTGCTTTCCAGGCAGGTCGAGGTGGGAGACCGAGAAGCCGGTCAGGCCGGCTTTCGGCCGGGCGCCGCGGCCGGTGGCGGCTTCGTCGCGTATCTCGCCGCCAGAGCCCGTCGCAGCCCCCGGAAACGGCGAGATCGCGGTGGGGTGGTTATGGGTTTCGACCTTGATCTGGAAGGCCAGGTTTTCGCGGTGCCAGCCATATTCCCCGCTGGCGGGGTCGGACAGGAATCGGTCGCCCGCCGGCCCGGCGATCACCGCTGAATTGTCGTGGTAGGCGGACAGCACCCCGGCCGGGGACTTCGCGTGCGTGTTGCGGATCATGCCGAACAGGGAATGCGGGCTCGGCTCCCCGTCCACCGTCCACTCGGCGTTGAAGATCTTGTGCCGGCAATGCTCGGAATTGGCCTGGGCGAACATCATGAGTTCCGCATCCGTCGGGTCGCGGCCCATGGAGGCAAAGGCATCAACCAGGTAGTCGATCTCCTCGCCGGACAGGGCCAGGCCAAGTTCGGCGTTCGCCTTTGCCAGCGCCGCGGCCCCGTGCTGCCGCGCCGGGATGCTGGCCAGCGGGCGCGGGGCATTGTGTGCGAACAGCGCCCGCGCCTCGCTCAGTTCGAGCAGCACCGACTGGGTCATGCGGTCGTGCAGGACTGAAGCGGCATTCGCCATTCGTTCCGCCGGAAGGCCGGCCAGGCGGTAGGCGACGCCGCGCTCGACGCGCGCGACCAGATCCAGGCCGCAGCGGCGCGCGATATCGGTGGCCTTGGTCGACCAGGGCGACTGCGTGCCCAGTCGCGGCACCACCAGCAGGAGATTAATGGAATCCAGCTCTGGCGCGTGGGTGCCGTGCAGCAGATCCTGCAGCGCCGACAGGTCAGCTGCAGGCAGTTTCGCCGTTGATTCGATCAGGTAGATGAAGTGCGCGTCGATTTCCGGATCGGCGCCGGACGCGGCGGCGATCCGGCCGGCCAGCTTGCGTTTGCGGAAATCGGATAACGCGGGTTCTCCCAGCAGACAGGTGAACTCGGACAAGGCACTACTCCCGGAATTTGATCGCCGGCCTGCACGTGCGCAGAAGCCGGCCGCCGGCTAAGTGTAACCCAGCCGGCGGACCCCTTGCCGCCTTTCCGGCTCAGTCCGCCGCGGTGACGCCGTTCATCTGGTCGAGGCGCTGCCTGAGTTGCTCCGGCGGAACGTATCCCGGGATCATCTGGCCCTCGGCCGTCAACAGCGACGGAGTGCCCGTGACGCCCAGTTCCCTGCCCAGTTGGTACTGGTCGGCAATCGGGTTCTCACACTGCGCCGCCTCAGGGTCGGCGCCGAGCTTGGCCTGCGTCATCGCGCCCTGCGGATCGCTGGCGCACCAGACCGACACGGCCTTGTCGTAGGATGGCGAACCGATGCCCGCGCGCGGGAAGGCCATGTAGTGGATGGCGATGCCCTGTTCGTTGTACTCGGCCATCTGCGCGTGAAGCTTGCGGCAGTAGCCGCAGTCGATGTCCGTAAAGACCATGAGGTCGTACTTGGGCGCTTCCGGTGCGAACGTGATCTGCTTCGAAGGGTCGACGGACGCGAGGATCTCGCGCCGGACTCCCGCCTTGGCCGCCTCGGTCAGGTCTTCGCGGGTCTCCAGGTCCATCATGCGTCCCTGAATCAGGTATTTGCCATCCGCAGTGGCGTAGACGATATCGCCTCCGACCTGCACCATCAGTATCCCGTCCACGGGCGTTTCCGAAATCGCGATTGACTTGGTCTGGGGGGCCAGCGCGCGGATTCGCTCTTCCACCACGCTGTAGTCGTCGTCAGCCATCGCCAACGTGGAAATGGCGATCGTAACGCCGCAGAGTCCCTTGATCATGTGCCTCATGGCAAACCTCATTGTGAATGTGCTCCCGTAAAGACCACGGCGTTCAAAATTCGTTCAACCCCGCGGGTGATGCTTGCTGTGTAACTGTTTGAGCCCCTCGCGGGCGATGTGAGTATATATCTGGGTGGTGGAAAGATCACTATGTCCGAGCAACAATTGCACGACGCGCAGGTCGGCGCCGTGGTTGAGCAGGTGCGTGGCAAAGGAGTGGCGCAGCATGTGCGGCGATACCGGCTGGCCGATACCCGCCGTCCGGGCATGCTTCCGGATCGCATACCAGAAAGCCTGCCGGCTCATGCCGTCCCGCCGGGCCGTGACGAACACCAGCGGCGAACTCTGTCCCCCCATCAACTCGGGCCGGGCCTCGCGCAGGTAGCGGCGCAGCCAGTCCATGGCCTCCTCGCCCAGCGGCACCAGGCGTTCCTTGCCGCCTTTGCCGGTGATGCGCACGACACCCTGATTGAGATTGACGTTCGCCAGTTCGAGGCCCACCAGTTCGCTGACCCGCAGGCCACTGGCGTACATCAGCTCGAGCATCGTCCGATCCCGCAGGCCGAGGGCGGTGGCGGCGTCCGGCGCCTCGAGCAGGCCCGTCACCTGTGGCTCGCTGAGCGCCTTGGGCAAGCCACGGCCCAGTTTGGGACTTTCGATCAGGGCCGTCGGATCGGAGCTTATGCGCCCCTCCCGCAACAGCCAGCGGTAGAACTGCCGAAAACTGGACAGGTAGCGCGAGAGCGTGCGTGGGCTGCGCCCCGACTGCAACTGGGTGGCCAGGAAGTGCAGCAGGTTCTCGCGGCTGGCTGCCCCCAAGGGGCGCCCCGCCCGGCGCTGGTGGGCCGCGAGTTGCGCGAGGTCGTAGCGATAGCTGCGCAGCGTGTTGCGACTCAGGCCCCGCTCCGCCCAGATCGAGTCGAGGAAGAGGTCCACCAGGCCGGCGTCATCGGAAGCCATGATTCAGGAAGCCCGCCGCTGCCGCTCTTCACGCAGGTGGTTCAGCCACTGCCTGGCCGCATCCCGCGCTGATTCATAGCGGCCCGCCCGCTCCCAGTCGGTGGCAGCCTGGTCCAGGTTTTCGAGACTGAACTGGGTCATTCCCCGCAACAGGTACGCCTCACCGGTCCTGCGGTCGTCCAGGCGGCCTTTCCGAAGCGCCTGGTCGAGCGCCTCGAGGGCTTCCGGCCAGCGTTCCAGGTCGACGAGAATGTACGCCCGGCGCAAGTCGATCTCTCCATCTTCGGATGCGCGGCCGGCCTCCCCGTATGCGGCGAGAGCGCGTTCGAGTTCCGCGGCCGCGTACCATTCGTACGCCACCATGGTCCAGTGCCGACCGGTCCCCGCGACGACGCCCGAACGAATGCCTTCCTCGAGCACCGCGGCGGCCTTGTAAGGGAGTTCCGCCCTGCTGTAGAGACTCGACAGGTAAGCGATATCGGCCTGCTCGTCCAGCAAGCCACGCCGGTAGGCCAGGGCCAGGACCGCGAGGGCCTGGCTGTCCCGCTTCAGCCGGTCGTACACCTGGGACAGCTGCAACCAGTAGAGTTTTTTGCCTGGCCAGCGGGCGATCAGCACTTCCAGGGTCATGGCGGCCTTCGGGTATTGCTCCAGTTCGTAATGCGCGGCCAGCCTGAGCAGGTACCAGTCTTCCTGCGGATCCTCGTCCATGGCGATCGCCCTGTCGATGGCCTCCACGGCGCCGGCATAGTCCTCCCGCCGGGCGTGTATGGATGCTTCCAGCACGTAGGCGGCCGAAGTCACGTTGCCCGGCGGCGCCTCGCAGAACCAGGTTTCCAGCCTGGCCAATGCCTCGTCGAAGCGGTTCTCCATGAAGTACAGCTGGGCGATCTGGTACATCAGGGCGAAGTGCGTCTGGTCGGGCAGGGTGTCGAGTTCCACCGCCCGCTCGAAATGACGCAGCGACGATTCATAATTCTCGCGGGCCCATTCCACCTGGCCCAGGGCCTGGTTCAGGATGGCTCGCAGGTACGCGTCGCGGCCGGCCCGCTCGAGCATCCTTTCGAGATCGTCGAACGCTTTCCCGTAGCGTTCATCACCGACCTCTTCGTAAATTGCGTTCAGCTGCCGCCAGGTAAACTCGTCCAGCGTGCCGGCGCCGACATCGCGCTCCCCGCCACAGGCCCCTTCCCGGGCCCCGGCGGAAGAGTGCGCGGCCAGACCCGCCAACAGCAGCAGGCCTGCGAGGCTCCATGTCCGGACCGGCGCCACGGTGTCAGCGCCCCGGGTCATCGAGCGTGAAATCGATGACCTGCGTCGCGCGGCGCTCCACCGCCACCCCCTCCACCACGCGGGGCTTGAACTTCCATTTCAGGATGGCGCGAATGGCTTCGCGGTTGAAGACCCGCGGGGGCTGGGCATCGACGATCCGCGGGTCCTTCACGGCGCCCGTTTCGGTGATCGTGAACTCCACCTTCACCCAGCCCTCGGTACCGGCGATGGCCGCCTCGCGGGGGTAGATCGGCCGGATGACGACGACCGGGATGATGTCGCCCTCCGCGGTCCGGTCCACCTGCTGGAAGCTACCGATGAACATGCCTTCGCCCCCGACCAGGGGCACGTCGAGCCTGGGCAGGTCCGGGCGCGGCAGGTCGGGCGGTGGCTGATCCACTTTCGACACCTGCAGGCGGGGCGGTGGGGGCCGCTCCCTCGGCGGCGGCGGCTGCTCGGGCCTGCGGCGGCTG
>Ga0209536_100007358_pt1 | contig 16705 bp, 17 predicted proteins | sample DeeMarSeWOR28_12_FD_187461 | JGI IMG/M metagenome (GOLD analysis project Ga0209536, IMG submission 187461) | Marine sediment microbial communities from White Oak River estuary, North Carolina - WOR-2-8_12 (SPAdes) (version 2) | ecosystem: Environmental > Aquatic > Marine > Intertidal zone >... | reverse complement strand
TTCTGTTCTGGAGCTGTTAGCATGACCAGAGAGGATTCTGAGAAGCTTTTGAGACGGAGGACGGCTACCGTGTTTTACCTGAGAAATGTAGGCTTTGCTTAATTTGCTTAACTCCGAAATTTTTGTTACGCTCAGACTGTTAAGCAATCGTAGCGGATCTAAGGACTCATAAGCCTTTGGTCGTGGGTTCGAATCCCTCCGCTGCCACTTTTTATTTCCCCACACTATCACCAGATTATAGCACATTGGCATCTCAGGCTAGACGGTTCCTCTAACATTGAATTTGCCATATTGTAGGGACATGGACACTATTGTAGAATAAAAACCATATGAACGAACAAAATGCTCTAAATAATGATGAAATGGCTGACATTGAAAGTCAAGCAATCACAAATACAGCCACAAGATGGAGTGTATCCGAAAAACTAGTTTGCGAAATCATAGAAGATTACACAGAAATGACTGAGAATTTTGATCGATTTTTGAATGAAACATATCCGGACGACAATATGAATACTAATCCATACGTGATAATGGAAATAACCCAAAAAATAAATAGAGATATCGCAGAAAAATATAAAATGGATGAAGAAGTGGTGATGATGATTATACAAGATTATACTGAAATGATTCGTGATAGCCTAGAACGAGAAATGCTAGAAGAGCTAGACTAGCGAAGAAATATTAGATAACAATATTACAGTTATCCAAATTTGGTGGTTGATACATTCTTTGGTCATAGGATAGGCAGCCGTTCTCCCACCTATCGTGAGTTCGAATCTCTCCGCTGCCACTTTTTATTTCACCACACTACCGCAAAATCATATCATAACACAAGACTTCGAGACGGCCTTCAGATAAAGGGGGCAAGTTCAGGATAGGTAGGATTACCTCTGGGGTGTGATTATTGTTTTTCCCTTTTCATGTCAATTCTGATTAATGGTGATGTTATCTGATATAATAGCTGGAAAGATTTATTGTGATATATCAAGAACCAGCTCCGGCAGACAGAGTAATCAGTTTCAGAGCCAAGCTAGCCAGGTTAGTTGCCGCTAATAGAGCTTTTATCGTTGTCTGGTTGGCTTTGTTTATCGCAGTCATCGGTATCGCCATGGTTAGCCCATTAATGCCAGTGTTTGCTGAAAAAATGGGCGCCAGCGGAGTCTGGTTGGGACTTGCCTTTTCCGGTTTTACCCTATCACAAGTACCGCTAATGCCAGTGATAGGCAGACTGTCTGATAAATACGGTAAGAAGCCTTTTATCTGGATTGGGCTCCTAATTTATACCGTGTCGGCCATTGGTTATTTTTGGGCTCCCACTTACCACGAGCTAGTAATTTTCCGTATTCTTAGTGGGGTTGGGGCAGCAATGGTCATGCCCATTGCCTTCTCTTACGTCGGTGAACTGGCACCTAAGGACTACGAGGGTCGATTTATGGGGCTCTTCACCATCGCCATGATAGCCGGCTTCGGAGTAGGCCCTGTGTTGGGTGGCGTCATTCACGATAGCCTCGGCATGGACGCTACTTTTATTAGTATGGGAATATTCAGTATCCTCGGTTTTCTGATAATATTTTTCCTGTTGCCAGCCAAAACCAGCACTGCCGGAGCGGCTTCCTCTGCTGACGGCACTCGTCCTGATCAGCCTTCGACGTCTTTCCTTTCCATGCTCAAAGATACGACCATACAGGGTGTCATCACTCTGCAACTGACCTTTGGATTACTCTTCGGCACGGTACTTGCTTTCGTTGGTGTTTGGATGACAACAACAATGGATACCAGTGTTGCGCAGGTGGGTATTTTGCTATCAGCAAGGTCTATCATGAACGGGACTCTGAGCTATCCTTTTGGTTGGCTTGCGGATCATATGAATCGAGTCGTTCTGGTTAGTGTAGGAATGGGCATGGTGGCAGTCGGTACCTTCAGTATCCCCTGGCTCGGGAACTTCGGCTTACTGCTGGGGATTTTCATTGTGATAGGTGTCTTTGAAAGTATGGCTATTCCTTCATTGAACGCGATTACAGTGGAGAAGGGCCGTACTCTAGGAATGGGTACAGTCATGGGAATGTTTAATATGGCCATGTCTTTAGGCCTGGTCACCGGTTCAATGGTCGGAGGCCTAATAGAGACCTCCACAGGAATCGATGCCGTATTCCGCTATGCGGCTGTGCTGGGATTGGTCGGTGTGGTAGTATTTAATGTGCTCCTGTTCAGAAGTGCCCGGTTATCCAAGAACAACCTCGCTACTCTGCAGCCTATTGCACCAGCCTCAGACACTAAAGAGTTAACGGACGTATAGAAAAAAGAGCAGAACTCGCTCTTCCTCGGATATCTAATGCAGAGAATATATCCCAGGAACCGGATAGGCAGCCGTTCTCCCACCTATCGTGAGTTCGAATCCCTCCGCTGCCACTGATTTATTTTTCATGCCTTCCAGATTACCGGTTAATTAATTGACCTGGCCAGTTCTTTGCCCAAAGCTTTGCACGCTTGCAGAGTCTGTGTGTCGGGTTTGCCTCTACAACCCAGTGGTTCTCCCACCAACGTACCTATACGTCTGAAAATACGCTCCATAGCTTCCTTCACTCTGCCACCACCGCCATGTGAGTAGAAGAGTACATAGGGTTTCCCTTTAAGACCCCCCAGTCCATCGCGTACATCAGCAATATAATGGTCATCCATGAAGGTTTTAAGGCCACCTGCTATGTAGCTGTAATAGTCTGGCGAACCGAGGGCTACGCAATCGTACTGTGGGAATTGGCTAATATCAAAACGCCCATCATTCGTATTGAATGAATCAACCTCACACCCTGTTTCCCGTAGACCATCAGCAACTACTTCGGCCATAGCTGCTGTATTACCGTGTTCCTGTGAATGATACAGAACAAGGGCTTTCGTCATTTTACACTCCTAATAATCCGAATCCGTCCGCTGCCACTTTCTATTTCCCTATAATTTCAATTGTTCCTATTATACTCTATTATAGTTGTTTAAACATTGACTCTATACTAGTGCGTGATAGAATTATAAAGATAATCATTAGGGAGGATTAACAAATGCCAATAGAAATGTCTGAACAAGAGATATATGAAGAAGCCAAGAAAAGAGTAAAAGCAAAGCGGGGATTTTACCGCCACCTTGGAGCTTATCTGGCAGTTAACAGTGTACTAGTAATTATTTGGGCTCTAGCGGGTGGTCCGAGAATCGGTAGCGGTGATTGGACTGGAGGCAAGTGGTTTCTTTGGCCTCTGGCAATATGGGGAGTATTTGTTGTGGTCAACTTTTTAGAGGTTTTTGTATTCAAGACAAGCATCCGAGGAGAAAGAGCAGCCATAGAGAAAGAAATCAAGAAAATGAAGCAAGAATAAGAGAGGCTCGAATCTCCCCATTAACACCAGACCTTGAGACGGCTTCTCAATAAGAATGGTAACCTAACAATGAGTAGAATAACCTTCGCCACCATGCCCACCCGGAATGACCTCGCGCGAGCCATTATGCTGTTTGACAGCCTTAGAACCTTTGGCAGTGAACTGGCTGATTCTCCCTGTGTCATACTTGTCCCGGAAAAGGGAGAGCCTTTGCCCGATAAAACAAAAGAAAAGCTTAACGTACTGGATGTACGCCTGGTGCCTTTCGATTTGGATCAAGAAGCCGTACGTTTCCCTCTCGCCTCGCTCGCGTACGCTGCGGCCAGAGCAGAGCGGCAGGTACGAGATGAGGCTGAGATACTGGTCTGGATGAATGAGGACACACTGATAGTCAAACCACCAGTGGACTTCCTGCTCGAAGAAGGTATTAATTTTGCCTACAGACCGGTACATCACACCAAAATCGGCTCAGTCTACGGTAAGCCGCCGGATGATTTCTGGTCACTGATATATCAGCACTGCGGAGTCGAGGAAGACAAGGCGTTTCCCATGGAGACCTGTACCAGGGACAATACGATAAGGGCATACTTCAATGCCGGGCTGCTTGTGATTCGACCAGAGCAACATTTGCTGGAGAAATGGCTTGACTGCTTCAAGAAGTTATACCAACATCCTGATTTCCAGCCATTTTTTAAAAACGATGTTCTTTATATGATATTCATGCACCAGATGGTATTAGCCGGTGTCGTTCTGAGTACGTTTGAGCAACAGGAATTACTGGAACTCCCGGAGTCCGTTAACTATCCACTCCATCTTCACCAGGATTATCCCATCGAATATCGACCTCAGGTACTTAATAGTCTAATCACCTGCCGCTACGAGGGTATCGAAGATTTGCGAAATTCCCTGAAGACGATCGGGGTAGAAGAACCTTTAAAGGGTTGGTTGAACGAAAGACTGGGGCCGGGGGAGGTTTGATAGCTCGAATCCCTTCGCCGCCGGTTTGTATTTCCCTAATTTTAGGGATTTCCGAATTTCACCTTCGACTCACTAGTCAGTTACCACAAATATGGTTGAATATTCCAGAGTGATGTGTAAACATTACACCATATATCAGTCGATGTAACAGAGGTAGTGCCGATAGAAGATAACTGTAGAGGGAAGTGAATGAAATACAGAAGGTTCGGAAAGCTGGACTGGGAAGTATCAGCACTGGGATTTGGTGCGATGCGGTTGCCATTATCTGGTGGGACTCCGGCAGATGTAGATGAGCCGGAAGCTATCCGCATGATACGCTACGCTATTGATAATGGCGTTAATTATGTAGACACAGCTTATCCCTATCATGCCGGACAAAGCGAGAGAATAGTCGGGCGAGCACTGAAGGGTGGCTATCGTGAGAAAATAAAACTGGCTACGAAATTGCCCGCCCGTATGGTCCAAACGGCATCAGATTTTGACCGTATTCTTGACGAACAGCAGGAACGTCTGCAGACCAATATCAACTTCTATCTCCTACACGGACTCAATAGAAATAACTGGCCCAAAGTACGGGACTTGGGTGTGCTGGGTTGGGCGCAAAAGGCAATTGCTGATGGACGTTTCGACCGTTTAGGGTTCTCATTCCATGACAATAATGAAGTCTTTACGGAAATAGTTGATAGCTATGATAACTGGGTACTTTCCCAGGTCCAATACAATTTCATGGATGTGGATTACCAGGCCGGTCGTAAGGGGCTCAGATATGCTGCCAGTAAGGGTATTGCCGTTGTCATCATGGAACCCTTGAGGGGTGGAGGATTAACCCAGAAACCACCGGAGCAGGTGGCACGGATTTGGGACTCTGCTGCTCACAAACGTTCTCTAGCCGAGTGGGGCCTATTATGGGTATGGAACCAACCTGAGGTATCGATAGCTCTTAGTGGTATGACCACTATGGACCAGGTAGTCGAAAATGTAGAGATTGCCGGACGTTCTGGAATCGATGTCCTTACCAGAGACGAACTGGCTTTGTATCAAAAGATTGCTGATGCTTATCGAGGAGTGAAACCTATCCCGTGCACAAATTGCGGGTATTGTATGCCGTGTCCACACGGAGTAAATATCCCTCTTATTTTTCAGCTATATAACGATGCGGTAATATGGAACAACTTCCGCGTAGGGAGGAACCGTTACAACATCTATCTTAAAGAAGAAGAGCGCGCTGACAGATGTGTCAAGGATGAAGAATGTCTGGAGAAATGCCCTCAGGAAATTAATATACCAGAATGGTTAGAGAAGATACATACTGAGTTATCCTCAGAAGGTTAACCAGACAGGTAAGGGCTGCGTTTTTATTCAAATATCCAGGCACGCTAGCAATTCTGGCACTCATAAGCCTTTGGCCGTGGGTTCGAATCCCCCTCTACCGGTTTTCTATTTTTATTTGCCCATACTACCAGATTACAGTATGCCGTTTGACTGGCTGAACGTATCTCTGATACTAATCTTCACGAAATATATGAAATGTTGCTGGTTATTCTTTGCTAAGGTAACCAGTGGTGCTTGTCCGGATTAAGCACAAACTCATAGTACGTCGTGCTCATTCGGGGTGCATTCCATTCCCCACGAGGGAGGTCAGGGTCACGAAACCGGTTCACCTCAGAAACTCCAACGTTGACATGTCCTCCCCATAGAGTGTTGACGTATCTTGGTTTGCCCTCTGTCGTTCTGAATGGTCTGGCTATAAATTCATAGATACCATCTATATTTACCGCGTGTTTTGCGGCGAGGCCGTCATCAAGCAGCTCTTTATTGAAGCTTATCCCTATTCTTTTTACGCCAACTACCTCTCCCAATATCGTCCAGCACATACGGAAGATTTCTTCGAGAACTGTGGCTTGTTGTTCATCAGCACTTTTGTCAATGTAGAGAATGCATTTCCAGGGAGACTCCCTCATCTCAGGAAACGGGGACGGTGAGTTGAATCCATATGCCACAAGCAGATTGCTCAGGTCAATGTCTTTATAATAGCCTTTGCTAATTCTGAACGTCCATACACCTTCACATTGACTATGCCCACTATGACATTGGGCCTGTAATGGGGAATTCCAGTAGGCCGGGCATACTGGTGGCGAGGTACAACCTTCAACGCAATCACCACTGACCATCCATTCGTAATCAAGTCTCGTCATATCAGGTCTCCTTTCCCACGATTTTTACAGCATTTCTGCACTTATAAATATTTGCCAAACCGGGTTTCATATACCCCTTGACCTTCTCGTCATTATCATATATCGTCTCACGCTAACTACAAGAAAGGAGGAGAGGTCTAAAGTTTAATAACACAGATATTATAACTAGGGCGGCCACGAAGCAAGCTATTGATGGCTACCTACTCAATAGTGTGCAATCAATTGTATAATGGGGAAAGCATATAACTAATCAAGGTGGAGGGAAGCAATCATGCCTGAAACGAAGCGCACCATTCTTGAATCATGGCCAGCCTTAAAGGAAGACCTGGGAAGCTTCTTATCTGACACGGATGACTGGATAATTACCGAGCTCAAGAGTGCACACCAGACTAAAGACTGGGAATCGGTATCCAAAATCATAGAAGTAATGGAATTCGTGCACAACATGCACCACGCACACTAGCCAGTCCTTGTCTTTATAAAGTTTCTGGTCGTGGGGTTGAGTCCCTCTACTACCAGTTGCTCAAATCTTGCCGTATCTTATTTTCTGATTAAGCTCTGCCCTCTTAACGATTTCCTCTACTCGTCGCCTGCGTATTTCTTCCGTCCTGGCACCGTTGAGCCACCAAATATACATGAATCGATAGGTGTTGGCCAGATTGTGGAAGTTTTTCCGGGCAACCTGATTCACCGACAGGGCAGTCTCAAGGTCATCGGGTATTTCCACCTTAGCCCCGCTTGAATAGGCATTCTGCCACAGACCATTCTTCTTTGCTTCTTCAATTTTAACCAGTCCCGCCTCTGTCATTCTACCCTGTTGTATAAGCAATTCGGCCTTCTCCTTGTTTTTCTTCGACCAGATGCTTCGGGTATTCCTGGGCGAAAACCTCAGAATAAACGTTTCTTTATCGATACTGCGCATCCCGCCATCAATCCAGCCAAAGCACAATGCCTCCTCGATAGCTTCCTCCTGCCGGATACCGGTTCTGTTACTGCGCTTTTTATGAATGGTGAGCCATGCTTCCTGCGCTTTATCATGATTTTCCAGCAGCCAGTGACGCCATTCATGACTATCAGAAAAATTGTGGGGTTTAACATCCATAAGCGTTAAAGTCCATTATAGACAGGCAGTAACAATGCGAATAACGAGCATAATCATCATCCTGGTCGTGGGTCCAGATCTCTCCACTGCCACCAGATTATTTTAAGCGGAGTCGATTCTCTTCTTGATTCTGCTCCACGTGTTTGTAATCAGGAAACTCTCCTCCATGTTGTCAACCATCCCGGTGAACTTGCCTATGGGCACTGACAACGTTACCACGTCCGGTGGGACAAAGGGTCGTGCCGATGGGTCAAACATGCCGATGATTGCTTTAGGATGCTCTGAGTCCTTTTCAAAATAGGGATACTGCACAATAGTGGAGCAGCCGGAGCCAAACGGAGCGGACACCGCGTTTCTGTCCACTTCATCAAAGCGGGCCAAAGTGAAGAGTCCCGAAAGAACATCAGGCTTTGCGTAAAAAATCACAACTTCCGGACTATCTGATTCCTCCAGCTTATCCCATCTTTTGAACACTATAAATCGACCCGGCGCCTTGAATGCCGGCGCATTGTCCATTATTTCCTTGACAAGCTCCGGTGATTTGCAGTAACGCTCTCCCTCCAGCCTGCCCGGAATACCGTAAGAAAGGAAATACTCAAAACCCCGCATGATGCCTTCAGCAAAGCCAAGGTATCTCTTCCCTCCAGGACAACCAATCGAATCCGCGTCGAAATACAGGGAATCTCCCTCCCTCACCCTGGTTAACGCACCAATAACGCACCTCGCAGTAGAGCCCGGTTCAACCATCCTGGCACGCCCTTCCTCATCTGTGTAATAAAAGGTGATGGGTAGTTCAGCACTGCCAAAGTATTTATTCCAGAGTCTGATGAATGTATCCCTAGCATGAATATCCATCGAACACCTCCGGGACAACGAATAGACGAAATGTTGGTATCTGTTGGTTAGTATATGGCCCCTGTATCCGGAATATGCTCCGGTGGGCGTACAATCTTCATTGCTCGGGCTTCGTTGGGACAGGCAATCACGCAACAGCCACAGCCCCGGCATAATTCCGGGTCGACGTAGGCTCGCTCGGCACCAACTTCGGGGTAGTGCTTCATGCTGACAGCGCCATACTGGCAGGCATCCACACAGGTCCCACACGCCTGGCACTTCTCCGGATCGACCTCGGCTTCGAAACGACTCTTGGCTGCGCCTGCCAAGGCACCACAGCAGCACCAGTGGCAATTACAGATTAACTGGTTAACATCCTTCTGATTCACCACCATATTGACTACTGGATATTGGTCGAACTTATCATTAACCTCCATGGCTTCTTCGTAGGAAATCTTTCGGCTGGCTCCCCGGTCGATATTATACTCGGCCGTCCGCCCAACGTTTATGCACGACTCGACGGGTACGCCACAGTCCCTCTTTGTGAACGACCTCTTACAGCCACAGGGTTGCAGGGCAATTGTTTCCTGTGATTTTAATATCTCTCTGATGTCTTCATGGGGTAAGACACCGTCCAAATCCTTTATCGACTTCCACCTGGGCACTATCCGGAACGCTGAGTACCCGGAACTCAGTCTCTCCGGTGTGGGTTTTTTAGTTATTTTACCGTCGGGGCCACCCCAAAGTTCAAAGAATTCATCACCGAGCTCCTTGTCATACTTGGGATTACCCAGAGCAGAATCATGTAATTGCATAAAGGTACGAGCCATCTGAGGTCCCCCTCTGGTAGGGAAGAGAAGCCCTTTCTCATATAATTCCCGTATATGCTTGTCCACCGTTGCTTTGTCCAAGCCCAACTTTCTGGCGAATTCGTCAGATACCTCAAGTGACCTTCCAGCAGTCGCATCCCGATCCGGGTCGGGCAATGCAGCCACTAACTTTGCCTGTTCCAGATTGGCCATCCTGGCCAGTATTCGTGGTATGGTATCCGACCTGCCGGTTCCAATTTTAGCCGCCAATTGTTCATAAATGGGATCAATCTCACTCATTGCCTTGGATACTCCTTTCCAGTCTGTTTTATCAGGATAGTAATTCTTAATATCGACCGTTGAAAGCCCCCACCACCACTCTTTCTCTGTCTGATTATAGCATAACCCCTAGCTTACACATTTCTCAATAGCTGCTAACTACTGCTACAATAATCGTGCTACACAAGGGAGGTAAGAGACGATGGAAGCGAAAATAACCTACTTCGAAACCCCGGGGAGAAATAATACAGATACCGTAATGGAGATTGTAAAGCAGCGTGCTCAAGAACTCGGAATTAATACGATTGTCGTCGCCTCCTATCGGGGCTACACTGCTGAAAAGGCGGTACGTGCGCTCGACGGTATGAATATAGTCGTCATCGCCGGATTTGCACACCCAACCATGGAAAACCTGGCGGAAACCTTCGCCCAGGGTGACGAGAAACTCATCAGGGAAAAGGCAAAAGTACTGATTGCCACGCATTTTTTCTCCGGGATGAGCCGCGCCATACGGAAAAAGTACGACGCAACAAGCCCAGGGGAACTTGTTGCTCAGGCATTAAGAATGATGGGCAATGGCGTGAAGGTAGGTATCGAGTGCGCAATCATGGCTGCCGATGCTGGTCTGGTACGCACCGACGAGGATATCATCGCCATTGCCGGCACAGGCAGCGGTGCCGATGCGGCCATTGTAGTCCGGCCTGTCAACTCTCAGAACCTCTTTGACCTGAAGGTAAAGGAGATACTGTGCAAGCCACGTAGCTGGTGATATGCAGAGGACATGGTGCCGACTCTCTGGCCAGGATATTTGATAGCAGCCACAGTTAATGTTAAAATCCTATGTGCAGCGCCGAGTGCAGGTGCTCGATAATACCGGAATAATCTGAGCTAATAATAGAAATCTACGATAAGGCTTTTTAAATCAAATGACAGAAACACGAGATGTATCAAACGGTCTACTGAACCTCATCGGAAATACTCCTCTCATTAGAATAGGCAACATTTACGCCAAATTCGAGGGAATGAATCCCAGCGGCAGCATAAAGGACAGAGTTGCACTTGAAATAATAGAAGCTGCCGAAAGAGAAGGCGAAATAGAGGAGGGTTCCACAATAGTAGAAGCCAGCAGCGGCAACACCGGGATCTCCTTGGCCATGGTAGCCGCTATCAAAGGTTACAAGATGATTGTAATAATGCCCGAAAACATGAGTGAAGAGAGAAAACAGATGATGCGGGCATATAACGCCGAGCTGGTTCTGACTTCCAAGAGTGGAAGTCTGACGGAAGCCATAGAGACGGCAGAAGAGATTGCCAGGAGACCAAAGACATTTTACGCAAGACAATTCAGCAATCCCAATAACATCAAAGCACAGGAAAAAACCGGCCAGGAGATACTCAGAGAAATCGGACCGGTGGATGCCATTGTAGCCGGCGTTGGCACCGGCGGAACACTGATGGGTATCTCAAAAGTAATGAGAGAGGTCAATCCAGAGGTACGGGTGATAGCCGTCGAACCGGAAGAGGCTGCGGTTATGTTCGGCGGAAGTGACGTCAGGATAAGCGAGCACCAGATTCAGGGAATCGGTGACGGGTTTATCCCTCAGTTGATAGACATGAACAGCGTTGACGAAGTTTTTACGGTTGACAGTCAGGAAGCTATACATACAGCCAGAAGGCTCTCAAAAGAATACGGCCTACTGGTAGGCATAAGCGCTGGGGCTAACATGCTCGTCGCATTCAGGATATCAGGGGAATACGGCAAGGTCGCCACGGTCCTGCCCGATAGAGGAGAAAGATATCTGAGCATGAACCTGTTCAAAGAGTGAATGCAGTCGATAACCCTATCACTCCCACACCAGCGAGTCGCAAACTCGAGTAGATATCGGTTAAATTCTTCAGGAGCATCCAGAAGACACCTGTGCCCGACCTGTTTCATGACGACTACCCTCAAGTCTTTAATCTTCTGTTGGTATCCCGATTCATTACGCTGCTGGTTTTTAAGTGAATCAATAATAAGCATTTTAAGATTCCACAGCCAAGCGGAGGGTCATGCACTGATGTAAAGTGGGAAGCACAATCGCCAGACCCGAGCCTGTCCGGCAGCTTCCCACTTTCTCATTTATCGGAGGCCTGAATCTCTCGACTTTTACTCGCCTTTAAAGACAGGGTCGCGCTTCTCCGTAAAGGAGCGTACCCCCTCCCGGAAATCTTCTGTCTCGAAAAGTCGACCCTGAGCCATTACCGAAAACGCCAGATTGGACTCGTAGTCCGAATTGAGTCCCAGACGCATCTGCCGCTTGGCAAACTGAACAGCCAGGGGTGCATTATTGGCTATCTTGTTGGCCCATTCCCTGGTTGTTTGTTCGAGCTCTTCCTGAGGTACTACCTTGTTCACCAGTCCAATGCGCGCTGCCTCGTTAGCATCCATTCTTTCACCAAGGAACATGATTTCGCAAGCCTTAGCCCAGCCAATCAGCCGAGGCAACAACCAGTGACCTCCGTTATCGGGTATCAGTCCCCGTTTAACGTGCATGTCCCCCAGAACGGCCTTATCCGAGGCTATCCTGATATCACAGAGCTGAGCCAGCTCAAAACCCCATCCTATTGCCGGACCGTTGACAGAAGCTATCGTCGGTTTGTCTAGCGAGAGCATGAGGGTGGAAAGAGAAACACCACCGACTCTGATCCTTCTCGCGCTTCTATCAGAGCCCGCCCCCTGACCACCAGCCTGAGCCGCTAGGTCCAGCCCGGCGCAAAAACCACGACCAGCCCCGGTGAGAACTATTACCCTGATATCATTATCATCCCTTGCATCTTCAATAGCCTCTACGAGTCCTGATATCATAGCACCTGTAAAAGCGTTGAGCCTATCAGGCCGATTCAGTGTTAGGGTAGCGACCGCTCCTTCCTTCGTGTAGATAATGTCCTGCGATTCCATAAAATTCCTCCTCGGATATTATTTTACTCTTAATGAATCATACAATGAGGGCATTACTGACTTCAAACCATCCATCTCATTTGACACCAATCACCCTGTAGGATAATGTGAATGGGATGACTACCGATCCAGAATCATCAGCCACATTCCAGGTAATACTCAGGCCGGGCGGGGCACAATGCAACCTTGCCTGTAAATATTGCCGTTATTCGCCGGAGGAGCGTCAGTACAAAAAGAAACCCTTCGGCATGACGAAAAACACCCTTGAGACCTTCATCCGCCAGTACATCAAAGACCAGTCGGCGCCGGATGTGATCTTTAACTGGCAGGGGGGAGAACCCCTCCTGATGGGTCTGGAATTCTTCCAGCAGGCAGTCGATTTTCAGCTCCAGTATCGAGGCCCCGAAATGACAGTTTATAACACCGTGCAGACCAACGGCCTCCTGCTCGATGACGACTGGTGCCGCTTCGTCAAAGCAAACGGCTTTCTCGTCGTGATTGGTATTGACGGCCCCGGTGACCTCCACGACACCACCCGGGTCGATACCAGCGGGCAGCCCACGCTGGAGCGTGTCATGGGCGGGGTGGAGTTGTTACATAAGCACGGTGTCGAGTTCAATACTCTGACCCATGTACACGCCGGTAATGTCGATTCTCCGGTGGAAATATACCGGTTCCTCCGGGATGATGTCAGGGCGCGTTTCATGCAGTTTACCCCTGTCGTCATCGCTACTAACAATGCCGGTTCCAAAAGAAAGATGAGGGTCAACGAGGTCTCGGTAACGGGGTGGCAGTACGGAGGCTTCCTTAAGAAAACCTTCGGAGGATGGGTACGGCGCGATGTCGGGACAGTCTCCGTGGACATCTTCGATGCTGCTCTGGCGGCCTGGTCAGGGCAACCATCAGGCCTGTGCATCTTTGAGGAGACCTGCGGCAAATCGCTGGCGCTGGAGCACAACGGCGAACTTTACGCCTGTGACAACTTCGTCGAACCAGACCATCGTCTGGGGCACATCAAAGAAAAAAGCCTGGCCGACATGGCCAGCACAGAGCAACAGGTCCGGTTTGGTAACGCCAAACGGGATGTTCTCCCCATCCACTGCCTCCAGTGTCAGGTACGGTTTGTCTGCAACGGTGGCTGTCCGAAAAACCGGATTCTGCATTCGCCTGATGGCGAAGCGGGGGTGAATTACCTGTGCGAGGGATATCGAGACTTTTTCAATTATATCGAGCCGGCGATGACATTCATGGCGGACGAACTAAAAGAGGACCGCTCGCCGGCGAACGTAATGTACCTCATCGCTCAGCAGGATGCCCTGTCACAACTGAGCTTAGCTGAAACAGGAGACGACGATGCCTGTCCTTGTGGCAGCGGTCTCAAATTCAAGGACTGCCATGGACGCAAGGAGGCCTGATTTCGCTCGATACTGGCGAAACTGTGGCCAAAACAAGCTGGAATGAGGTGAAAATAATGAGTGACTTCACTATCATTGATGCCCACGTCCACACCTACCAGACCCGGGAGGTCGGCCTCCAGGCTAAACAGGGTGGTACTACAACCGACTATGCCGGTACCGTCGATGAGCTGCTTCCCATCATGGAGAAAGCAAAAATCAGCCAGGCGGTAATGGTCAATATGCTGCCACTGGCCGAGATGAAAAAGGCAGCCGTGGAAAGATTACCGGAGGACCTCAGCCAGGAACAACGAGATGATGCCCTGAAAGAAATAGACGACCGGATGCTGGGACGACTGGAGCGCCGCAACTCCTGGACCTGCGATCTCACCCGGCAGTACCCGAACCTGATTCCTTTTATCAACCTCGACCCGCTACAGGATGAAGCCACCATGACGACCGAATTGCTCGATAAGGTCAATAACCATGGCGCCAGAGGTATCAAACTCCATCCCGGCTCGCAGTGGTTCTACCCGAACAACCGCAGGTTCTGGCCGGCCTACCGGACTGCCCAGGAGATGGGATTACCCGTCATTTTTCACGCCGGCCGCTTCATGAGCCCCGAAACATACTCACGACCGAAAAACTTCGTTGAAGTACTGGAATCGTTCCCTGAACTCACGCTGGTCATGGCTCACATCGGCATTGGCTATGAAGATGAGGCAGTTTCACTCGCCAGAGATTTTCCCAAACTCATGTATGATTGCTCCGCTATCATCGGTAACGTTACCCCGGACGGAGAACTCACCGAAAAGCGCGTCACTTCCCTGATAAGGGAGGTCGGGGTGGAGCGGGTCATGTTCGGGTCGGACTTCCCCTGGTACGACCCCGCCGATTCCATAGCACGATTGCTCCGGCTCGATTTCAGTGAGGAAGAGAAACAGCTGCTATTTGCCGAGAATGCTATCCGAATCTACAAGCTCTAAGAGTCGGACCTCTAAATATAAATGCGAGCATACAGGGTGGAGCGAAATCCCTATTCCGACCGTCTTCTTAAGCTCAGGAGGCGCCTCACCAGGAACGGACACAGCTCAACCCAAGACCTTTGCATCCTTCCCTTTTGCAGCGGCGTCAACTCTCTCCTGGGGCCGAAGTGAGTCTCGATATAGGCCTGAGCAATTGTATCGACCGCCCGGGCCTGCGATGGTATCACCAGTGCCAGCCGACCGGAATACTCCAGTGGCGTCTCCTCGGGTCGCGGCCCGGATTTACTCAGTGATGCTAGGTAGCACATGCGGTTGTAAACATCGGCCGGGTTGTCAACTCGTTTGAGGCGTACCAGCCAGTAAGCATAACCGAGTCTCGCCGCCAGGTACAGCGTCAGTGGAATACCGAATATGACAAAGTAAACATACAGGTCCGGGCCTGACCAACCGCTACGACCCGTACTCGGCGCTTGATAGTCTCCGTCTCCCTCGACTGCGGGGGGTGGTGGCTCCAATTCGGGAAAGTAGCCCGGAGGCAAATCCTCGATTATCACGTCACCGTTACCACCGCTAGCAGGAATGCTACTGACGTCATTATCACCAGGCGTCGCTGAAAACTCCACCCAGCCATATCCCGGGAAATAGACCTCGGTCCGGGCGTGATAGTCTTTACCCCGCAGGGAGTAGCTGTCACTATCCCTGTCGTATACACCCTCAAGGTAACCGATGTTAAGCCTGGCCGGTACACCCGCAGCACGCAGCATGACCGCCAGTGCCGAGGCAAAATTAGTACAAAATCCCTCCTGTGATTCAAACAGGAAGTAGGCAACACCATCAGTGTCCTCAGGAGGGGTTTCGGCCTCAAGATTATACTCAAAGTCCCGCAGGTACTTCTCAACCGCTATTACCTTGTCATAGGTCGTCCCGGCTTCTGCCGTTATCTGCTGGCTCAGTAGTCTGACCTCCCCCGGCAGGGTATCCGGTAGCTGCAGATAGCGGTCAACGATGGCTGTCGGATAATTCTCCCCGGTCTGTGACAGTTCCTCCGGTGTCGGTCTGGTGACACGCGTGGTAACTGTGTAACGCTGATAGGGCTTCATTAGCGTCGGCGCCACCACAGCGATGATGTCACTACTCACCCCAGCCTCATCATAGAATTCAGTATTAACAAATGTCTGGCCCAGTGCTGGGAGATTGACCGAAACAAACTCGCCTAATACGAGCAGGACATCCGTTCTTAACCTATTCTCCACCGTGCAGGTCACCAACTCGCCGTCGGCCAAGGTCTCACCAGTCGCAAGCAGGTCCACATCATACTCAGTAATCTCGCTGCCGGTCCATCCCCAGGAATTATATGTGTCATACCGCCTAACACGCCAGTAGGACGGCTGGTCAGCGGTAACAATGAAGAGTGTTCGTTTGCTGGTGCTCGGCCGGGTACTGAAGGCCAACTGCATCTGCTCGTCACTATCAATCTCGGTCCACTTAGCACGGGCTACGGCGAATATGTTATACCACTCATCCTCGGCATTTTCCCTAAGAATACCAACCAGGTCCAGCCCCATCTGTTCTACCGGGGGCTTCGGCACCACCCAGGCAACAGTCACCGTGAGAACACTGATGACGACCATAGCCCCGACTACCTTGATGAGACTCTGACGAGAAAAACGGACACTATGCTGTCGGAACCAGACACCCTGCTTCGCCAGGTTTGCCTGACCGAGTAGCAGCAGTGCCACAAATAGATAAATGGGCAGGAAGTAATAATCTTCCTGAGGAAGGTTACTCAGATTGACCAGAATGATAACCGTACCCGTCGTAA
>Ga0209536_100007357_pt1 | contig 16706 bp, 13 predicted proteins | sample DeeMarSeWOR28_12_FD_187461 | JGI IMG/M metagenome (GOLD analysis project Ga0209536, IMG submission 187461) | Marine sediment microbial communities from White Oak River estuary, North Carolina - WOR-2-8_12 (SPAdes) (version 2) | ecosystem: Environmental > Aquatic > Marine > Intertidal zone >... | reverse complement strand
GGAAGCCATATCTATGAAACCCCGGGCGAGTACACGATTACGCTGACGGTCACCGATGACGACGACGGGGTGGGAACCGGCGCGGTCAAAGTGACGGTGGAAGTCGGCAACGAACCACCGGTTGCTGACGCGGGCGGTCCCTATGAGGTGAACGAGGGAACCCAGCTCATCCTGGACGGCAGCGGTTCTTCCGATCCCGATGGTGACCGGCTTTTGTGCCGTTGGTTTCATTACAGCGAGCCAGGAACTTTCGTAGGGGTAGTCAATCCGGATCCTCCGGAAGGAACAGAAACCTCCTTAAGAGCCCCGGAAGTTACCAAACCTGAGACTATTCATATTATCCTGGAAGTCAGGGACGATGGTGAACCTGCATTAACGCGGTATCAGCGGGTAGTAGTCACGGTGCTGCCACGAGATATTTAATATTTAACCCGAAAAATTCATGAATAATCGGGGTTAAACATCGGGTTACCCTTCCAAATCGGAATTCCGGATTGAATAATACGTCCAAGAGAACAGTTAACAGGATGCACTATCCTTGAGCTGTGTAAAAAATATATTAACTTTTCTTGCTACCAAATATTTTTTTTATTGAGTTTGCATATCCGGAATTCTGGTCATCCGGGAATGATACACACATGCCAACAGAGTCGTCGCACGGGTTTGAAGAGCCTGAATGGAAATGGGCACGGATGAGTCAGCTCCCGGTCTATCACACAACATCCGCGCCAGCTCCGGGTTAACTAATTTGTGATTGGTGATTGGTGATTGGATTTACGACATTTCATACTGGAATTGTATCTTGTAGCATTTTAAAGTAATTTTTTTATTATTGATCCGTTCAGACCCTTCACGCCTGCCCTGGGTAACTGCGTGAAGGAGGAGGGATCAGGTAAAGAAACGATTTTTGTGTAGATAAGAACCATTACATAAGGATTTCTCTAGCGACAAAATCTGCGTTGGCTATAGTTCCAGTGACTTGGTAAATCAATTTCAGTTGAAATCAAACTAATGATTTAGTTTATAGAGATCCTTTAATTCGTGAAAAGAATCTCTTCGCTACTTTTTGAATTCCAATCCTTGCAGGAGGGACCTTAATTAATTCTTCGGGTCAGCATTTGGTCGTGTGGGGATTAATAACAGGCCCGATGCAAGGATGCGGCCCAGCGGCCGTGGAGCGCCCAAAGAAGTTTCTAAACCAGATTAATAACTTTTTTGAGAAAAGCTGCTTTTCCATATGCAGAGTTCATCTATTAATTGAGATTATTGATCTCGTTCTACAACCTCCTTCAAACCTTCCAGCAGAGTCGTCAGACGGGTCCCAAAAGGAAACGGGTACGGAGGAGCCGGCTCCCCGTTCACCACACAACATCCTCGCCAGCTCCTTGAGAGATAGGTGATTTGTAATTTGATTAGAAGGAATTATATACTGAAATCACACAGTGTACCATTCTTAAATAATTTTCTCATTATTGCCCCGTTCAGATATTTCACGTTTGCCCTCCGTAATAGCATGGAGGAGGGAACTCAGGGAGAGAAGCGTTTTTTATATAGATAATAGTCAATATGAAAATATTTTTCTTGCGACGAAGACGCCCCAGCTCAAGGATCATTAATCAGTACCTGTAACAATGACTAATAGTCATTTTGTCAATAATTTCATTCAAACGTTATTTTAATACCCTGATAGGTTTCAATCCGTGGAAATAACAATTCCAGGCTTCCATCAGTAATCCTCTTTTCGAAAGGCATTTCCATGTAGGTTTCCACTGACCGGATTTTCTTTTCTTCAGGAATCCTGATCACCACCCCCACATTTTCCACCGGGGCCAGGTAATATTCATTCATCTGTTTCCGTTCAAATTTATTGCCGATCCAGTTGGTCAGGTGCAGGATCCAGCTTTTTTCACTTTTCATCAGGTTGGTCTGTAGGGAAGCGGGACCTGTTATCCAGTACGGAGGATCCTGATCGGTCACCAGCTGGCTCAATTCAAAAATCAGATCCCCCAGCACCGAAATGCCATCCTGCAAAAAGAGACTTTCGATGGAGGAGGCGGAATAGATGACCTTGCCATTGCCATAGGAAGATATCACCACCCCGGGTAATAGCGTTCTTCTTTCGTCGCCGGTTACGATGTTCATCAAGACCTCGCCCCCTTCCATTACCTCGACCGGTTCATAAAACCAGAGTGGTACCAGCCGGTCATCCCAGTAGCTACCCAGACCGGAGGCAACCTTATCCTCTTTCATGAGGTACAGATCGGAAGGTCCGCCTATTTTTGTACTGTATTTATACACTTGGTCTTTCAATTCGCCCACGGGCCGGAGCGGTCTTACCCGGATCAGTTCTTCCAGGCCGAAATGGTCCATACGTCCTCCTTGCGCATCGTACAAGGATGTACCGTATCCTACCATAAGACCTCCTCCATTCCTTACATATGTTTTAAGGTTATCAATCCGGTCTTTATCCAGGTAGGTCATATCAGCCAAATAAAGAATCCGGTATTTATTAAGTTCTTCCGGCCGGTCCAGCATGAATTCATGGATAGAGGAAACCTGGATATGATGATAAAGGAATGCAGCGAAGGCACCCAGGGATGCATTCCTGCTGTCTGCATTGGCCCACCAGTTGTTTTTTATATGTCCGGGAGGATTTTTGGAGGAATAGACAACCGCCGTGTAGGGATCGTTCCAGCTTGCTGCCAGATCCTCTTCGGCCGATTCGATGATTCTAAAGGCATCCCCGACGTAATGCCTGTTTTCCTGATGCGATACATAAGGGTAGGGCTGGGCAATGATGGAACCCCCTCCAAACATCATATTGGTTAGTATCTGCTGGTGAAAATCATAACCATTATAGGCAACCCGTTGCCAGTTGTTATACACACCCACATAAGGCCAGACATCCAGACCGGCAGCAACTGCCAGACTGGTTCCTTCAGCCCGTTCCAGAAGGCTTTCCCCCCGTTCATAAAGAAAGGCATCCATCGCTTCCAGGATCCGTGGATCTTCACGGGCCATGTTCTCGGGATTGCCGATATTGGAAATGAGAGGAACATCCTTGTAGGATTTGATCAGCTTCCGTGTCTGCTGAACAATCCCGATGAATTCTTCCACATACCATTGGTGATACCGATCTATGATTTCCAGTTCCTTTTCCGTATAATCATTATTATTTTCATGATAGGGTATTTCGTAGCCAGTAGCTTTCCTGAATCCGGTCAGGCAACCTTCGCAATAACAGGTCTGTTTGCCTCCCCAGAAATAGAAGGGCCGCCAGGCATCAAAATACATGCCGTACACGTCATAATCCCGAACCACATGTTCCACAAGATCATAAAAAGCCTGCCGGTAGGATGTCATCCAGCAAACCGTACCGTGATCTTCCCCGATCATCATCTGGAGTTTTTCAGGTAAGCCGCCCGGGGAGGCCCGGTGAGCGTATTCGGGATAATCCCGGGTCACCATCGACCAGGCCAGCTTATGACCAGTCGATATATAAGGTATTACTTTGATGTTTCTTGGTTTGCAGGCATCAATGGATTCCTGAAGCAGGTCGCGGTCACCCTGGTCCGGGTGGGTTGAAAAGCGTACCCCCTGGATAGTAGCGAATTTTCCCATGGTCCCGAATCTGAGCACATTCGCATGCATATCCACCATGGTTTCGGCCAGTTCTTCAGCATTATACTCCAGTTCAGGGACAAACGGTGGCTGATAGGCGTCAATTAAAAACACCCGAGCAGTTTTCAACCAGTTGGAGGATTGCGGGAATATTGGGCTGGCATTGATGGTAAAAATAGAAAAAATTAATATCAGGCGTTTCATGGCTATAAAAAGTAACAAAAATGAAAATTACAGTACTGAAATTAGGAAATATATTCAGAAAACAAAGTATTCTTTGTGGGGGTTTTCTGGTGCGGAATCAGGGATATATAAAATATATTGATTATTCTCCAAGGGGTGGGAGTAGGGAGGCAAGTATTCTATTATTATTGTTAATAAACCCTAAACCAATTCTTCTCTTCCTGAACACTCAGGAACCCTTATTTTCCATCAGGATGGCATAAATGCTATCAGCCATCTCTTCCAACCTGTCCGATGAATTATTAGACAGCAATATGATCGCGATATCCTGATCCAGATACCGGTTAAAGAAGGTCCGGAAACCTTCAAGGTTACCTCCATGAGATACATGACGGGGATTTTCAGGATCTATTTCCCATCCAAAACCATAATACGCAGTGCTGTCATTATTCAGTACGGCAGGCTGATATGCAAGCTCCTGGATATCCTGAGGAAGTATCCTGTATACCGTTAATGCATGGTGCCACTTGTACAGGTCTTCCACGTTGGAAAAAATACCCCCACCTCCGGTAGTCCTGAACCGGTAATCGGTAATAGTACTATCCTGTCCATACCCGATCGCCCGGCTGGTAACCGGCCCGGCCTGTTCATCAAAAACCACGGTATGTTCCAGACCGGCCGGGTTGAATGCATTTGTCTGAAGAAAATCCGCAAACGTTTTTTCGGAGATCCGGCCGACCAGGATCGACAGCAATACGTATCCGGAATTGCTGTATCGGTATCGGGTTCCCGGTTGAAATTCAAGACGGTCAATTGTCAGAAGGACCTTTAAAACATCGTCGTTGTTAAACCCGTCATACAATTCGGCAAACTCATAATAATCGGGAATACCGCTGGTGTGATTAAGCAGATTCCTGAAAGTTATGCCGTTATATACCGAAGGAAGTTCAGGCAGATAATTAACCACCTGATCATCCAGCCGAATCTTTTCTTCCTGTAAAAGGAAGAGGACAGCCGCAGCCGTAAACTGTTTGCTGACTGAAGCAAGATAAAAAAGGGATCCTGTGTTCAGCGGGATCTTTTTCTCCCGATCAGCCAGGCCGAATGCACCCTGATATACCACTCCGGTTGAATCGGCGACAAGCACTGCACCATCGAAATATCCGGAATCATGTACCTGCAGGATCAGTTGGTGGATCCTGTCGGACTGTTTCGATTTAAATGTTTTTTTTTCAGGTTGTTGCTGACAGGAGTAAAAAACTAAAATGATAAGTGCCGAGTAAAGAAAGTATTTCATTTTTAAGTCAATCCTGAATAAAGCTTCAATTTTTTTTCACGCAAAGGCCGAAATAGATCGCAAGGCTCGCAGAGGTTTTTATGGATCCGGTATTGGAACGTTGTTTCTGGTTGAATACTACTTGCATATATTGGATGTTTCCTTGCGGACTTTGCGTTCTTCTTTGCGCCCTTTGCGTGAAACTAATCATGGCAATGTATCTTTCCATAAAACATACGATTTTTCAAGCGCTTTCACCTTTTCCGGAAATTCATCCGCAAGATTTTTCTCCTCGGTCCGGTCTTCCTCCATATTGTATAACTCCCAGTCCTCATCATTGACCTTCACGATCTTCCAGTCTCCCTGCCGGAACATCCGGAACCGTTCGGTGAAACCGGAGACGAAATAGGGGGGCATTTCTCTTGTTTTGCCCAGGAAAACAGGCAATAACGAATTGCCATGTAACGGGATAGCGGGCTCTCCATCTACCTCAGGTGGATACGATATACCAGTTATTTCCAACAAGGTGGGAACAATGTCCACCACATGTCCGGGCTGATGAGTGATGCCTCCTTTGGTTTTTATTCGTGCAGGCCAGGATACGATCAGGTGCGTGTTGGCCCCTCCTTCATGCCCATATTGTTTGAAATACCGGAATGGGGTGTTACCCAGGTTGGCCCAGGCGGCACTAAGCGTCCGGTATCCTTCCGCGGGCCCCGGTGGATAATTAAAATCGCGGTTGCTGTCATAGGGACAGGATCCATTATCTGAAAGATACATGACCAATGTGTTGTCGCGAATGCCTTTATCCTCAAGAAAACGGACAATTCGTCCAATGTTCAGGTCCAGCCGGTGGACCATGGCCGCAAAAACAGCCATTTCAAGGTCTAGTGTTTCTTTTTCCCGATCATTGAGGGAATTCCACGGCCGGTAGAGCGGAATATTTTTCCGGATATCCTCATCGCCGGGAGGGTGGCCCCGGAATTTATTGATGTTCCCTTCCGGCGGACTTAAAACGAATTTTTTATCCAGGATACCCAATTCGATCATTTTTTCATACCGTCTTTGTCTAAGTGAATCCCAGCCGGCAAGATAGGTGCCTTTGAATTCCAGGATATCCTCGGACCGGGCCTGAAGAGGATAATGGGCTGAATTATAGGGCATGTACAGGAAAAAAGGCCGGTCCTTTTTCAGGGCGGAGTCCAGAAAGTCCAGCGCATAATCCGTCAGGACATCTGTTTTGTAAAAAGGCTCGATTTCGGGCTCCAATTCCTGAACAGGTGTTTCTTTCCCGTTTAACCGGAAAGGATGGGCCATCTTCCCGGAAGGAGGAATAAAAAATTCACTGATGATATCAAAAACCAGGGTATAATCAAAGTGGTTCTCAGAATAGGCATGATCCGGTATCCATTGCTGGAAATGTTCCTTCCCACACATGATCGGGGTATAGCCTGCCCGCTTCATATGCGCTCCCAATGGCATAGTCCTGTGGTCCCCCTGGTACAATCCGGTGAGCATCACGGAACGGGTCGGTTCGCATTTGGCCATGTTGTAAAACTGGGTGAACCGGATGCCTTCCGAAGCAAGCCGGTCCAGGTTGGGCGTCAGAATTTCACTGCCATAACAGCCCAGATCGGAAAAACCGATATCGTCGCCCAGGATCAATACGATATTGGGTGGGGTGGATATTTCACCAGATTGGCAGCTTATTATTACGGGAAAAAGCGTCAGCAAAAGAAAAATTTTTGTGATCACGATAAAGTAGCGATACATTTTTATGGTTAATCCCGATTCCATCCTTTGGATAATAAATATTGGAAAAAATAAATACATACTTCCGTAATCTATTGACAATGAGTTACATGCCTCTCGGATCCACCCGTTCATTCTCCCGCTCTTCCACTCAATCACCCAATACCTATTCCTTCTTAAATGCCTCTTTCAATGCCCAGTTGGCATAAAGATCATACCCCTTCCATTTTCCCTCCGTACTTATATCCAGATTTTCCTTGATTTTCATCACTTCATTCTCAATATCCCTGGCTTTCTCTTTGTTTAATTCAAAGATCCTGGCTGCCATCAACAGCACCATCGGTTGATCGGATCTCAAACCATTCAGAATGGTTTTTTGAGCTTGTTCATTGCATTGGTCATATGAACACAACACATCTGCAACGGCCAGCCGTACATAGACCGATGGATCATTGAGTGCTTCATTCAACCGCGCTACGGTACGTTCTCCGGGATCTGAAACATGTTGTAGCCAGACGGCGGCCCAGTACCGCATTAATTCATGGGGATCCTTGAGATAACCCGCCAGTTGATCCTGATCGATAGGTTCCTCCAGAATAAGATCATTCAGTCCCAGGATCTCTTTTATGGGAAATTTTTCAGGATCTTCCGCAAGGTGATAGGCTGTACTGTTTTGAGTATGTGCCTTCATATAAGCTTCGGGCATCAGTCCTGTGTCGTGAGTGGTTATCATCCATTCCTTTAATTCAGTCCTCATTTCCATCAGGATATTTTCATATGCAGGATCCCCGACGAGGTTTTTGGTTTCATAGGGGTCCATATTCAGATCGTACAATTCTTCAGGAGTCCTCCTGGGATGCCACATACTCTGCTGAGCAGCTGTCATATCCGTAATATCTTTCAGCCGGTAAAGTTCCTGCATGATCTCGGATTGATCGGTATAAAAATTGGGCTGGATCAGCGGCATATGGGGTAGAAAATTCCGGATATAGCTGTACCGGCTGCTTTTAACGCTGCGGCTGATTTCAAAGGCCTCATCTACCCGGTCGGAGGTGGAGATAGCGTATTTCCGGTTTGAGGTCTTTACCCTGCCGAGGAAGGGTTGTCCCTGCATGTATTCAGGTTGATCGATCCCGGCAATGGAAAGGAGGGTAGGCGGGAAATCGACAAAGCTTACGATCTCATCCACCTGTGTCCCGGGATTGTAATCCGTAATATTCCTGTATTTTTCAGGTATATAAATGATGAAAGGCACCTGGACGCCGGAATTATACAGGGCTCTTTTAGCCCGGGGCATCCCCGTACCATGATCCGAGAAGAAAAACACGATTGTATTTTCGCTCAATCCATCCTTTTCGAGCTCATCAAGTATTTCCGCCACTTCCCCGTCCATGATCGTAACCAGGTCATAGTATCGTGCCCAGAGTTTTCTGACCTCCGGCGAATCAAAATAATAGGGAGGTAAAATAATGTTTTCCGGACGGTGCCGCTGGTTTTCTTCAAGCTGTTTCCCGTATTTCTGATAGAACGTTTCATCATCCCCAAAGATCTGGGACTGGTGTGTAGTTTCAAAATTGAATACGCTGAAGAATGGCGATCCGGGCGGACGGTTCTTCCAGTGCGCAGTGCGGCTCGATTCATCCCAGATGGTGGTATCTATAAAATTATAGTCTTCCTTGTAATTATTGGTACAATAGTATCCCTGCTCACGCAGAAGGTGGGGTAGTGTGCGGATATCTTCAGGGATGTCAAAATCCGATCGAAGGTTCTGGGTACCCATCGAGGTGGCATAAATTCCCGTGACGAGGCAGGAACGTGCGGGTGCACAGACCGGGGCAGTGGAATAAGCCTGGTTGAATTGGATCCCTCTTTCTGCCAGTTGATCCAGTGTAGGCGTGGTAGCTACCGGATCCCCATAAGTGCCCAGCATGGGAGTAATGTCCTCGCAGGTTATCCATAAAATGTTGGGTTTATCTTTGACTAAGGATGACTTTTTTTTATCCACACAGGAAAACAGCGTCAAAAGACATATTAGTATTACAATAAAACTTTTCATCCTATTTTTATCATTCATCATTTATAATTCATCATTCATAATTCTAAAAATATCCTTCCTCCATCAGTGTGATAAAACTCAGCAACCCTCCCCATGCGTAAAAATCATTGGCATTTCTCACATCCGGTCCTTCTCCGGTTACTGCATTGTAATTTTCATAAACCCGCCTGTTTTCTTTCCATTCCTTCATGATAAGATTCAGCGATTTTTCAACAAGAAGGGAACGTGCTTCAGGTAAATCATAGTTCCGCAATCCCATGTAGACCAGGAAATTCATCGGTGCCCAGATCCTCCCGCGCCAGTAGCTGTTATCCTTGTATCCGGGATCCGATCTCGCGATCGAGGGGATCATCCATTCACCGTGAAATTCATCCGGATTCATAAAATGTTCCCTGATCATTCGTTCGGCCTGTTCCTGGGTGGGTACCCCGGATAGCAATGGGTAGAAATTAGTAGGTGCCAGGTGGTCACTGAATTGACCTGTATCGGTATATTTATCCCGGTAGATCCCCATCTCCTCATCCCATAATTCCTGGAGTTTCAATGTGTATTTAACGGCCCGGGTTTGAATTTCGGCGGCATCGTCCATCCGGTCAAGAATTACAGCTATTTCAGCCAGGTAATTACAATCGGCTATATACATGCCCATGAGTCCGGCGTCGGCCAGTTCGAGTGTATTTTTTTCCGGATTAAATACCGCTTCATCGAACAGTGGAGAGTTGTCTAACCCGGACTCCCATTTTGCGCCCTGTTTGGAATGGCCGTCCATTCCTTTGGGATGGGGATCCGAACCCCAGGAAAGATACCCCTCGTTGTCCCTTGCTTTTTCCCACCACCGGTTCCAGGTAAGCAGTTTATCGTAGACTTCCTCAAGAAACCATTTTTCCTGGTATTTATCATAGATCAGCTTACAGCACATGCTGCCCACCGGAGGTTGTGAACGGTCGAAGGATTTGACTCCGAAGGAAGATTCCAGATTAGGAATGAAACCATCTTCTGTTATAGCCTTCGTGATGGCGATGGCATTGGAATAAGCCAGTTCTTTCTGATCCAGGGCCAGCATCAGGGCTGTAAAATAGGTATCCCAGTCAAAAATAATATATCCACCCCAGGTTTCGTTCCATACCCGGCTGACCGGTGCAATGGCACGGTCATTTTTGGCATCATAGATCACATTCCAGGAAATAACAGCCTGCATGGCTGCGTAAGCATCGGCCAAATCTGTATATTCGGATATTCCCCTTTCGAAATTTTCTTTCTGTCGTAATATAATTTCCTCTATTTCTTCCCTTGTTTTTGTTTCTCCCGTATAAAATCCGGCAACCTGATCGGAGGCGACAACATAATGGGGAGCAGGCAACGGGAGTTTTTCATCTATGCGTTCCGCTGTGGTCCGTATTTTTACATCCCTGTTGTTCAGTTCGGCCTTGATCAGGTTATTTTCCCATTCGACCTCTGACTGTTTATTCCAGAGAACTCCGGATTCCAGGATCAGGAGGTGGGGATTTTCTGGAACTTCCATGGGTGTATATAACAACACTATGTCATCCCCATCATGAGCCGATTGTACTTTAGCCCTGGTACCTGACCATTCCACCTCCAGACAGATATAACTACCATCATATGCATGCGCAATGGGATTGATTTTTTCTGGGAAATTGATCCGGGGTCCCGTGATGTAAGCCTGATCCATCCAATAGGGGCCCCCTCTTTTTTTCCGGAAGCTGATTCGGAGGGAAAGACCGTCTGGCATCAGAACATAGGAAAGCAAATTTGGATTATTCCATGTATTCCAGCCGGTCAACAACTTCTTCTGGAGTGTGGCATTGGAATTTATTATATTTTTATCCTCTTCGTTATTACTGTTTTTGCAACCAAAAAATAACAGTAATAGACATAAGTATAACGGCTTTTTCATAAATTGGGCACGAAAAAATGAAAGATAGTTAAACTACTGTTTTTCCAGATCCAAAAAAAATAGATCGTCCGGCTTTTTCCCAGGTTAATTTTAAAGATATATTATTTTGAAAATACTTAAAAAACAAATTGTAAAAGAAATTGAATCAGTGGAAATGTTGCGCGATGCCATTAAAACAAATAAAGTGATCAGGCAGACAGCCATACAGGACCTCGATCTGATCGAATTTGATGCCGAATTGGAAAAGACACAATTTAACAATTGTATTTTTCTTGGTTGTCGGATGACTGAGAAATTCCAGATCAGGCTGTTAAAATCCAATAATCTCGTTTTCCCTCCCCTGAACGTACCCTACAATCCTTACCGGGCACAACTATACACCATCGGTCAGTTATACCAGGATTATGATCCCGGTGATCCGGGCACCTACCATCGGACGCCTGATTATAAAATATATGATTATTTCAGGAAGAAAGGGAGATATTATCCGGATACCATTTATGAAACCCTTGCGCAGAAACTTCATGATCATTCGATTACGGATGCGCTGATGGATATACTTGAGCAGGTGGATGAAAAAAGGATTGTGGCCATCATGGGCGGGCACGGGCTCAAACGCGACAATCCGGATTATCATAAAATTGCATGGATTGGGAAGGAACTGGTAGAAAAAGGGTATCTGCTTCTCAGTGGTGGAGGCCCTGGTGCCATGGAGGCGACCCACCTGGGTGCCTGGATGGCAGGCAGACCGGACGAAGAGCTTCATCAGGCAATTAATATACTTTCGATCGCTCCTCATTATAAAGATGGATTATGGTTACAGAAAGCCTTTGAGGTCAGGAACAAATATCCGAGACGGAATGAAGCCATAACGGATATCGGCATTCCCACCTGGCTCTACGGACATGAGAAGGCAACACCCTTTGCCAGCCGGATCGCCAAGTATTTTGAGAATAGTGTTCGGGAGGAAGGATTACTTGGACTGGCTTTCGGAGGCATTATCTATACGCCCGGAAGTGCGGGAACCATTCAGGAGATATTTCAGGATGCTACTCAGAATCATTATAAATCCTATGATCTGGCAAGCCCGATGATTTTTTTGAATCAGAGGTACTGGACCAAAGTAAAACCTGTTTATCCTTTATTGCACAAACTGGCGGAAGGAAAAGATTACCAGAGATGGCTGGGAATTTATGACGAACCCGAAAATATACTGGATCACGTAGACCGGTTCTACCATTCCGTAAAATCCTGAGGATATAGAATTGGATGTTAACGTTTGTTTATCGGATCCCGGAATAAGAAGTTATTGGATATTGGTCCCACGGTTGTTGGAATTTTGATTCCACATTTACCCTTGCCCTCGGGATTGCTTTTTCCTTCCGGAAATTGTGGATTTATGGAACAACGGATCAATCTTTTTTCCCTAGCCTCTTGCCGATAAATAATCCGAACGTCCAGCCATCATATATTTTATTCTTATTATCGTAGGAAAAACCTACGCCCAGATCAAAATATTTGGGTAAGGGAAAGACGTATTCCGCTCCCATTTTAACGATGAAGAAACTTTCATTTTGTTCGAATTCATAACCTGGGCCAATATGAAAGGCTAAATTCTTTACCGGTTCGAAGATGAATACAATGGAGGAAATATAAGGATATTCTCTTTCCAGTAACGCATCATCCTCATGTTCAACTAAATAAGACATCATTTCAAATTCATTGTGCCAACCCAGTGCGATGTGACGATTAAACCAGAATTCATAATTTAATCCCCAGGTGGGAAAAAGCAAATCACTATCTTCATTATGGGCGTTTTTTCCGGCAGGTACAAGTGTGTTTGCCCACATGAACGAAAATCGATGCCTTTTAAAAGTTGATTCGGAATGTTCCGGATGTATCTGACTGTACAGGGAAGGGGAGATAAGGATCATGAAAAGACCCACAAGCACGATCTGTTTTTTTCTCATGGCGTTAGAACTAAAATTTTGCCACAAATTTAAGAAAGCGTATAATAGGAAAACCTGTTGAAAATCATATTTTGCCTATGATATATATCCGATCAATAAAGCAAAAGATCACAGAAATTCGGATGGTGTATCGGGAAAAAAAGATCAAGTATAATTCATGGGTACCCCATTGTTCTGAAACAGGTAGTTTCAATTCATCATAATGAGGGATAAAGGCTTTCTCTGTTAGGATCATAAATCAATTACATTGGGTCCCTCCTTCAGTAAAAGGATGTGGTCGGACCACTTTAAAATTGCTTTCCGGGGTGCTTCAACATTTATTTTTCCGGAAATATTATCTTTTTTCCTTACCAGCCCAATTATTATTTTTCCATCAGGAAGGGGCCATATGGCGTTGATTTTTTCAAGGTTTCCAACCCGGGATTGAATGAGTACTTCCCAAAAACCGGTTGTAACCGGTTTTATCCTGCAAACGGAATTAAAAAAATGATTATTCGGGTTTGTGCTCCAGGGATGACTAACGGAGCGCTGGCTCTCCCAATCCACGGGCACTTCATTGAAGGTAGTCAATCCTGAATCCAGCATATCAATCCAGGGTTGTAACTGATTCCTGAAATTTTCCATCATTCCGGTTTGTCACAGGAAAAAGAAGCGTTCAGCTCGAGTGGGTAGGCCGTAAACTGATTAAGATAATCGTTAATGATTAAAGGTTCATCCGCCGTTTAGATCTCCAGCTGGATAAATCGGAAGGCCCGGTGGGAAAGCGGCCTGAAAATGCGATTGTTACCGCCGTCCGGTAAAAAAGTATCGTGGATGCCGTTGAAGATTTTATTGACTGGGTCGTTGCGGTTTCCTATAGATCTTCGATCCTGTCCGTATAGAATTTCGGCATAATCCATCCTGATGATGCTTCCTTTCCCACCTGAAACGACCATCTCCGGATACCCGATGGTCAGGTATGTCCGGTCGATCAGGATACGAACCTTTTTATCCGGAGGTATCTGTAAAGAGGAACCTCCCTCCAGAAACCGATACGGGATTTCTATTCCATCAATCCGGAAGATCTTTTGAAATCTTTCTCCCTCTCCTGTGATTGCCTGATCGGTCGGGGCGCGAGCAGTTTCCCATTTGAATAATTGAATCCCCTTGCATACTGGGTATTCCTTCCTCCTGCATTGTTCGACCAGACGGCTGGGATCCACCGGCTGTCGTTGAAATCCGGATTTTCCCAGCCCCATGGATATTTTCCCATATCCAGGCTGTCGGTTCGATTGGCCACATACAATCCGAAGGCCACCTCAGTATGCCCGATCCAGTCGATGATTTTCGGGTGATAAGCTTCATTCAGACAGATCAGCCAGGAGCCGTATTCACTACCGATTCCAATGTAGCGTGGCCCTGCATAAAAAAATCAGTCCTTGCTGAAAATTGTGAATAGGTCCTTTGGGCCCAAAATTCACAACCTCAGCTGCCAGGACATTGGTTCCTTCCCTGAGGAGGGGAGCCAGGTCCATGGTTTCTTATTACCAGTGAGCCAGATCGGATTTGGCCGGACCTTTGCCCACGTAGGTTCCGTTTACAAATAAACGATACCGGTTATCCGCTGAAATATGGATCACAAAGGTCTCAGGTTCATTAGCCAACCGGAAGGACTAAAGGAAAAGAACTACGCTATAATTACCATCCATGGTGTCCGGATGACGAATCCAGGAAGCGGCACAACTTCTGATTTCCGAAATCGGGTAGCCGGTAAGATTTTCCAGTAATTGACTTTTTGAAGGAATGAAAATCAATAAATAGAGAAAACAGAAAGTAAAAATTTTCTCATTTCTATATTTTGAGGTAAGTATGGCCGAACTAAGGATAATTCAATCCCAGTATAATCTTTTATTCCTGCAACGCTGATAGTATCCTGAATAAAAAGGGAGTGGATGTTCTGTTTCGTGTGTTTATTTCACCAGTATTCGTGCTTTCAGCACGACCTTATTTGCAGCCTTCCCGGATGATTTTTCTGATCCGGCTACCGGCTGGTGGATATGCCTGGGGATTCAATATCGGTACCCTGCTGAAGGTCAGAAAATTAATAAGATTAAGATAGAAACGCACTTGAAATTTGATTTGATCAAATAAGGTAAAAATATTTTTTAACAGTTGAGATACCCCGGGTGTTTACTTCTTGATAGATTTGTGATCTAAAATATAATAATATGATAAATATCTTTTACGCGGTTTTCTTGATTCTGAGTATCCAGGATTCCCCTACAACTAACCAGGTAGATGAAAATGTAAATGGAAAATGGAAAATCGTTCAGGATAAATCAAGTTTTGAGTTTAAAATATCGGCCATGTGGCTTTTCCCGGTAACCGGGGTTTTCTCCGGTGTCAATGGTACCATTGAAATTTCAAAAGACTTATATAAGGTAAAAGTGGATCTTACCATCGATCCCTCGACCATTGATACCGGGAATAAAAAAAGGGACGACCATTTACGCAGTGAGGATTTTTTCGATGTGGATACATATTCATTGATTTCTTTTACTGCCGCACGCATCACGGCGCAGGCGACCGACAGGCAATACTTGGTGGAAGGTCAGTTAACAATCAAAGACGTAACAAAATCTATACAAGTTCCCATTACCTTGGAAGGTTTCAACGACCAGGGGGAAATAATTTTTATCGGTTCCAAAAACATCAACCGCCGTGAGTTTAATATTGATTATTCCGGAAGGGGAGTAGCGGATGTGGCTGAACTCGATTTTAGCATTGTGGCTACCAGGTTTGCAGGTAAGTGATGATGTCGTCCATATCCGGGCTTTTGCCATTTTTCACATACGATCCGGAGGTTGCCATTCCCAATATCAAACTTTCCTCCATGCTCAAGCCCAGCAGACGTCCCGTGCAGAAGCCTGCATTCAGATTGTCGCCGCCTCCAGTTGAAATTTTAGGCTCTTTCACCAGGTTGCCTTCCAGATTGATCAAGCCATTCTCAGTGATGAGTATGCAACGGTCAACAGGATGAATAAGTAAACCGTCAATTGATAATTTGGAAAATAAGAACCGGCCAATCTTTCCCAGATCCTTAGTCTTCCGTTTTCCATCCTGGGATAGGATATCGTATAATTTGAGGGTTTCATTTTCATTGATTCCAAGTACGACGGATCCAAATGACGAAAATCCATTGATTACCCCGAGCACTTCCATCAGATCCTTTTCACTTTTTTTTGTGGGATCGGCCAGGTCGAAGAAAAGTAATTTTTTTGGGGGGCTTGCCGGCATCAGGTTTTCCAGAATCCCTTTCCAAACGTCCGTCGCATGATCCGGATTACACCATCCGACGAGGGCAAGGATCTCACAGGCATTCAGATTATCCTGGAGTACAACAGTTCCAATCGTATTCCGGACGTATTCCCAGTTTATCTTCCGGAACGTGCTAAGCTCGGAGAGGATCATTTTCCCATCGTTGAATTCCAATGCATTTGTCTCAGCCGGATCACCGAGGGAAAGGATGGAAACGCCGGGATGAAGATTTTCGTATTGCGGATTTTTTACCGGATATCCACCATTCCCGAGACATACCGACCGGACACCTAAATATCCGAGTGCGTTCGCCATGATTGGAGCATTTCCCCCGATCTTTATTTCCTGGGTTACCAGTTCAACCTGGCCACTTTTTCCGGCAGCCTGCGCAATCCGTTCTGAAAATTCGACCAGTGTGGAATAATAGGTGACTTCGGAAAACGATCTGGATTTTACCGCTTTCTGAATCTTGTCGATATAACCATCGAATCCGACAAATACTTTGCCGGCAGGGGTCTTTTTTTGTGAGTCTTTAAGTTTGTTTATAAGATCAGGTATGTATTTTTTTGAATTCACGCTGATATTCATAAATAATAGTTAACTAAAAAATCATCAATCTCCTTTTTAGTAGGA
>Ga0209536_100007356_pt1 | contig 16706 bp, 11 predicted proteins | sample DeeMarSeWOR28_12_FD_187461 | JGI IMG/M metagenome (GOLD analysis project Ga0209536, IMG submission 187461) | Marine sediment microbial communities from White Oak River estuary, North Carolina - WOR-2-8_12 (SPAdes) (version 2) | ecosystem: Environmental > Aquatic > Marine > Intertidal zone >... | reverse complement strand
ATATCACCGTTCCACCGAAAACGGAATATCTCCATCCAACGAAGCCGGGCCATACTGTACTGGCCTATGTTATCGGAGGCAGCGCGACTTTTTGCCGTGAGAAAAAACCGTTCACCTATGATGCAGAGGGGGTGAATTATTTTGATATGCAGAAAGACCCCTTGCTCGACAATGAAACGCTTGTCCTGTTTAAAGACGGAGACCATGTCGTTGTCGGGACAGAAGAGAAAAGCGTCAGATTTTTACTCATCTCTGGAAAACCTTTACATGAACCGGTGGCCTGGTACGGCCCCATCGTTATGAATACGGAGGAGGAACTAAGAATTGCGTTTGATGAATATGAAAAGGGGACGTTTATAAAGCATAAGTAGAAAACTTATCATTACTTATAGTAATCACGTACCAGGGATTGCAGGCAAGGGAGGCTGTGGAAGAATTTATCTACGACACCTTTTATAAAGGAGTTTATGGTCAGGAGTAAGAGTGAAGAATAGAATAACGGCATAACTGCCCGGAAGAAAAACTTTAAGATGGTGTTTGTCAATTAGAGAAATTTTGGAACAGACTTACTTGCCTGATAACCGACTACTTCCTTTTAAACATCCTGCTTAATTCGTCAAGAGAGAGGGTAATCCTCGTGGGCCTGCCGTGGGGGCATTTGTCAGGCTCATCCGCGTTTTCGAGATCAGTCATCATCTGAGAAAGTTCCTGATTGTTAAGATGTTCCCGTCCCCTAACAGACGTATGACAGGCAAGCCGCGCCGCGATGTTCTTTGAAAGGGTTTCGCTGGTTACCTCGCCGCTGATGCCGCTCGTCTCTTCCTCGAGGATCCCTGCTGCTATGTCAATCAGAAGCCCTTTCATGTCTGCCCTGCCCAGTTCTTTCGGCATCCCCCTGACAATGATATTCTTTGATCCGAAATCCTCAATATCAAGGCCGAGTTTTGCAAGAAAGTCCTTCTTTGCAATAATCAGATTGTATTCCCTGACCGGCAGTTCGATCCTGAGCGGCAGGACAAGCGGCTCTGATTTGATCGAACTCTCTTTAAGGAATTTTTCGTACAGGATTCTTTCATGGGCAGCATGCTGATCAATTATTACCAGTCCGTCAGCCGAGACATTTGCGACAAACGATTCGCCGATATGAAAAAAAGGCGAAATCTCACGGCTCATGCCAGGAGAGAAAATTTCAGTCTGAGAAGCGCCTGAAAAGATGTTTGACAGCTGATCGCTCACAAACGGATTGTCCTGTGGCCGGGCCTCTCCACCAGAGGAGGTGCTGTAGCTGAATGGCCTGGAAGCAAGCGGCATTGAAAGGTCAATTTCGTGGCCGGGATTCAGGGCTTCATACACTGCGGCCCTGACGATTCTGTGGACCTCATCCGGTTTCTCGAATTTGACCTCTCTTTTTGCGGGGTGAACATTGACATCCACGATCTGCGGGTCGATTTCGATGAAAAGAAAATATGCGGGATGCCTGCCCCGCGCAATTTCGTCCCGGTACACATCATAGACAGCGTGGTTGACAGTCGCATTTTTGACCGGGCGTTTGTTCACAAACATAATCTGGTGGCTTCTTGATGCCCGCGTATAATCGAGCGAAGAGATAAATCCGCGTACATGGATTGCCTTTGACTCTTTATGAATACTCAGAAACTCAGCAGCCATTTCATCACCATACAGCTGGACAAACCGTTCTTTGATATCTCTGGCAGCAGGCGCGTTCAGGAGTTCGCTCCTGTTGTGTGTAAGGATAAACATTATGTGAGGATAGGCAAACGCCTTATGCATGACGGTTTCGATAATATGAGAGAGTTCTGTGGGGTTTGTTTTGAGAAACTTTCTGCGGGCAGGGGTGTTATAGAAAATATCCCGTACTTCAATAACCGTGCCCCGTGACGGGGGCGCGTCTGTCACCAGTTTATTCTGATTGACGCCGACCTCTATGTGTACGCCTGCATCTGTCTTCCCGTCGAATGTTGCGAGCGTGACCTTGGAAACGGATGCTATGGCAGGCAGGGCCTCTCCCCTGAAACCGAGCGTCGCTATATCGAACAGGTCGTCTTCAGATCTGATCTTGCTCGTTGCATGCCGTTCAAGACAGAGCAGTGCGTCATCCCGGGACATACCGGTCCCGTTATCAGCTACCCGGACAAGTTTTTTGCCGCCATGCAGCACGTCAACCTCTATTCTTGTCGCGGCTGCATCAATGGCATTATCCAGCAGTTCCCGCACAACGGAGGCGGGCCGCTCAATTACTTCGCCGGCTGCGATTTTATTGATCAGGAAATCCGGAAGGATGGCAATGTTTGACATTAATCATTTTAATTGATTTGAAATGACAATTACAAAAATGCATTAAAGTTCGAAAGTACGCAAGCGCGTAAGTCTGAAAGTAGGGGCACGTTGCAACGTGCCCTGGAAGAACCTATCGATGGATTATTTATATATTCTTTATGGATCAAGCTACTCCACAAATAGTAGTCAGCAGTCGGTAGTCAGTAATCGGTTTTTTAAGTTGATTACTGATTACCGACTGCTGACTATTTATTCTTAATCAGCTTTTCGAGGAAGATAAAAAAACGCCCCAGCCTTTTGTATGTCAGATACAGATAGAGTTCGATAAAGAAGCTGAAATTGCGATTTTTCCATCTCCACACAGACAGCTTGTGCAGGGGACCGAAGACAAGATTGCTCCAGAAGCTCTTGAGGAAGCGTTCATAGCGGAAGGCCAGAAAAGAGTTAATATAAATCGCATTCAGCAGCCGAGGATTTTTGATCCAGGGATTTCTGACCTCGTCGTTCGTAAAGTTTTTCCAGCCTTCCAGGTGTGTCGGCGCCTGAAACCCGTGTTGCAGGGCCTCCTGATATAACAGGGTGCCCGGCAGCGGCACATAGGGCTGGATCGGCACCTCTGCGCCAGGATGTTTTTTCCGTATTTCATCTGCAAAATCAAGGGTCCTGTTCATCTGTTCCACGGTCTCTCCCGGGAGTCCGATAATCAGAGAGTAGAGGGTCGGTATATCGCCTTTTGAGACCGTTGCGATCCCCTCGTCGATCATCCGCCGGTTCTGGCCCTTTCTGATGAACTTCAGGACATCGTCATCCGGTGACTCAACCCCAAAGAAGAGGTAGACGCACCCGCTTTCCTTAAACTGGGCGAGCAATTCATCATTAAAGGTGTTGATCCGTACATTCGCGATCCACTTGAACTCCATTTCTTTCAGAAGCGGAAGAATGCTCTTCATCATCTCCCTTTTGCCCGCAAGAAAGGTGTCATCATAGAACGTCATCTTATTTACGCCCAGGGCCTTCAGTTTCATCAGCTCTGCCCTGACCTTTTCAACGTTTTTTACCCTGCAGACATTTTTATGGAAATAGACGTTATAGCAGAAACCGCATTTATGCGGACATCCTCTGGATGATTCATACCCGATGTTTTCGAGCGTGTCTCCGGAGCGTCGTATATACTCAAGCAGAATGTCTTTGCCCTTGCCGTCATAGGGAAACGGAAGATCATTGATATCGAGGAAGTCCCTGTCTTTATTCAGGGCAATACTGTTGTTGCCCTTCCAGCCGAGGCCGTCAATGCCGCTAAAATCCTTTTCTCCATTATAAAGTGCCTGTACCAGTTCGAGCAGGGTCTGCTCACCCTCTCCCTTTACAACAAAATCAACAAAGTTGGACTCGAGAGTCTGTTCCGCCATCATCGAGGGATGGGTCCCTCCCCATACCAGCGGCATATCTGGATTAGTCCGGCGCGCCAGCTTTGCGAGCCGCAGGGTGTTCTTAATCTGGAAGCAGGTCATGGTCGAGAGGCCGACAAGGAGCGGCCCTCTGCCGATCAACTCCTTGAACCTGCTTTTGTGGTGGATCCGTTCATCAAAATATTCAACCTCGATACCGTGCTGTTCGAGGTAGGCGCCAAGGGAAAGGATGGCAAGGGGCGTCCATGCGTGGTACGGAAATGGACTGGCGTTTGCATATGCTAAGACGACGAATTTCTTTCCCATCAGGTTATTCCGGAATGAGCTCCCTGTTTGAAAATGTATAACTGAAAACACCGTAGAGTGCGGAAAGCATGATCTCTATTCCCAATAAATAGTTCAGCGCCAGGGCCCTGACTGAAAACAGCAGTCCTGCTTCCCTGCGCATAAAATTCCACCATTTCAGATTTGAAACCAGGTAAATCACGGCGAGGAATAAAAAAAGGTACTGCGCAAAATCAATAAACGGTATCAATAGCAGAGCGAGAAAGCTCGTAAACGCGCAGATTGCCGCAATGCCATTGCTCGGAGAGGTCGGGCCTGCGTTATCGAGCTGTTTTTCCCTGAAAAACAGATGCACCCACATAACGGTCCGTCTGAAGTAGATTTTGAGGGCCTGCCTGAAGTCGGCAAACTGGTGGCGTACGAGAAGTTTGGGATTCAGGATAATGCAATCTTTTTTATTGATCCTGCGTGCCAGTTCGAAGTCCTCGACATCTGCTCCTTTGTACTGTTCATCATAGCCGCCTATTTCAAGAAAGAAATCTTTCTTTATCGCACCGCATCGCGGTGCAAAAACACTGACCTTGTCATATTGCTGGCCGATCAGATGAATATATTCAAACATTGCCATATAGGTCGGAACAAATCCGCTGTTCAGGGGGGTGGTGGCGCAGATACCGATAATGCATTGTGCATCGGGGTTATTCTTAAAGTACTCCTCAACTTCCTTTATAGTGCCGTTCAGTACCAGAACGTCCGAGTCAAGAAAAAATATTATGTCTCCTGCCGCCTCTTTCACCCCTCTGTTTCTGGCCCGGGCTGGCCCACCGTTTGTTTCCATCTGTATGAGCCGGACAGGATATTGGTTAACTATTTCCACTGTGTTGTCGGTTGAACAGTCATCAACAATAATTACCTCCATGTCAGGGACTGCCTGATTGAATATGGATTCCAGAAGAGCGGGCATGAACCCTGCGGCGTTGTATGTGGGGATCACGATAGAGATCATGTTTAATAAGTATACTTGGTATACCCGGGGAAAATCAAATAATGTGATTGTGCTGGATGTAAATTAATCCAAATAATTCAAGGCCTTGCAACGGCGAGGCTCGAGTGCCTTCGGCCTGGACGAATACGCAGGTCTTGAAGAGAGCGATGACCGTATGGAAATCTATACACATCCAGGCCTGAAAAGAAATGAATAAATTCTGGCCTCAAAATTTATGTAAACAACTCCCCGTGATTATTAAGAATATTTTTACTGGTATCATTGTTGCAATTTACTGACTCAGCGGTGACAAAATGGTCATCAAGGCATCCATAAGAACTCTCACTAAGCAGCATTCAAAAAGTGTATTCACTATGAAAAGAAGTAAAACAGCTAACTATCAACACGGTAGTAATTGAGAGGGTACCATGGTTCTGTATCTGCTGGTTTTTTTATGTGGAGGATTTATCGGCATGCTGCTCATGTCGATGCTCTTTTTAGGGAGAAAAGGAGATGAGCTGTCCTCCGAAATGTACAAAAATATTTAAAACGCATGTTTGCTGATCCGCAATGCTCTGGTAGCGCAGCGGAACAAGAATCAGATCAGAAATAATCGAGGAATGACGGGTTGTTCAGACACTGGTTTCTGCACAGGCATGAAATAGCGCAGAGCGCCGGTCAGTTTTACGAAAGAGAGAGCAGGCAGAAGTAGTAAAAACCATACAGATTACGTTGATATATTAATACACTGACAAACTGCAGAAATGATATTCTCTGGTCAAGTATTCATAATTTTCAAATAGTTAAGGTGATTTCATTCAGGTGGCACATTAGTTGCAATGCTTCATGTATGTCTGTTTTAGTATTTTGTTGAACATATGATTTCAATAAGCCTTTGCAAAGAATGTTTTTTATGAATGGTATCCATCATTAAAACAGGAAAGGATTGAATTATGTCAGCAAAGATTTTACTGGTTGAAGACTACCTTATCCAGTCAATGGGGCTCTGGAACTTGCTGGAATTCTGGGGATATGACATGTGTGAACAGGTAACGTCCGCAGAAGAGGCAATTATAAAAGCAGAACAGGAGCACCCGGACATTGTATTGATGGATATAAACCTCGACGGGGAATTAAATGGAATTGAGGCTGCTAGGCAGATAATGGCCCGTTTCGGAATTCCGGTGATCTTTACAACTTCGTATTCAGATGACAGGACAATGGAAGTAGCAGAGGCTGCTGAGCCAGCCGGTTATTTTGTGAAACCCCTTGATTTATATAAACTGAGATCTGTCATTGACTCTATCGTGAGTGGAGAATCCCGGCGGATCAAGGCGAAATCGAAGAAGGCGGTCTGTTAATTTTTCCTGACGCATCCCTTTTCTTAATCAGAGCTCTCATAAATCCACTTTTAAGCCGATCAGGATGCAGAAGGGATTCCGAGCTCTTCCATCACTCCCATGACTTCGCGATAAACGTCATCCCATTGCTTCCCCCGTAAATCAAGCTCGATCCCGCCTTCGGGAAGGAATTTGAGGCGCGTTTTCCTGGTGTCATGAAGGGCGAATATCCGTTCGGTGCTGACGGGTGTCTCCGGAGCAAAAAGGACCCGTACCTTTCCGGCCACGTTTTGAATTTTATTGATAAAAAGGCTGACCGCAGTGACTTTAATTTCCATAATCTCGATAAGGCGCTCGGCCTTTTCCGGGAGCTGCCCGAACCGGTCTTTCAGTTCAATCCGCATATTCTGCAGCGCTTTCAGGTTCTTTGCAGAAGCGATCTTCCGGTAAATAGTTAATCTCAGGTCAGGGTCTGCAATGTACTCTTCGGGAATGGCTGCTGCTACTTTCAGGTCAAGCTCAGGTTCGATTTTCGGAGCTGTTTTTTCTCCTTTCAGTTCTGCCACGGCTGCCTCGAGCATTTCCATGTACATATCAAAACCAACGGCCTCGATATGTCCCGACTGTTCCCCGCCCAGCAGATTCCCTGCCCCCCTGATCTCGAGGTCCTTTAACGCAAGCCTGAACCCTGCGCCGAGATACCCCAGTTCCTGAATCGCCGCGAGTTTTTTTCTCGCCTCCTCAGAAATGATATCTTCCCCGGGGATCAGGAAATAGGCATATGCCTTGACATTGGAGCGCCCCACCCGTCCCCGCAGCTGGTACAGGTCAGCAAGCCCGAATCTGTCCGCCCTGTTGATAATGATGGTATTGGCAGAGGGGATGTCGAGCCCCGAGCCGATAATGGACGTGGAGACAAGGATATCGATTTCTTTATGGAAAAACTTTTTCATGACCAGCTCGAGTTCTTTTTCCTTCATCTGCCCATGAGCAACGCCGAATGTTCCCTCCGGGACCAGCTCACCCAGGAAGGCCGCCGTTTTATGGATATCCTGAACCCGGTTATGAACAAAAAATGCCTGCCCTCCCCTGTCGAGTTCTTTCTGGAGGACCTCCTGTATCAGCGTGGGCCTGAACCGCGCCACCGTGCTTTGAACTGCAAGCCTGTCCTCCGGCGGAGTTTCAATTGTGCTCATCCCCCTGATACCTGAGAGTGCCATGTGCAGGGTCCTCGGAATCGGGGTCGCGGAGAGTGTCAGGACGTCAACATTGGATTTAAATGCCTTGATTTTTTCCTTGTGCGTTACGCCGAACTTGTGCTCTTCATCGACGACGAGCAGGCCGAGATTGTGAAACGCGACATCTTTGCCTAACAGCCGGTGTGTGCCGATAATAATGTCAATTTCTCCGTTTTCAAGTTTTTGCAGGGTCTGCTTCTGCTGTGCGCTGGTTTTAAAGCGGCTGAGGAAATCGATCTTTACCGGAAAGGCAGAGAACCGTGCTAGAAATGTCTCATAGTGCTGCTCCGCAAGGATGGTCGTGGGGACGAGCACAGCCACCTGTATGGCGTCATACACTGCCTTGAAACATGCCCTCATCACGACTTCAGTTTTGCCGTACCCGACATCCCCGCACAGCAGCCTGTCCATCGGCACTGCCTGTTCCATGTCTCGCTTTATCTCATGAATGGAAGACAGCTGATCAGGGGTCTCTTCGTAGGGAAAGAAGCCGTCAAACTCCCGGTGGAGTTCAGAGTCCTCTGAAAATGCATTGCCGGCCGCTGCAGTTCTTTTGGCATAAATTTTAATCAACCGTTCTGCCATGTCCTTGATCTTCTTTTTGACTTTCTGGCGGGTGCGCTGCCATGTCCTGCCTCCGAGCCTGTCTATTTTTGGTATGACATTGTCAGGCGCGTGATACTTCTGCACATAGTTCATCCGCTCCAGCGGCACAAAAAGCCTGTCTCCGTCGAGGTACTCGATCGTGATGAAGTCGCCTTCGTAATCTTCCATCCGTTCCTTCCTGATACCGAGAAACGTGCCGATTCCATGCTCAGCATGAACAAGATAATCCCCTTTTTTGAAGTCTTCAATGGTGGTGATCAGTGTTGATACCTTCGATTGTTTTATCGGCTTATATCCTGGACGCTGTCCGAAGATATCTCTTTCAGTCAGAAGGATGCTGTTACTGCACATGAATCCCCTGCTCAGTTCGCCAACGGTGATTACTGCAGAATACTCGTCATTCATTGCGCTGCTTTTCAGGGTCGGAGCATCTGAGCCCTGTTCAATAAACAGCTCCTTCAACCGTTTTGCCTGACCTTCGGACGAGCATGCCATAAACATAAAATATTCTTTTCGGAGTAGTATCGCCCTGCTCACAAATTCCTGCACCGATTTTCTTTCTTCCCGCAGCAGCCCGAGGCCGGCTATGCTTCTGACTTCGCAGCGAAAGCCTTCATCCTCCAGAGGAAGCGATGTGAAATGGATCACACGCCTTTCAGCAAGCATCGGGCCGAAATCAGGACAGTGCCTCTTTATGTCATCGGGTTCTATCAGTATTATTTTCCTGCCCGCTAACAGGTCGATAAGATTCGGGCCTTCTTCAGGCTCTATGACGGGTGAGATACGGGCAGTTTCTATTTCCTGTATGGACAGCTGCGTGTCAATATCAAAAAACCTGAGAGATTCTATTTGATCACCAAAGAGCTCTATCCTCACCGGATTTTCATTGTCAGGACTAAAGATATCAATAATTCCTCCACGGACACTGATCTCTCCCTGCCCCGATACCACAGAAGCAGACGTGTAACCGTTCTGATGAAGGTCATCGATAAAACTGTCACGCTCAATGGAATCGCCCGTTGAGACCGTGAGAGAGGGGAAGCTGCCTTCAGACCATAACGACGGCAGTGACGCGTCAACAGATGCGATAACCTTTTCAGGCAGCGATGCGTAGAGGTGCGTCAGGTTTGTTAACCGCTCAGGATGTCCTTCAGGCGGGATACAGACCGGAGGATGTTTACCGAAAAATTTTGCCCAGAACAGTGCATCAGAATAAAACTCCTCTGCTTTTTCTTCAGTAGGGCATATGGCCATGCAGGGGAAACAGAGCAGGGAAAAAAGCAGTGCACCCGACGATCCGGTGAGAGACGTAAACGTGTCGGCGCTTCCGTCTTCAGCCATGACAGCGGCTTTTTGCAGAATCGAAATATCAAGCGGCATTGATTCAGTATAGCAAAAAAAGAAAGCGCGGAAGCGGGGGGACTGGCAAGAAAGGAGGTAACCGACCATACGCAGTAAAAAGTACGGAGTAGGCAGAACTTCAGGACAACAGTTCTGTAGTCTTCAGTTCCTCAAGCTGCCGCTCTGTGGTGCTGCGGCACTATGGCACCAGGGCGCTGCAGCACTAATAACGCGCAGTGAAGTTTACAATCACGGTTTCACGGCTTATGATTATGAGTAAAATGAGGCCCCGGGGAAAAACCTGATTCGCATGAAAACAAAACTCATATTGGTCCCTCTTTCAGGCGCTGTCCTTTTGGCTGCTCTTTTCATCTTTATCAAAAGCCCTTCTTTTCTAAACCTTCTTGAAGAGATAGCCGGCAGGAGTATCGGCGGAAGTGTGGAGATAGACTCGCTCTCTCTTGAAAACCGTCGCGTGTTGACCGTTCGCGGCCTGGTCATCAAAGGCGGGAGCGGAGACGGCTTTCACCTGACCGTAGCCCGGCTGGCCCTGACGTTCAGATTGAAGGACCTTGTAAGGATGCATATTGGCGAGATAGTACTGACCGGGCCGGAGCTCTTGATAACCGTCCCTGAAGAAAAAGATCCGGCAGCGTGGGAAGCAAAAAGCCCGCTGCCTTTTTCCTTTGATACATTCTCTCTCATTGACGGCAGGATTTACATTTACCATGAAGAAGACAGATCGTTTCAACTCAGCCCGGTTAACCTTCTCCTTGAGCGCGACACGCGGACCGGGAGGACATCCCTGAGTGCACATGCCCTGCTGAGTGATCTTAATTCAGAGATAGCAGCGGATGCAATTATTGATATGGAAACGTTGCGAGTGGAAAGCGCGCACGTCCATTTGCCTGCAATAGACCTTGAGATGCTCTCGGGCCTGCCCTATTTCACCGTTATTAAAGACGCTGACTTACAAGGTATTGCCGGCCTAGAACTGACCGCAGTCCCGCAAGACACCGGTGCAGAGGCCCATACCCTGATAAATGCAGCCCTGACCGTAAGCGGTCTTTCTGCTCGTTCAGACGCCCTCCGGGTAAATCTCGGAGAAAGACGTTTGAATATTTCTTTTAATGGTGCGCATCACAGAACAAGTGACCGGCTTGATATTGATGCCCTTCGGATTGACGTTTCTCAGATGGGTTTATGGACTGTCAGCGGCACACTTGAGCGGGTCTCATCGGGCAATCCGAATATGAATCTCACCATAAAGGGCACCGGTGCCGAGCTGAACGAAATAAGCGACATACTTTCCGGCCCGGTGGTTGCATGGCTTCATGAAATTGCTGTAAGCGGTTCGGCCGGGGCGGACGTTTCTGTTACGGGAAGTCTCACATCTCCGGAGGCACGAGGCGTCTTCACGGCAAGCGGGGAGAGCGTGAAGGCCGCGAATATATTTTTTAATTCCTTTGAGGTCTCTCTGCCCCTTGAGTTTCGTGGAGGCGTTCTTATGAGTAAAGATGCCTCTGCTGCGGCAAAAGAATTCGCCACGGTGCCCGGTGTCTTTTTTCAACGTAGTGGGATCAGTGTACGGGGACAGGGGGCGGTGCATGCCGGATTCAAAATAACGTTCCCTGAAAACAGCAGCCCGCATGTAGACGGTACGTTTGAAGCGCATGTGAAAAAAGGGAGTTTTTCATCCACTGATGAGACGGTTATCGGTGAAGCAATCAACGCGGACCTCTCCGGCAGGTTTGCGCTCCCCCTGTCTCTTGATTCGATAGACTTTTCAGTTTCTTCAGAGGCATCCGGGTTTGAGCTTCTGGCTGGCAGGTTTTATGGAGCTTTTTCCGACAGGCCGGTTCATTGCCTGGCTGAAGGCAGATATACCAAAGCTGATGATACGCTCACCATGGTAAGGTCGACAATCGGCCTTGCAGGGATAGGGGACCTGCTAATGACAGGGACGGTGAGCACTCCCGGCGGGGACGCGACAGTAGATGCTGACGTAACGATCGAGGATCTCTCCAGCGGTGAGGCCTTTGATTTTTTTATCCGCGAAACCTTCCGGGAACAATACCCGTTGCTTTCGCGGATCCGTATAGACGGACAGTCGTCTCTATCCCTGAACATCAGAGGCTCATTCAAAAAGTTTACGGCGCACGGGAATGTACGAATTGCCGGGATGGAGATCGTGGATGTGAACTCCGGCAATGCAGTCAGGGGCGTGAATATGTCACTGCCCTTTGATATTTCATTCCCGGAAGCAGGCCCGGCACGCGCCATAGACACTTTCGAAACGTTACGGATCGGCGACATAACATGGCCGCCGCTTCAGGCAAGCGGGTTTGAAGCCTCTGCCGCGGTCGGCGGCAATACCCTCGTCTTTAAGGAAAACATCAGGATACCGCTGTACGGTGGCAGCGTCACGCTGAAAAAAGTATCGTACAGCGATATCCTGAGCCCGCACAGGAGCCTCAGGCTTGCAGCGGACCTGGATGGCATTGACCTCGCGCTGGCAGGAAAGGCGCTGGAGGTGCCCGGTTTGAGCGGGAGTGTGAACGGCACAATCCCGAGCGCCTCCTTTACTGATAACCGTCTCGCAACAGAGGGAGAAATTATCCTTGAACTCTTTGGCGGGACAATACGGGTAAGCGGTTTCTCGGCGGAGAATGTCTTCAGTCCCAGAGCTTCAGTGAGATCAGATATACGGGTGGACAGCATAAACCTCGGTGCGCTGAGCCGCGCCTTTGAATTCGGCCATGTATCAGGGATCATGAGAGGTGAGTTGAGGGACCTGGTTATTGTAAACGGCCAGGCCCAGCGGTTTCAGGGGTATCTTGAGACGTACAGGAAAAAAGGCGTAGAGCAAAGGATAAGCGTAGAAGCGCTGAAAAAGATATCCATTCTCGGGACAGGTTCATCGGCATCGGTTCTGGATCGGGGCATTTACCAATTTTTCAGGGACTACAGGTATGAACAAATCGGCTTCAGGGCGACCCTGAGAAACGACAATCTCCTGCTCCTTGGCTTGGGTCAAGGCAATGAAACTCAATATCTGGTAAAGGGCGGGCTGCTGCCTCCAAAAGTTGATGTGATAACCTATAATCAGAATATCTCCTTTAAAGAACTGGTCAGCAGGCTTAAACGTATCAGCCAGATGGACCGGAAGGAGAAGCGGTGAGTCGGTCACCCGGTGCGCAAAGGCATGTTATTTTGTAGCAGTTGCAGGGGAAATATCTTATAATGAATCCATGACGTACGCTGATACAATTCTACCAGGAGGAACGTTATGAATATTACATTGACGAGGAACTCTTTTTTCTGTGTATTGTTATTGTGTGTGGCATCATGCATCACGATAAATATATATTTCCCTGCTGCGGCCGTTGAGAAGGCTGCAGACCGGATTGTAGACGAGGTATGGGGTCCCCAGAGCGGGACACCCGGGGGAGAGGATGAAAACAATCAGGGCGTTCAGCCGCAGAGCCGTCTGGGTGATGCATTGATATTCGTGTTGTCATTGATCGGGCCGTCGGAGGCGATGGCCCAGGAAGCGGACATCAATGTAACGACCCCGGCAATCAGGTCGTTAAAGGAGTCCATCCAGAACAGGGCAGAATCGATCAGGCCCTTTATGGACAGCGGCAACATCGGGGTATCCAGTGAGGGGCTGCTCGTTGTGCGCACTACAGACGGGTTAAATCTAAAGGACAAGGCAGCGGTGAACCGTCTTGTCGAGGCGGAGAATCATGACAGAAACTCCCTGTATGAGGAGATAGCACGGGCCAACAATTTTCCTCCCGAAAGGGTCGCAGACATTAAGAAGATCTTTGCCGGCAGCTGGGCGAAAAATGCCAGAGCAGGCTGGTGGGTTCAGGATGACGGCGGCAGCTGGAAACAGAAGTAGAAATTAATTACAAATTATCAATTACGAATGGTAAGTGCCTTTCAATCTTTTCATGATTCGTAATTCGTAATTTAAAATTATTATGTTGTTACGTTCTCACTTACCGTAACCTGGTTCTGCAATGCCTGCACACGCGGCTGGAAATATTCGGGCCGAGATATTTTTTACATTTGGGACATCTCCAGTTAAATGCAGTAAAACCGATAAATGCAGTTATTACAACAAGCTGCGCTGTAACAAGAGCAGAATCGGAGAACGTTCCGGTCAGATCATGGCGTTTGTAGAGTACGGCCATCAATAAAACGAGAAAGACCGCGATCGCTATGGCCAAAAGCTGTCGTCCCTGGCGGAGCAAGAACTCACGTGCAACATGTTTGTCAGAGTTTTTTTGCATTATTATTTTCAGCTATTAAAAATACCGCGGTTTGGAAGGCAAAACCCCTTCAAAACAGAATTAAGCGGCCTGTAGCATAAGATAGATCTCATATAATCAACAGTAACCGTGCACATCGATACGATCTTTGAAACATGAAGAAATAATACGGCGCGTGTCTTTCACACATCTAATTCTGTTTTTCAGGGCTCCAGCCTTCTACCTGGTGCTGTGTTGGACAGCAATGAGCTATTATAATTTCACGATCGTGGTTTTTCAAACCATCCCTTCGAAAGCAGGGATGTCCGCTCGCCATCATTGCCTTATTAAAACCGAACCTTTAATATAGTGAGTCCTGTTTTTTTCTCCGGCTTCCCCCCGGTGTTTAGAGGGAATTTGCTGGAATAATCTGTCGGTACCAGTTCCAGGGCACGGGCACCGTGCCCCTGCAATGCCTTACCACAATAATCAGGAATTTACTTGAAAAGGATCTGCAATCCGTCATGAATATATACAAAGAATTATCGCGTCTCAACCCCCGTCAGAAAGAAGCGGTCATGCATACTGAGGGCCCGCTTCTGATACTTGCAGGAGCCGGCACGGGGAAGACCCGGGTCATAACGATGCGAACCGCATACCTGATAAATTCAGGCGTACGCGGCGATTCCATTCTGGCGGTTACCTTTACCAACAAAGCTGCCCGTGAAATGAGAGAACGGGTATCAAGAATGATCAAAAAAGGGAACGGCATTCCTTTTATTTCAACCTTTCACTCACTTTGCCTCAGGATCCTCAGGCGCGAAATAGAGGCCCTCGGCTACAGGAAAGACTTCACGATCTACGACACATCAGAGCAGGTTTCGCTCCTGAGAACCATCATGTCGGACATCAAATTTTATGACAGAACTTTTAAGCCCGAGTTGGTCCTTGAGAGGATCAGCATGACAAAGAACGAGTTTGGACTGGAACGCGATGATGAGAACGAAGATCCACTGGAAGAGGCATCGTCACTGCTGTATCCGCGGTATCTTCAGGCGCTGAAGTCGATGAATGCACTGGACTTCGATGATCTCCTGCTCCTGACCCTGAAACTCTTCAGGGATCACCCGGGGGTACTCGAAAAATACAGGGAACAGTTCAGATATATCATGGTTGATGAGTATCAGGACACGAACCGGGTCCAGTATAACTTCATAAAGCTCCTGGCCGGAGAGAGAAAGAACATCTGCGTTGTTGGCGATGACGACCAGTCCATATACGGCTGGAGGGGTGCGGACATCACCAACATCCTTGACTTTGAAAAAGACTTTACCGGCACGGTTACCGTACGACTTGAGCAGAACTACCGCTCATTCGGCAATATACTCAGGGCAGCAAACAGTGTCATAAAGAACAACAAGAGGCGAATGGAAAAAACCCTCCGGACAGACAGGGATGGCGGACCTAAGGTCAATATCTTTAGGGCAGGGGGCACGGAAGATGAGGCAGACTGGGTCGCAAACAGGATCTCTATGCTCATGGACCAAAAAAAAATAGCTGCTGACAGCATCGCCATCATATACAGGGCAAACCTTCTTTCAAGACCATTTGAAGAAGCGCTCCGGATGCAGAGGATACCCTATACCGTGATCGGCGGAACAAGCTACTTTGAACGGAAAGAGATAAAAGACCTTGCAGCATACCTGAAGATCATCGCAAACCCTTCAGACGACCTCAGTCTCATGCGGGCGGTCAGCGCTCCGAAAAGGGGGCTTGGCCCCTCGACGCTGGGTGCAATCGCTGATTATGCCCGGTCGAATTCGATAAGCATGTTTGATGCGTTCGGCAGGGCATCTGACAATGACAGGCTGAAACCTGCTGCTGCCGGGTCGGCGGAGAGCTTTCATCAGCTTGTATGCCGCTACCGTACTCTGTTTGACAGCAGGAAGCACATGGCCAATGCACTCAAGGCACTGATGGACGAGATCGATTTCAGAGACTACATCATAACGCTCTACAAAACACCGGAGGCTGCATACAGAAGGATCGAGAATCTGGACGGATTTATTGAATCGATGAAGCATTATGAATCAGTCGGGGACGGACCTTCTCTTCCCGGATTCCTCGAGACAATGGCGCTCACCGACCTGGTAGAAGAAAAGGAGGAGCAGGGCGGATTCGGTGTGACACTGATATCCTTCCACTCATCAAAAGGACTGGAGTTCCCGGTGGTTTTCATTGCTGCTGCAGAAGAAGATATTATTCCTCATAAAAAATCGGCTGCTGCACATGACGGCCTCGAAGAAGAGAGAAGGCTCTTCTATGTCGGTATTACCCGGGCAATGAAAGAGCTTTTCATTACCTACACAGGACACAGGGTAAAATACGGGAAAGAGACACCGTCTGTTCCTTCACGGTTTCTGGAGGAAATTCCGGAGGATGTCTCACAATTGCTGGACAGGTTCGAAGAATCCGACCCGGAGAAAGATAAGGCTTACGTGAAGAGCCTGTATGAAGAGTTTATGGGGAAGTTTAAATAGGCTGTCCATTTGATATAATCTTAAAAAAGGACGGAAAACAGAAAAACGAATTTATACGGGAACTAAAAATTTAACAATCATGGAGAGCTTAGGCCACTAATTCGGCTGTACTTAATGTATAGTAGAAGCAATGAAGTTTGAAGAACTCCCTATCCATCAAAAGGTACTTGAGGGCATCGGGGCTGCCGGGTTTACTGAATGTACCCCGGTGCAGGTACAGACCCTGCCCGATGCGCTGGCTGGCAGAGATATCGCAGCCCAGGCACAGACAGGCACCGGCAAGACCGCAGCGTTTCTGATTGCAGTATTCTCCCGCATGTGCGAGACTCCTGCGCTGAGCCGCGGGCCGTCGCCCCGTACACTTATCATTGCGCCTACCCGGGAACTCGTGGTACAGATAGCTGC
>Ga0209536_100007355_pt1 | contig 16707 bp, 14 predicted proteins | sample DeeMarSeWOR28_12_FD_187461 | JGI IMG/M metagenome (GOLD analysis project Ga0209536, IMG submission 187461) | Marine sediment microbial communities from White Oak River estuary, North Carolina - WOR-2-8_12 (SPAdes) (version 2) | ecosystem: Environmental > Aquatic > Marine > Intertidal zone >... | reverse complement strand
TATGGCCGTTATCGCTGGGGCGGTTGAGCATAGCATACTTTCCCTTGATCTTGCGGGGAAAGAGGACCCCATTTCGGTTGAAAGGGACGTAAGCGTTTTCCACCTGGTAGAACTTCTCAAAATCGTAGGTATAACCTACGCCGATGGTGGGATAATTGTGGTAGCCATTGCACCAGGTGACGTAGTAGCGATCTTCCAGCCAGCAGACTCGGGGATCGTAACCAAATTGAAAATTGTTAATCTCTTTTATGGTGGGATTGTCCGGCAAGAATTCAATCCGTTCATTGGCAATGGTCCAGTTGAGGCCATCCGGACTTTTGCCCCTGTGCATTTGCATGGCCCGCCGTTTATCGTCGCAGCGAAAAACGCCGGCAAAACCGTCCTGGTAGGACACCACGGCGCTGTTGAAAATGCTGTTAGAACTAGGGATCAAATCGCGCGGAATAATAGGGTTGCGCTGCGAGCGCCACATCACCTCGCAATGACTTGCCGGTTTTTCTTCCCACGGAATATTGGGCAAGGCCGGGCCAATGATCGTCGGTTTTGACATAAAAGTTTCTCCAGAAGAGTGATTTGCAGATGACGCGCCCAAAAGGCGCCGCCTGTCTTACAATTTACTACAAGCCACAAAATGATTATGTTCTATCTCCAGTAAGGGTGGTCTGTCTCTAGCACAACTTTCATCTTTGGCTGGGAGTGGACATCTGGCGTAGTAAACGCAGCCGCCGGTGAACTCTGACCCTTTTGCTTTCAGATCCACCTCTACTGCTGCCTCTTCCCATTTCTTATCCAGGCGTGGCACAGCAGCCATAAGCATCTTTGTATAGGGATGAAGGGAATTGTTGTATATTTTCTCCGTTGCCCCCATCTCCGCCACACAGCCTTGATAGAGAATCACCGCTTTTTCGCTGATGTAGTAACCCAGCGAGAGATCGTGCGTGATGAACAGGATAGACAGACCACGGGTTTTGAGATCGGCCAGCAAGTTGAGCACGTCGATCCGGGTCGAAGCATCGAGCATGCTGATAACCTCATCCGCCACCAAAAACTGCACATCCAGCAACAGGGCGCGGGCGATGAGCAGCCGTTGCAGTTGCCCGCCGCTGAGCTGGTGAGGGAATTTGTTCAAGACCTGATCGGGGTTCAGGCCGACAGCCTCTAATGAACTGTTTACCTTGTTTTGCCAGTCCGGACTTGATATTTCCGAAAAAAACTCATCCCTGAGGATGCTGAAAGTCCGATCAGCTTTGAAGATTGGGTTAAAAGAGCTAAATGGATCTTGAAAAACACCCTGTACATTCCGGTAATAATCTTTAAGTTTGCTTCCTTTAAGGGTAGAAACATCGACACCATTGAAGATAATCGCGCCCGAGCTAATCGGGATGAGACGTAGAATCATCTTCCCAATGGTACTTTTCCCGCTGCCACTTTCACCAATTAATGAGACAACCTCGCCATCGCCAACATCGAAGCTGATGTTGCTGACCGCGTGGAGTTCTTGTCCGCCGAAGGTTCCAACCTTATACACTTTTGAGATGTCGTCAAGCTTAAGCATATTCTTCGAACTCCCGCCAGCAGGCCACGAAGTGACTCTGCTCGACTTCGAGGAAGGGTGGTTCCTCCAAACATTTTTCAAAGGCGACGGGACACCTGTCTTTGAAGCGACATCCGGTTGGCGGATCGAGCAGCAACGGGGGTTTGCCCGGAATACCGGTCAGTTTTTTCTCGGCATACTTCACGCCAACTTCCGGCAGTGACGAAATCAGGAGCTTTGTATACGGATGCCGGGGGGCATTTATGATCGCCGCGGTCGAGGCTCTCTCGGCCAGTTTGCCGGCGTACATGACCATAATGCTGTCGGCAATCTGGTATAGGATCGACATATCGTGCGTGATAAAGATAATACTTTTCACAAATTGCCGGTCGCGAAATTCGACCAGCATCTTGGCGACAGCCTTTTGGGTAGATACGTCCAGGGCTGAAGTGATCTCATCAGCGATGAGCAGGGAAGGGTTTAGTAACGTAGACAGCACCATCACCATTCTCTGCTTCATCCCGCCTGACAGCTCAATGGGGTACATATTCAATACATCGTGGGATAATTCGACTAGCTCAAGTCGCCGCTTTAGCTCTGGCCGCGTGGTTTTGTAACTAACTCCTCTAGATTCGAGCAGTTCTGATATCATCTTGCCTATTTTCCGGGTCGGGTTCAGGGCGCTCATGGCATACTGCGGGATGATAGAAACCTCTTTGAACCTGAAGGGGTTCATCCTTTCGGTGTCCCAGATGGGTAACGCTTCACCGTCGAGTAGCACGTGGCCCTCAACGTATTTCATTGGGGGTGTGAGCAGAATCAGGCTCTTGCCAAAGGTGGTTTTGCCGCAGCCTGACTCGCCCGCCAGTCCCATAATTTCCCCGTCCGCCAGGGTGAAGGTGGCGCCCTCCAGCGCTCTGACATCCCCCTTCAGGGTTTGATAGTAGACACTGAGGTTTTCTACTTGTAAACTCATATGGTCACATTTCCCTGAGTTTGGGGTTGAAGACTTCGTCTAAGCCAACATTGGTGATGTACAGCGCGCCGACAATGGCCGTAATGGCCACACCCGGAGGAATGAACCACCACCAAATGCCCAAGATCAGCGCACCCCAGAGGACCGCATTATTCATCATCAAGCCCAGTGACATCGCATCAGTTGGACCGAGCCCAATGAAATCCAGTGTGGCTGCAATAAGGACCGCCCCACCAAACTGGAGGATGAAGACCAGCAGCAGATAGGACATCATATTGGGCGCGATCTCGGTAAAGATAATCTTCAGAGAATTCATACCACTCAGCCTGGCCAGATCGACGAAATCCCTGGAACGCAGGGAGAATGTCTGCGCTCGGATGGCTCTGGCCGCCCAAGGCCAGGCTGTACAGCCGATAAAGATACTTTCAATAAAAATGCCCCGTACTTCAAGATAGGCGACGATGATCAGCAGAACAGCCAGGGTTGGAATGACTAGGACAATGTTGGTCAGCATGTTCAGGGCTTCGTCGACCATACCTCCCCGGTAGCCAGCAGTAAAACCAACCAGCATTCCCAAAAGCGTTCCCAACCCTCCACCCACGATGCCCACCAGAAAGGATGCTTTCAGGCCGTGTACAAACTGAGAAAAAATATCCTGCCCGAAGGAGGTGGTCCCGAACCAGAATTCAGAGGATGGGGGCGCGGACAGTGGCCCTACGTAATCCATAGGCGGGTAGTTAGTAAGCAGCGGGCCTACAATCGTCAGCACCACGAATAGGAGCAGGACAGCCAAACCTACTTTTAATTTGTTGTTTCTCAGTGCAAAGTAAAGAATTTCATTTTTCTTTAGGTTTATCATGCTCATTCACCTTGCATGCCTATTCGCGTTCTGGGATCGACAAACACGTAAGCAATATCAATGGCGAAATTGGCCAGCAGCACTCCCAGGATGATGAACAGGAAGCAGCCCTGGAGCAAGAAAAAATCCCTGGTGTTAATCGCCTGAAGAATCAAATACCCGATGCCGGGATAGGAGAAGACAACCTCTGTGACCAAGGCGCCGGCCACGATGACGCCAAGCGCCAGCGCCAGTCCGGTAAGCTGAGGCAGGACCGCATTTCTGAAGGCATATTTTCTGACCAATCTGCGCGGCGCTCCCAGCGCTTCAAGGTAGTGCGAATAGTCGGCTTCGAGTTCGTAAATGATCATATTCCTCATCCCAATCGCCCAACCGCCAAACCCCACCAGGAAAAGCGAGAGAAACGGCAGGAACCAGTGCTGTAAGTAACTCCAGATAAAGGCCCATGAGAGTGAGGGCGTCATAGCGTAGCTGTATCCGCCCGAGATTGGGAAAATATTAAACACAATACCCAAAGCCCAGGCCAGTAACATCGCCAACCACATGTAGGGAGTCGCCGTCAGGATGTACCCAAGCGGCAAGATGGTGTTGTCCAGCCGTTTGGAACGGGCCGCGAACGCGCCGAACCAGTTCCCAGCAAACCAACTCAACAGGATCGCCGGAACCAGCAGCAGGATGTCAAAGGGCACGGCTCTCATGATGACCGTTGTCACCGGCAACGGAAACACATACACGCTGATTCCGAGGTCGCCGTGTAAAAGAGCATTCCAGAAATTAAGGTACTGTTGCCAGAGGGGTACATCCAGGCCAAAAATTTTGGAGTAATAATCGTGCATTAACTCAGTCGACTCGGCAAACGAGCCGGCCCGCGCCATCAAGGCGTCAACAGGGTCGCCGGGCATAAACCGCGGAATCATCCAATCGATGGTCACCGCCACGAAAAAGGTAAGGATATAAATGAGGAGTTTTCTGCCGAAATACCGTTTCACCTTGCCTCCCTGAATATAGCCGATAGGCCGGGGGACTTGCAACCGGAGGGGGTGTATCCCCTCTTCCTCCCCTATTTTCATCTATCGGTGGTAAGCCGTCAGGTTTATGACAACTCTTACCAGACAGAAGGTTATGGAAAAGAGACCGCCCCTCGCTTCCAGCTTACAAGAGGAGGGGCGGTGATTGACCAAACGCTTAGATTACGGCGCCGGCTCGACCGGCTCCAAATCCGCCAGCATGCGAATAGACGTCATGTTCCAGTAGCCACGCCAGGTAGAAGGGGTCCAGTGGGGAGCACCCTCTGCAGACGACGGCCAGTTGGTCCAGTAGGTATTGCTGTATTGAGCCCACATCCCATTATACCACAACGGGATCAGCGGCATATCGGTCAGATAGATCCTCTGAAGATCGGCCATGAGGGCCTGCATACCCTCCACGTCGTCGACCGGGGTCTGGTCAAGCTGATCGGTCAGATCGAAGACTTCCTGGTTGTCGTAGCGGCCGTAGTTGCCGTCCTGCATCGTGGCAATATCCTCGATGGGGTTCCGGCCCATCCAGAGATAATATCGCCAGGGGGTGTTGGCAATCTGCGCATCATTGGCGATCATCATGTCAAAGGTGCCGTCGTTGCGCTGAGACACATACTCCGGAAAGTCCGGGAAATTCGATTCGGCATTGATGCCAACGGCTTGCAGGCCATTGACAATGACCCGGTTTGACTCCATCCAGTCGGTCCAGCCGTTCGGGTTGTTGATTTTCAGCTCAATCGGGGAGCCATCGGGGGTTTCGACGAAGCCATCACCGTCGACATCCTCATAGCCGGCCTCGGCCAGAATCGCCTTGGCTTCATCCGGATCGTAGCTGAAGCCCAGTTCATCCACCACGTCCTGGTCGACGTACTTGTCCCAGTTTGGCAGCAAACCGGTCGGATTGGCCGGCAGCACCATGCCGCCATAAACCACGTTGACGATTTGATCCGTATCAATGGCAAAGGCGACCGCCCGGCGGAAGGCCGGGTCATCCATCGGCGGCTTGGTGAGATTTAACAGGAGCCAGGCCGTATTGGCGGAGAGGTGGTACGGGGGACCATCAAAGTAGGTCTGAACGCCGTAGCCACCCTCGACGAGTTTGGAGATGCCCGGTAGGAAGTTGTTGTTTAGATCGAATTGGCCCTGGAGGACCATCCCAAGGGCAACATTGTTGTTGCCACTGTTGACGATGTCGACAATCCGCTTGGGCTTGGGATCCAGGCCCAGTGCTTCGGTGGCCCACCAGCCGTCTCTTCTGGCCCACACCACCTTGCTCTGGTCAAGGGTTTCAGCCGCGTAGGGGCCCGTACATTCAGGATCCTCATTAAGCCCGGAGGTGATCTCCTCCGTCGATTTGGTTTCCCAGCGATGTTTTGAAACAATAGGGGTCGAGTAGAGGTAGTATGACCAGCCCTGGTAGAGGGCCTGGTCGAAGGTAAAGTTGACCGTGGTGTCATCCACCTGTTCGACGCTGCCCAGGAACTTCCACACCGGGCTGATACTAACCGGTGCTTCTTGGGCCGCGTCAAAGGTGTATTTCACATCGGCCGCCGTGAACGGTTCGCCGTCGGACCAGGTGACGCCCTGGCGGACCTTCACCTGGTAGACGTTGTCGCTCGTCCACTCTCCGCTTTCTGCCAACCAGGGGGTAAATTCATCGGCCAGCGGATCGTAAATGAACAGCGGTTCGTAACACAGCCCAAAAGTGCCCATAGCATAGTTCCCCAGATTCCAGGGATTGAAGCCGGTGGGCGGCCCCCACTGTACCCCGCCGGTGTAGAGGGTTTCGTTTCGGGCGTATTCCGCGGCGGGTGCTTCAGCCGGCTCCTCCATAGCCTCCGGCGTGGCTGTCACCACCACCTCTTTCGGGACCTCAACAACTTTCTCGACTTCCTTCTCAACTACCACGGTCTCAACGACCGTTGCGCCCTCTTTTTCTACTACAACGGTCTCAACAACTGTTACAGGTGTAGGTTGCGTGCCGCAGGCAACCAGGGTCAGGAGCAATACCACCACTATGCTCAACAGTTGTATTACTCGGGTTTTCATTCTTTTATCCTCCTTGATAAAACTAAAGGTTGCTTAAGATTTATTTGTTCAAACTGATTACCTCGGTCTTGGTAACAATGAGACAGGCCGACAGGGACCAAGCTGAGGACGAACCGGTTGTGATCAAAAGCCGATCCCGGTTAGCCTGGTTCGGTCATAAGCCTCCTCCTTTCGTCAATGGCGTGGCCAGCAAGGGCTCCCAAGGACCTCCTGGCGTATAATCAATAGAGCCCCCTGATTGCTCCGTTACTCTGGAGGCACAATTTTGTAGGTGCGCGGGGTACATACTGAAGCTCGCTCGATCAAATACACCCCTGTGGTGACCTTAATCATCGGCCGGTCAGGGAATTTAATTCGATCCAACAACAGTTGCACCGCAACTTGGCCTAAGGTAATCTGGTCTACACAAATGGTGGTGATAGGCGGGGTGGTGAACTGGACCATATTGATATCGTCAAATCCAACCAGTGAAAAATCATCAGGCACGCTGTACCCGAGTTCTCTGAGGGTTCTTAAAGCGCCTACGGCTTGCTCATCATTGGAACAAACAATAGCCGTTGTATGGGGAGCCTGGCGGAGTATTTCCATCACCCCCCATTGACCATCTTCAAACGAGAGATTGGGCGGAGTGACGATCGTTGGCGTTAAGTTATGTCGCCGAATTGTCTCTTCATAACTTAGCTGTCTTTCCACGATACTGGCGTGATCGGGGCCGCCAATGAGCGCAATATGACGATGCCCGTGGTCGATGAGGTATTCAGTCGATAGTCTGACCCCGCGCAAATTGTCAATCATCACCGTATCCCAACGACAATCTGGGAAGCAGTTATCGACCAGTACAATTGGCAACTGGGATAATTTACCGAGAGACTCAACGATTCGTTGAGGAATTCCCCCTCCCACCACAAAAAGACCACTAATGTTATTATCTTTGACCGAAGGTGGGAGTGAATGAAGCTCGCTACCGGTGAAACTTAGCGTATTAAAAGAGAGGTTGATATGCAGTTCATGGCAAATTTGTTCAACCCCGTGGAGAACATCGGCATAAAATGGATTAGAGGTTATATCTTGGGGAAAGGTTTTGTTTAAGAAACCTAAATGCGTGACCTGCAGGCGGGAAAAGTGGGCACGTTTTGAATGACTGTAACCTAATTCCTGGGCTACGGAAAGAACGCGTTGCCGGGTTTCTTCGCCCACACCCGGCTTATTGTTCAACACCCGAGAAACGGTGCCAATGGAAACACCCGCTCTATCAGCCACTTGACGAATGTTAGCCAAAGCAACCTCGCTTTGCAGACGCCTTAATTTAGGTAAATGTTTACTAAACAAGTTTCAAAAATAGCTTATCACATTTGCAGCGAATTGTCAATATAATTTTGGGCAAAGCGGTAAAAAATAGTCATGAGCTTGGAAATGTGCCGGATAGCTTCCCAAAAAACTAATTGGATCAAGTAAAATCACCCTCAAGAGCTAACCAATGACACATTAGGTTCATCAAATTTTACTAAACAGTTTCATGTTTTGTCCGGTGTGATCCGCAACACCTCCCGCCTTACGCCCGGCCACTGAAGCTCTCCAAATTAAGTGCAAATTTGCGCGAGTAACCATCAATAGGTCGGCAATATCAGACCGGCCAAGTAGACCAGGACTCAGGTCCCGTTGTGTCGCAAGCCTGAATCTGGTACAATTTACCTAGCAGTGTGTAATCTCAAAGAAAGGGGGTACGCCACATGCTATTCGTGCCACGTGAAGATGGTCAAGGCTTGGTAGAATATGCCCTTATATTGGTCCTCGTTGCTATCGTTGTTATCGCTATTCTACTCTTGCTCGGCCCGATTGTCGGTAACGTTTTCAGCAACCTTGTCGCTAATCTATAAGATTTTATTCTAAAGCAATTCATTTGATTATTTGTAGAAAGCCACCAAATTCGGTGGCTTTTCCCATTTTGCCCCATAACCTGATCTTCATTTTTGCTGCTGAATAAATACCAAAAATCTATTTGACAACATTGTCAGAATTTGATAGAGTTAGCGTATCATTGACAAAATTACAGCCGTTATTTGCGTCTCACCCATTACCCTGTAAAATCGGAACGGACAAGATGGTTAGCCGACAAATCAGCAAATTTAGCCAAATCCGAACCACCGTTACCCGCTTGACTGCGCGCGCGGGTCGATTCGGCTTGCTTTTTGGACTTAACGGCAACCTTAGTAGCCATATGACGACACCTTCCCGATGGCTCCCCTCCCTGGGGGGATAGCAAGTCAGCCTTTGTTCACTCAAGCCGGTCGGGAGACCGGCTTTTTTGTTTAATCGACAAGTTCTAATCAAAAAGCGAGACGACTATCATGAGCGAAAAATACAACCCTCAAGTAATCGAACCGAAATGGCAGCAGCAGTGGGAAGAAGATACTATGTATCGGGCCATGATCAACCCCGATAAACCGAAATATTACGCCATGACGATGTATCCTTACCCCAGCGGCGACCTGCATATGGGGCATTGGTACGCTATGGCCCCCAGCGACACCCGGGCCCGCTGGCTACGGATGAAAGGCTATAACGTTATCTTCCCGATGGGTTTCGACAGTTTTGGCCTGCCCGCAGAAAATGCGGCCATCAAACGGGGCATCCACCCCAAGGAATGGACCTACGCCAACATCGAGCGGATGAGGCAGCAACTGCGTTCGATGGGAGCCATGTTCGACTGGGAGCGGGAAGCGATCACCTCCGATCCAAGCTACTACAAATGGAGCGAATGGTTCTTCCTGAAACTGTACGACATGGGGTTGGCCTACAAAACGCTGGCCCCGGTCGACTTTTGCCCAAATTGCAACACCACCCTGGCCCGGGAGCAGGTTTGGGGCGAAGATCGTCACTGCGAGCGGTGCGGCACGCCGGTCATCAAAAAGGATCTGAACCAGTGGTTCTTCAAGATCACCGCCTACGCCGACGAGCTGCTGGACTTCTCCCAGTTGAACTGGCCGGACCGGGTGCGAGCCATGCAGACCAACTGGATTGGCCGCAGCGAGGGGGCGGAGGTCGTCTTTACCACCGAGAAGGGCGGCCACGATATCCCCATCTTTACCACCCGGCCCGACACCTTGTGGGGGACCACGTTTATGGTCCTGGCCCCGGAACATCCGCTGGTGAAGATGTTGACCACAGCTGAGCATCGGGCCGAGGTGGAAGCCTACGTGGCCCAGGCCACCCGCCAAACGGAGATCGACCGGCTGGCGGCAGACAAGGACAAGACCGGCGTCTTCATCGGGGCTTACGCCATCAACCCGGTCAATCGGGAGCGCATCCCCATCTGGATTGCCGATTACGTCTTGATGACCTACGGCACCGGGGCAATCATGGCCGTTCCTTGTGGCGACGAACGGGACTTTGAGTTCGCCACCAAATACGGCCTGCCGATACCGGTGGTGGTGGCGCCTAAGGATTGGGACGGCCAGCCATTTGCCGAAGCCTATACCGAACCGGGCCGGATGGTTAACAGCGGCCCTTTTAACGACTACCCGACCATCGGCAAATATACCCTGGCTGAGTGGACGCCGGAGCTGGCCGAAAAGTATGGACTGCCGACCAAGTTGACCCCGGAAACTGAGGGGCGTCAAGCCGTGACTCACTGGCTGGAGGAGCAGGGCATCGGCAAGTTCGCCGTGACCTACCGTTTGCGGGACTGGCTGATCAGTCGCCAGCGGTACTGGGGCTGCCCTATCCCGATGATCGATTGCCCGACCTGTGGCATCGTGCCGGTGCCGTATGAAGCGCTGCCGGTGATGCTGCCGGAGGATGTGCAGTTCATGCCGACCGGCGAGTCGCCGCTGAAATACCACGAGGGTTTCCGCCACGTCAAATGTCCCCGGTGCGGCTCCGAAGAGGCCGAGCGGGAAAAAGACACGATGGATACCTTTATGTGCTCCAGTTGGTACCAGTACGCCTACATGGATCCCACCTGGAAGGATGGAGAGATCCTGTCGGCTGATGACACGCCCTTCAACCCCGTCGAGGGCAGTTATTGGTTGCCGGTCGACCAGTACACCGGTGGGATCGAACACGCCACGATGCACCTGCTCTACACCCGCTTCTTCACCAAGGCGATGCGGGATATGGGCGTGGTCAATTTTGACGAACCGATGAAGGCCCTGTTCAACCAAGGCATCATTCTGGGTGAAGACCGGGAAAAGATGAGCAAAAGCCGGGGCAACGTGATCGCCCCCGACGATCTGGTGCAAGAGTACGGGGCTGATACAGTCCGGGGCTACCTCATGTTCGGCTTCCGCTGGGATCAGGGCGGTCCCTGGGACAGCACCGGTATTTTGGGCGTGCAGCGCTTTATGGAACGGGTGTGGGAATTAGTGGTAAATACACCCCATCCTGCCGAAGGTTCAGATAGTTCGGCAGCATTACCGTCTGACGTCGAGTTGCGCGACCTGCGCCGGAAGCAGCATCAGGCCATTCGCCGGGTGACGCAGGATATCGAAGCGTTCACCTTCAACACGATGGTGGCCGGCCTGATGGAATACACCAACGCCCTGATCGCGACCCGCTCTGCCGCCCCGGCCCTGGTCGATGATCCGGCCTGGAGCGAGGCCATCCGGACGTTGGTCCTGCTGATGGCTCCGGGCTTTCCCCACATCGCCGAGGAGATGTGGGCTAGGATCGGCCAGCCTTACAGCGTGCACCAACAGACGTGGCCCACCTGGGATGAGGAATTGGCCAAAGAGGATGTGGTCGAGATTGCCATCCAGGTGAACGGCAAGGTGCGAGATAAGATTGAGGTTCCCACCGAAATCGAAGCCGACGGGGCCAAAGCCCTGGCCCTGGCCGCCGAAGGCGTGCAGCGCTATCTGGCGGGAAAAACGCCGGCCAAGGTGATCTACGTGCCGGGACGGCTGGTCAATATTGTGGTCGCTTCTAAATAGACGCAATGAACGTTAGGGTGTTACCTTCCTGCGAGGCTCTTCACTTGTTTGAAGCTTCCAGGAAGGTTAAATTTGGAGTTCGCTGCTGAATGACCGAATTTCGGGCCGGACCGGCTGGTTAGGATTGTGGTTCGCCAGTTTCGTCGTCAAAAATAACCAGCTTCTGTTCTCCGTGGACTGTCACCCGCAAATCCTTGTCCAGTACCGCGCACATAAACCCAAGGGGCTCATCTTCGGCGGCCCGGAACTGGTGGATCTCATCCGACTCCACAAAGACCGCATCACCAAACTGAACGGGATAGATATCCTGGCCCAAACGAACCGTGCCTCGTCCCCGTAAAATCAGGACGCCGTGCTCGTAGTTATGCTGCTCAAAGTTACTGCAGGCCCCTGGCGCCAATTCGAAGTAACGCAGCTCCATATTGTTGGAATTGTCCTGGCGACTGACAAAACGCCGCACTGAGACTTGAGGTCGAAGCGGGCCATAATCACGAACCGGGACCCCTGCCCAATCCCACGCTCCATTCTCACCCGTGAACCGGTGGATAACACCCATTTGCCTACCTCCATATTTCGCTGGATTGAACCGGCCAACGATCGCCCGGCTGCTCATACAAACCGCAAAATCATATCACAAATCACATTACCTGTCAAAACATCCCACTTTAACTGTTATAACTTGTTAATTATTCTCATTTACTATAAAATACACTCGATTATTCAAGAGTAGGCCCAGTAAGCCCGCCCGATAACCGCCGACAAACAGGAGGCAGAATGACCAATAAAACCGTACTGATTTGGGGCGCCGGACGAATTGGCCGCGGCTTTATGGCCGATCTGTTTAACGCCGCCGGCTACCACCTGATCCTGGTCGACCAATCAGCCGAGTTGGTGGCCCAACTCCGCCAAGCTGGTCAATTCACCGTGGTCAGGGCCGCTAACGCCCAGGAACGGCATGATCAGATCATCAGCGGCTTTACCGCCCTGACGACGACCCAAATCGACGAGATTGCAGCCGCCGTTGTAGCCGCAGATGCTCTGTTGGTGGCCGTGTATCCCCAGGACTTTCCCCAGGTAGCCCGGCAATTGGTTCCAGGGCTAACCCGCCGGCAGGCCAAACGGCCTGAAATCCCGCTAGATGTCATCCTGTGCACCAACCTGGCCCATGCGGCAGTGGAGTTTGACACGCAGTTACACGGGGTTCTCCCGCCGGCCTTGCAGGAATACGTCGCCGGTAAGCTCGGCCTGGTCGAGAGTCTGGTCATCCGTATGGTGGCCGAACCACCCGCAGCCCTGAAACGACGGGAGCCGCTGCTGGTCTGGACCAACGGGTACGCTGAGTTGCCGGTCGACCGGCACGCTTTCAAGGGAGAGATTCCTCCGCTACCCGGCCTGCGTCTGGTTGACGATATGCGGGCCGAGGAGGTCCGTAAGCTCTATACCTACAACATGTGCCACGCGGTGCTGGCCTATCACGGGGCTCGCCGACACCACAGGCTGGCCGTTGAGTGCCTGCACGACCCGCCAGTCCGAGCCGAGGCAGAGGGCGCGCTGGCCGAGGTCAGCCGGGCCTTGCAGCTCGAATATGGCTTTGGGGTCGAAGAAATGGCTCGCTGGAACGAAAATGTGCTGCGCCAGACCGACAATCCCACGTTAGGCGACACGGTAGCCCGGCACGGGGCCGACCCGCGCCGCAAGTTGAGGCGGAGTGACCGGCTGGTTGGCCCGGCTTTGCTGATCCGCCGGCATGGCTCCTCCCCCGTCTATCTGAGCCGGGCTATTGCCGCAGCTTTTGTGTTTGACAATCCCGGTGATCCGGGCGCAGCGTACGTTCAGGAGCAGGTGGCCGCGCTCGGTGTTGCAGCGGCCGTATACGAACTGTGCGAGCTAAATGAAACTGAGGGGGATCTGGTCGAGCTAATTGTCGAGGCCTACCGGCAACTTGCGGCTTAGCCGGCCTTATTTTTTTCTTCGACCGGGGCCACGATTACCTGCGCGCCACGGGTCTCCACAGCCTCGATCATCGCCGGGGAAATGGCGCTGTCGGTCACCAGATAATCCATCTCTTCCAGCGGGGCCAGGGGAATGAGGCAAACCTGGTCGAGCTTGGTGTGGTCACACACAATGATTACCTGATCGCTGAGGCGCATCATCTTTTGTTTGCTGGCGGCAACGGCTGGATCGGTGACGCTCAAACCGGCGTCCAGAGAAAGGCCGTCGATACCCAGGATCGCTTTGGCCGTGCGGAACCGGTCCAACATTTCGAGCGTGATATCCCCAACTAGGGTCTCAAACCGGAGATCGAGCAAGCCGCCAACCACATAGATGCGGCCGTCGGGAATGGCCATCAGCTGGGGCAGCAGACTGACCGATGTGGTGATTACGGTCAGACCACGCTTGTCGATGAGGTGGCGGGCCACGTGGAGGGTGGTGCTGCCGCCGTCGATCATCAGGGTATCGCCATCATCGATCAAGTCGGCCGTAGCCCGGCCGATGGCCCGTTTCTCCGCCTGCTGGGCAGCTTGTCGAAGCTCCAGGGAAGATTTTTGGGTAACCAACCGACCATGCAACTTGGTGATGGCAATAGCGCCTCCGTGGGTCCGTTTGAGCAGTTCCCGCGACTCCAACTCGGCCAGGTCAATCCGAATGCTGGAGGGGCTGACCTCAAACTCCCGGGCCAGCTCCTCGACAAATACCTTCCGCCGAGACCTGACCAGCTCTGTAATCAACTGCAACCTTTCTTCACGGAACAACTTTTTAGCCATCTGGTGTTTTATCTCAAATATTTTCGTTTAGCCTGTACAAATTTGAGTATATGGGCATAATCACCAATTGTCAAGGTTATTATGTTGACTCCGATGACATCCGTCACTGGCATCAAAACCGAACCTGTTATACACTAAGGTTGATATTCTGGAAAAAGCAGACACGCCCACGCGCCGCCCAGGAAGCGTGCCGCTCCTCGCTTCAACCGAAGATGCAACAGACCGGAATCATATGGCGAAAGTTGGAAAATTTATGGCCAGATATCAAATTCTATATTGGCAGCACGTGCCGCTCAGCGTTAAGGCCACCGATGAGCAAGGTTCAGTCCGCCAGCCCTTATCAGACCAGTTTCAAACAGCACTAAAAGCTGGCACCGACAATTATAAGGAGGTCATGCACAGTTCCAGCTTCAAATGGGGTCAGATTCAGGAACGAAAGGGTAGCGCTGCCGAAGTTGCCGTGGCGGTGGCAGCAGAACTGATGGAGCGATGGGATGAAGCGGAAGCTTTGGCCATGTTCAGGCAAGGAAAACTGTACGGTGGATGATGGGAACTATCCTGCCGGACACCACCAAAAATTGTAGTCTGAGCAGTAACGCCTATAATATTACCAATCAGACAAAAAGGAGTACGGTTAATGCCTGATCTACGACAAAGATTATCTGAGCCGGGCATCATCATTATGGATGGCGCTACCGGCACCCAGTTGCAGCAGATGGGCCTGCCCGCGGGCAAAGCCCCGGAATTGTGGAACCTGGAAAACCCGGAGGCGATCAAACAGCATTATCGGGCCTACATCGATGCCGGTTCCGATGCGATTTTGACCAACACCTTCGGCGGTAGCCGGCCCCGCCTGGATATGGAAGGCAGTGGGGATTTAACCCACGACATCAACGTGGCCGCGGCCAGATTGGCCCGGGAAGTGGCCGGCGATGACAAGCTGGTGCTGGGCTCGATTGGCCCAACCGGCGTGTTAATGGAACCGATGGGCGAGTTGACGTATGATAAGGCGGTGGCATATTTTAAAGAACAGGCCACAGCCCTGGCCGAAGGTGGCGTCGACAGCATTCACATCGAAACGATGAGCGACCTGCGCGAAGCCCAGGCCGCCATCGAAGGAGCCCACCAGGCCACCGATTTGCCGGTAACGGTGACGATGAGTTTTGATATGCACGGCCGGACGATGATGGGCGTCCGCCCGGAAGAGGCCGTAAAAGCCTTGTGGGAGATGGACGTATTGGCCGTGGGCGTCAACTGTGGCCGCACGCTGGAGGAGAATTTGACGGCGCTCACGGCGATGCGGACCGCCGCCCCGGAAGTGATCTTGATTGCCAAACCGAACGCCGGCTTACCCCGGATGGAGGATGGCATCGAGGCCGTTTATGACGTAACCCCGGAAATTATGGCCGATTACGCCCTAAAATTCGGCGCCCAGCACGTCAAGATGATCGGGGGGTGCTGCGGCAGCAATCCCAGCCATATTACCGCCCTCAAGGAAACCCTCAAAGAATTTGAGCCACCGCTCCTGGAAGAAGTGTTGGCGGCTAACCGGGCTGCTGCTGAAGCTGATACCACTGCTCGTCGCAGCCGGCGGCGAGGCGGCTCCAGAAAAGGCACAGACAGTTAGCCAGGCCTATTTTACCTTCGCCCACATCCGCGCGGCATTTTGATGCACCCGGTCCCGCATTGCGGCCAGGTCGGCCTCCAAAACCTCGCCGTGGCGAACCCGCCATCGGCCGGCGACCATGACGTTGCGGACGTGGCTGTGATTGCGCCACAAAACTAACTGGTCGTACAGGTTATGGAGGGCCGTGGGAGTGGGAAAGAGAGCGTCGATGAGCTGGAGGTCAGCCTGGTAACCGGGGGCAATCCGGCCGACGTCGTCCCAGCCCAACGCTCTGGCTCCGCCCTCGGTAGCCATGTAAAAGACGGTGTGGGCCGGCATCACCTCGGTGCTTTGCTGGCCGGCTTTGTGGATCAGGAAGGCGCCCCGCATGACCTCGAAGAAATCGTTGATGTAGCCATCGCTGCCCAGGCCGATGGTAATCCCCCGCTCCAGCATTTGGGGTACCGGAGCGATCCCGCCGCCAACTTCGCAATTGCTCAAGGGCATGTGGGTCACCCGGATGCCCCGCTCGGCAATAATTTCGATCTCCCGTTCTGACAGTTGGACACATTGGGAGGCCTGCATCCGCGGCCCGGTCACCCCCAACTGGTCGTAATACTCCAGAGTCCGCCGACCGAAATGTTTTAGGGCGTACTCCGGCTCAAAGGTGGCCTCATTGCAATGCATATGGACGCTGCAATCCAGTTCTTCACCCAAGGCGAAGGCTTGTTGGATAAAATCGGCCGAGCAGGTGAAGGTGGTGTGGAAACAGATCAAGCCCTCAACCAGGGATTGGTTTTGTTCCGCCCGGCAGTGCCGCACAAAATCAGCATTTTCTTGCAGACCGAGCTGGCCGTTCTCGGGGCTGACCCGCTCGGTGCTTTCAAAGGAGAGGATACCCCGTAGTCCGCGTTGATCGACCACCTCTTTCTGGGCAATAAACTCCCAGGGAATGGCAAATGGCGATT
>Ga0209536_100007354_pt1 | contig 16708 bp, 36 predicted proteins | sample DeeMarSeWOR28_12_FD_187461 | JGI IMG/M metagenome (GOLD analysis project Ga0209536, IMG submission 187461) | Marine sediment microbial communities from White Oak River estuary, North Carolina - WOR-2-8_12 (SPAdes) (version 2) | ecosystem: Environmental > Aquatic > Marine > Intertidal zone >... | reverse complement strand
CCCTGGTCCTTTCTCTGTAATTCTTGGGTCTTTGGTCTCTAAGTCTATTGCAATTCTTTTTGCATCTTTAATGTCTTTAAATTCTTGTGGTGGTAACCACTCAGATTTAGGTTTAAACATTCCAATTTGTTTACTCATACTCTGTAAGCCTCCCTGCTTGTTGGTGTTATTATATAAAGATTTTCTTTTGCTCTTGAAAAAGCGACATAGAAGAGTCGATGTTCATTAATTGGATTTTTCTTATATTCATCATAAGCCATTTTACCTATGTCTAATGAAACAATAACATTCTCAGCTTCCCCGCCTTTTTGCTGATGAATAGTCGATAAAGTTATTCTTGGTTCTTTACCAATATCCTCTCCTCTTGATTCTAAGTTTTCTAAGTAGGCTCTTGTTTCTGTGTTTAAAGTAGTCATGACTTCTACCCATGATTGATTGATGTCAGCAACAAGCCCATAATCATTTTTTAGTTCATCAAAAGAAACTTTTTTATCTGGTAGAGCTTTTCTTTGCTCCGATACTATTTTTTTATATCCTCTTGTCACAAAGTCTTTTCCTAAAACTTTGTACATATTCTCTATCATTTTTAATGAAACAGAGTTTTTATAAATTGTTAAGTCCTTCCAAGTTAGTATCGCATTTCTCTCTTGTGATTTAATCGAATATCTATATTTATTATCCCTCATTTTAACACGAAAAAATACATTTTTCTTAACTAACATTTCTTCTAAGTCTTCTCTAATAGAACGCGTACGACCCATTATAAGCCATGATCCTTGAGACATATCTAAATGATAAACGTTTCTAATAAACTCAACTTGTCCATCACGTTGAGCGGGTCTCCATTCAATGTCTTCAGAATTATTTATTTGTTCTTCGACTCGATTAACAATCTCCCAAACTTTTCTAGGAACTCTTTTTGATTCATCTAAAACAATTAGGTTTTTAGCTTCTTCTTTAACTTGAAGAGCTCTGGATACATCTGCGTCTGCCCAAGTATAGATTGCTTGATTAGGGTCCATAGCAACATAAGATTTTTCAGAATTACTCCAAATCTTTTCTGCCATTTTCCATTGAATCGTCGACATATCTTGTGACTCATCAAAGAACACTACTTTAAAAGATTTAAAAAAACTTCCATTCACGTAGTTCGTAATTAAATCTGTAAAATCTACTTTTGGTCCTTGATCTTTTACTAAGTATCCATTAGTTCCACTGGTAAACTGTTCATAACCAACAGATTTATATTCTTTTAATCCTTTATCGATATATTCTAATTTATGCCAAATAATATCTTTAGCAAACATGGCCCAACAATCACGTAAAGGAATGTCTCTTCTTTTTGCTTTTTCTATGAGATCAATGTATTTGTCATCATAATTGTTGAAAAATATGTCATCATCGTTACTAACGTTAATATTAATCCTAAGTTCATTTGATATGTTTCTCCAATCGTTGTTACTCATTATATGCTCTCTTGTAAGACCCATTTGTCTTAGAGCAAAAGAGTGTAGGGTGCTAAAGTTTTCTAACTGACTAGATGCAATTTTAAACTTCTCAGAAGCTCTTTGTTTAGCTTCATCGACAGCTTTATTTGAAAAAGAAAAGAAAGCTATCTCATCAATCGAAATATCATTAGCTAAGTGTTCTTCTATTTTATCTAAAATAAAAGTCGTTTTACCTGTCCCTGGAGGACCGATAACAACCGTAGGGTGTTTTCTATCCAATAAATTCATGTGCGTAACAAACCCTTTCTTTATGTTTTTCTCTTAGTTCTTGAGAGTATCCACCAAAGTTAGACTTCTTTTGTCCTGTGGCTATTCTGGTTAACTCTTTTTCATAATCATCTTTTCGATTTTGTTTATTATGAGTCGTCGGTCTCCACTTTTCAGGGTGCGCTTCTCGATATTCACCAAAACGAGGATGTGCTGTTTTGGAAAAGAATCGATGACCGAGGACCGTGAATTGCTTTGCCACTGCTTCCGACAAACGAACTCCTAAACCTAAACCTTGAAAATCAGGAAGTATCACTGTTCGGTGTTCCCTCCATGCTTTTTCTTTGATTGTTCCTGAGGGAAAAAAGATAACTGATGAAAATCCGACTGGGGTTCCGTTCCATGTTGCGATCCAACATCGTGTAGCTGTACTGATGTTTCCTGTGAGATAGTGATGCTCAGCGAAGTATGACCAAATTTTGTGGGAACAAGGAAGGACTTCCAAAACAATCTTGGGTCGCCTAAGAGACCCCCTTGATACCACCTTACTCGAGTTTGTATCAAACACCCAGTCAGGTTGTAACCAGTCAATGATATCATAATGACATGATGCAAAGACAACGTTTTTAATATCTTTATTTCGAATAAACTTTTGCAAAGCATTCGAACAAGATTTTGCTACATTACGATCTACCACACTGGTGAATTCATCAATGACTGCATTATCTTTTATTCTTCTCGCTAAGTCCGATCGAAATCTTTCTCCTGTACTAAGAACGTGATACGGTCTCATCCAAGATGGAATAGAATTAAATCCAACAGAAGATAATCTATCTTGAGCTTCTTCTGGTGTATCAAAGTGAGAGCAAACAGCTTTGTTTGAGTCCCATTGAATATTTTCTTCTTCTCCAAATTCTTTTAATAAACTTGATTTACCACTTCCTGAAGCTCCCACAATTAAACCAATATTAAATCCTTCTTTTGGTTTTTGAAACTCTGGTAGAGTAAATTCTGTTTGACCGTCGAATTGATAGTCAAACATTCTACTAATCTCATTAGTAATGTGATCAGTTTGTACTTGTGACGTTAGTTTTTTCAAAACGGTATTTCCTCCTCTTTTATTTCTTTTTTCATATCAGGAACTTCTAGTTCGATGTCTTCTATGGTTAATTGTTTAATCTTCCATAGTCTCATTCTAGTGTTCTTGACTGTTCTAATTAAGTCTTGTGCTTCATATTCTTCTTTTAGTCTCATTGTCACCCACGGTCTTGACTCTTTGAAATCATTTCTTTTTAAATGATCCATTAAATCTTTGAGAGCAAAATAAGTAAATCCTTCTTCTGTATAAGATTTACCTAAGAATATATCTGCTATTGTTAAAGCTTCGCCTTGATGTAGACAAAACTCTTCTAACAATTCTTTAAACTCACCTTTCTTGGTTACTTCCTCAGGTGGATAATCGATAGAAATAGACTCAAACAATTCGCTATAAGTTTGATTCCATTCTGCTGAACTCATGTTCATAATGCCTTTGTTTAATTGTTCTAAACAAGCTTGAATGATTTTTTTATGAGTCATCAAATCTTCCGTATTGGATATCTCAATTCTTCGATCATCGACATTTAAGAAATATCTTGGTGGATCGGACTTATAAACTTTTAAATCCGAATACACTGGATGATCTCGATCACCTTCACTTCCAATACCAAACTTTCTTTTTTTACAAAGTCTCTTATTACATAAAGACTCAATCGGTGGTTGAGAACAACGATACATATATTTAGGAGCACCCTCATTATCACTTTGACTAACTTGTTTAATGACGACTAAAACTTCGTCCGACTTCAAAGGAGGGTTAATATAATTCCTATTATAATCTTCAATTAATTCTTTATAATTATCTGGATCTGCTTTACGATAGTAAACGCCTACGTTGAACAGAGCGTTATTACGTGATCCGTCAGAAACACCCTGTTCAGTTAATATTTGTAGGCATGGAGGTCCGTCTTTAATAACCTCGTTCTTGAAATCGGTTTTAATCGATTTGAGAGCACCAACAACGAGGCTATCGTGGTGAGATAAAAACTCTTCTAATGTTAATCCTTTACCATTTTCATCAAGCGCATATCGACTTCTTCCATGGTAAGGTAAATTAATCCAACTTCCTGTATCTCTTTTTTCTTCTCCTTCTCTTTGATACAGTTCTATTTGTTTCGGAAAGACTTCAGCTTTCGGATAACCTAACGCTGTGGCCATTTCACTTAACTTAGTTTGCATATCTTTCGCTGAAACATATTGTTTGGTAAATAAATATAAATGTGCACCACCACTTTTGGAGAGACACATAACTAAAGGAAACTTTTTTTGTTTAATTTGTTTTAATAAAGCTTTGTGATCTAACGGATAGACATCAATATCGATAGCTCCAAACTTACATTGATCATCATCGTTGATCGGTACGATACCCATGGCGGGATATTCACCTTTAAGGTGTCGTTCAAATTTTTCTATGGACGGTGCTTCGTGGACCGTCATCATGTGAGCTTCTACTTTTTTACCTTCTTGAGGCTCATTCTTTTTTTCAAAGACACCATGAGCTCTCTCTAGCCCTGTAAAGATATCTTTAAATCTTTTTACTAATTCTATTTCCATATTAACCTCTCAAATTAATAGCTTCCTCCTTTTTAGTTTGGTTGGGGCATGGTCCGAAAGGAGGCTCGAAAAAACCACACCCCAACCGATTAAGAGTGGAGCGGAGGGTAACCACTCTTAATTTCTTGTGGGCTATTAATTAGAATGGTATATCGTCACCATTCTGCGAGGCATTCCCTTGTGGGGAAACTTTTGTATCATCCTGTGTAGGAGTGACCTCGATATCACCACTGTGTATAGATTTTTCGAATTGAGTCGCATCTTCAATGATCGTCTCGACATTTTTCAGTCCTAATTCGTCAATCCATTTATTCTCAGTGATAACCCAACCATGCCAAGAACCTTTGGCGTTCTTTTCTTTGACCGTTGATAGCGTATAAGAACGAGCAAAATCTTTAGGTTGATATATCTCGTCACCCTCAACACGTCTCTGATTGGACATTAAAGAGTTCCATGTCCTAGATTTTTTTAACTGTGTTGATTTCATTTTGATAATCGCTTTACTCCAAGCACCACCGTCTTCGAGTACGATTACATAATGCTCAGCAGTATTTTCAATATACGTATCAGGTTTTCCTATAAAACGCTCTTTGTTATCATCACCTCGAACAACTTGTCCGTCCATTTGTAATTTCTGGAATTGTTCAGGAGTATAAATGTTAACTGGAGCTCCAGAACCTTCACCACGTTCTGCCCATTCTACAAATCTTCTACGATAGTAGACTGGTAAAACTGTTAGTGAGTCATAGACCTTGTTAGTTACAGTATTAAAAATCTGTCCTAACTTTGCACCTTGAATATACTTACCGTCATCTTCTTCAAGCTGAGGAGCACCCTTACTTAAAATATTAAAATAAGGAATTTGATAATCTTCAGCTTCTCTTTTTGAGAGTGAGGGACCTGCCTTTAATAGACTACTGATAGTCGCTAGGCTCTTGCCACTGTTCTCTTTCGCTACTTGCTTTTTACTTGTCTCTGTCATTTATTTACCTTTCTTGATATTGACTTTGTGACCTACAAATACACCAAATGTATCCATAGGTAGTTCTTTTCCACTTTCGACCATTTCACGAATGAAACCTCGAAGAGTAGAAGGCTCGACTTTGACACTTCTGTCAGTGTCTAACCCTTGGTTAGCTAAATCTGAAAAAAGTTTTTGTGCTTTTTCGTCTTCAGCTCTACCAAATTTTACTATGACTTGATTTTTTATCAAGTCTTCATACCCATTATCACGAAGCCAGTCAAAAGCTTCTTCTTGTTTTTCTTTGGATATGGTACCAGTGTAAAACGGTTTAATTTCTACATTACTACCGTCTTTCATCTTAATAGAGGTCACACCTCGTTCTTCAAACAACTGAACTAAATTTTCATTTGCTTTACGAACAATTTCTTTTTTAACTTTAAGTAGTGCCTCAAGGTCCTCTACCTCTTTTTCAGCTTTCAAATAATCTTGAGAAGCTTTTGAGATAGGATCGACTTCCGTTACTTGGAAATCACTTTGTTCACGTCTTAAATTAATAGCCATATTAATTCTCCTTTTTTATTCTTAGTTATGTATGTCAACTCGGATAGGAAAGTAATCTCTTTCTAATCTATCGTATTTTAACATATTATATCTACCATTAGATATAGTGCTTACAACTGAACAAGTCAAGCCTATCAACGCAGGATCTCCAACTAAAAGTAAATAATCGTTGTCTTTAAAGTCTTTTAGAAGGTTTCTGAGTTTTCTAATTGTAGGTTGTGGTGACATAACTACTTGCTTATTACCGTCAAACAAAAAAATAATATCTCCAAATCTTTCTGCCTGAGTATAATCTAAACCTCTTAACGTTCCGTCAGGAAATTTTCTTAGTACATTTTGTACTATATACACTTTACTTTTTTCAATCATTTATTATATTCTCTTATATAGAATAAGAATATTATTATGTTATTAGAAAAATACAAGTTTAAAACAAAGCCTATGCAACATCAATTGGTTGGTCTTGCGGGAATGATGAACTCCTTTGAAAAGGATACTCCTGAATATGCTTTGTTCATGGAAATGGGTTGTGGTAAAACTAAAGTTTTAATCGACGGTGTTTCTATTTTATATGACAACGGAAAAGTAAATAATCTTTTAGTCATTTGTCCTAACGGAATTAAATATAATTGGAGAGAAGAATTAGGAAAACATTTAGCTGAACATATTGAATATGATGTGCATGTTTGGGAAGGTGCAAAAACAAAAAAAGAACAAGAAGAAATTAGATCAAAATTATTTTCTACTGATAATAAATTAAAAGTTTTAGTTATGAACATTGATGCAATCATTACTAAGAACGGAAGTATGGTTGCTGAAAAATTTACTTACACCGATAAAACTTTAATGTGTGTTGATGAGTCGACTATTATTAAAAATGGCTCAGCAAAAAGAACAAAGAGATGTATTAAGATCGGATCGTATGCAAGGTATCGAGTCATCTTAACTGGGTCACCGATTACAAAATCACCTGAGGATTTATATTCTCAATGTGCTTTTTTAAATGAAGACCTTTTAGGTTTTAGTTCTATTTTTACTTTTAAAGCCAGATACTGTGATCAAGTGAAAATGAGTTTTGGTGGTCGAAGTTTTAATAAAGTCACTGGATACAAACGTTTAGACGAACTCACAGATAAAATTAGAAACTTTTCTTATCGAGTCACAAAAGAAGAAGCGTTAGATTTACCAGATAAAATTTATTTAAAGAGACGCGTACCGATGACCGATAATCAATTGAAAGCTTACGTCATGATGAAAAAATTAGCGTTAGCTGAAATTGACGGTGAGCAATTAACCACTGCTACCTTGATTGCTCAATTAAAAAGATTACATCAAATCGCTTGTGGATATATGACAACGGACGAAGGAAAGTTAATTGATTTTTCTGAAAACAGAGTCAAAGAATTATTAGATACAATTGAAGAGACAGACGGAAAAATAATTATATGGTGTTCTTATCGCCATAATATTAGAACTGTTATTGAAGTTTTAAATAAAAAATATGGGCCCGGATCTGCTGAAGGTTTTTATGGTGAAACACCCTCAGAAGAAAGACCAAAAATTGTCGATCGATTTAGGGACCCTAATCATCACATGAGATTTTTAGTCGGACATCCTCGAACTGGAGGTTATGGACTGACTTTAAATATAGCCCATACTATGATATTTTATTCTAACGACTATGATCTCGAAATAAGAGAACAGGCTGAGGCTAGAAATCATAGAATTGGCACAGAGAAGAAAGTCACTTATGTCGATCTTATCTGTGAAGGAACGGTAGATGAAAACATTATTAAAAGTCTTCGTTCTAAAATTAACATCGCCTCTGAAATAATGGGTGAAGAATTTAAGGAGTGGTTGATATGATGCCAGAAATAATACTCGAAGACGATCAAACGATCGATCATCGAAAACTAAAAGATGCTTGTCAATGTTTTAACGCGTTGATTGAGATGCAAGAAAAATTAGATAAATATGAAAAATGGGCTATGGCTAACATTATTCATGAAACTGCTATGGAATTAGCAAAGGACATAACAAAGAAAGTACAATGAGAAGTAGAAAAGTATTTCCAATTAAAAAATATCAAACAAAACTTTTGAGTCTTTATGAAAGACAATTAAAAAAGTGGAGAAATGATATCGATAATTGGGATGATAGAAATATCAAAAGAACGGAAGCGAGATTGAAATCAATCGAGCATCTTATTAATAACAATAACAAATATTATGTGGGGTTTTAAATGAAATATCATGAAATACCTGGGTGGTTTAACGGACATGAAGAATATGACAAAGCTGTTGATTACTGTCCTCCAAATGGAAAAATTTTAGAGATTGGTTGTTTTTATGGAAGATCAACTAATTATATGTGTACAAATATTGTCAACACAAAGAGAAATGACATCAAAGTATATGCTTTAGACACGTTTAGAGGCTCTTCAGAGCATAGTTTCATTAAAGAAGCTGTTGGAACTGACGGAACATTTAAGGCCTACACAGAGGCTAATTTAAAGGAATTTATTGATTTAGGAATTGTTGAATTGATTGAAAGTCGTTCGGATAATCCAGAAACAATTAATAAATTTGAAGACGGATTTTTTGATGTGATTATTGTCGACGGAGCGCATGAATATGAGGCAGTCTTAGATGATATTGAGAATTGGTGGAGTAAGCTAAAACAGGACGGAATTATGCTTTTTGATGATATGTACATGGAGTCCGTAGCGACAGCAGTGTCCAAAGGATTAAGTAATCGAGTTCCTCATTATTCAGTCATGCAAGGTCGTGAAGCTTATGGAATAGCTTATAAGAGCGAAGATCAGTCCAAAGCCAAGAAATACATGAAATTGGTTCCAGAAAATCACTTTAAGAATTGATGTTTTGAATGTTTGGAAATAAAATTCTAGGCATGAAAAAAGCTCTGGAGGACAAGGTAGAAATTGAATGGATCGATGCTTACGAAATGGAAAGTGGTTGGCATGACTTGGAAGACGCTGAAAAGATCACGCCCCCCACGGTCTTTAGTTTGGGCTACGTGGTTAAAGACACGAAAGAATTCATCATTCTCTCTGCTGATAAAGGTCGTAAAGGTGACTCTGACTGTGGTCGTGTTCAAGTTATTCCTAAACCGTGGATCAAAAAAATAGATTTACTGTGAAAGAATTTCTAAACAAGAAACATATTTCTGGAACCGTTTCAGAATATTCAGCAGTTAATAAACTTTTAGAATTAGGTTTTTTAGTTTTTAAAAATGTAGCGCCTCATGGCATGATTGATTTAATTGCGATCTCTCCAGATGATGAAACGTTTCGCATTGATGTGAAAACGGTTTCTAAGCGAACAAAGAAAACAAATTATAGGAGCGAGGGGGACATGATTTACAGGACCCCCTCTAGTGAGCAAAAAAAATATGATGTTGTGTTGATGATCGTGGACCGTGGAGAGTTTAAAATTTTACCCACTCACTCCAAATTATCCAAGTGGATTAAGTCGAAGTAAAGTTTTTTTTAGAACAAAAAGAAGTCGGATAAACATTTGTCATTTCTAACTGTAGTTTAGTTTTTAAAGCGTTGCCCATATCTAAACATTCGTTAATTGTTTCAAAAGGCTCTGACATAGGTATGATCTTACAGGTGTTCTCTAAACTTAATGTAGGATTGTATAAACACACGATCATAAATAAATAAACTTTAGCCATGGAACAATCGTAACATAAAAGTCAAATGATTTATTTATCAAAATTGAAAATAAATAAGTAGATATCTGATAATCAACTCTGGTATAGTGGTCGTTCACCCCTAAACAAAGGAGATTAAAATGACAGAAAATGAAGAAAATAAACTGATTATAGCTTATTTACAGGATGTAATTGCTCAAATGTCTGCCTATAAAGAATACAGGCCAGAAGACAGTCAAACAGAAGAGGGAATTAGAACTAATTAAGTTCTTCTTCTCTCTAAAATTTCCTTACCTTTTTCTACTAATTTTTTCCAAAAACTAAAATCATAAAGCTTTTCTGATCCGTCTGTAAATTGAACTAATACCTTAGAAACAGAGCCTTCTTGCTCGTCTGGTACGTCCACGTATTCGACTTTATAAATAGTCTTTTCAAAGAAGTGTGGATTATCTTTTAATATCTCCAACATTCTTAAAAATTATCATAATTTATCAATAAAATATACTAAACTTTTGCTAGTTTATCGTAGTATTCCTTGACAATAATATGCAACTGAGTCGGTTTTGTTCTTAAAGTATCTTTACAAATTCTCTCTAATAAAGTTTGAGTCTCTTTCGACATTATTTGTGATACCCATTTCTGTTGTTCTTTTTTTGACATTGTTCTTACCTTTCATAAAATGATTTATTTATTTATATAATATTTAAAACGATATTAAAATAGCTAATAAGGGGATTTTCTCCCCTTATTAAGACTAAATTACATCCAACAATTTATTGATATTTAGTAACTCTTCTCGAAGTTTCTCTATTTGATATTCAAACTTCTCGTTAAGTATATCAATTTTTGATTGATTTCGTACTTTGATATATTTTTCTAACAGTGATAAAATCTCACGTTTTCTTTTTGCGTGTTTCTCCGTCCAATATTCTTCACTCATACGTAATATCTCCTTCTCTTTTTTCTAATTCTTGTTCCACTATCATTTTCAGTTCGACATCTAAATCACAATGCGCTGAATTTTTAATAATGTTTTTTATTTTCTCCAGTCGAGCCAATAAGTCCTCAGTGGAATATTGGCTCAACGGATAGTCAACGAAGCCTCTAATATAGACGGACATCGCTCACCTTATTTTTTGCTATGCGAATGATCTCTTTTATTTGTGCATTTTTGAGTTCTTTCACATCGTTGATATATTTCGGATCAACTCGAGGTATTTCTGTTTTAAATAAATACTCTCCATGACCATAAACATAGACATCTTTTTTATTCACCTGTACCAGATGAAAATCAAAAGGTCCTTCTATGTGAGTGTGGTTGATGATCGAATTAAACGATAAGTCTTGTTCAGTCATTTTTTCTCCTTTTCTAGTGCTATCTTTTGCACTCCTTCTAGTCGTCTTTCTTTCTCTTCGATTGGTAAAGTATCCCAGTCCTCTGGAAAATGTAATCCTTGAACGGTCTCAAAAAATCTTTTTTGAAATTTTACTTTACTTTCTCGATCGTCTCCAGACATGATACCAAACAAAGCTGATACCATGCCCACGGTTTTTAATTGATCAGTCATTTTTTTCCTTTCTTTCTTTTCTTTTTAGCTTTTCTTTTTACTTTAGCCATACCTGTTGGTTTGTTGTTATAACGAACGCCTCCACATACAATAGCCATTATTTCTCCTTTTCTAATTGTGACTCTAGAAACTTTTTGATTTCTAAAGTTCGGTTGCTTTTGTTAAAAATTCGAGCCATAAAATTATCGTTTGGACTCAAAAAATTTCTAACACGTTCTTTGTCCCAAGATATCGGACTCGATAAATAATCGAAAAGTGTGTCCTTATCTTTTTTATAAACGTTACGATGTTCTCCTGTATATAAAGCGATTGCCTCGTAACTTCTCTCTTTGTGTTTTACAAAGATTAGCGTATCAGCTATCGGAAGACCTTTAGGGTCTCCCAAATAGCCTTGGTGAATGGTCCAAGTCATCTTAACCTCGGACCGTGTCTCGTGAATTAGCTTTAATTCTTCTTAAATAAAGCTTGTTATTTTTCTCCCATTCTTTTTGTCGAATGAGTTCTCTTACTTCTTTTAAATCGAGATTGTTGAGTTTCTCAATTTGTTTTAAAAGTAGAGCAGTTCTGATTTCTCTTGATCGATTGATAGTCATTTATATTCTCCTTTCTGGTTAAGTTTTCGTTCGAACAGATAACGCTCATAAAAACGTCGATCCATTCCGTCGATTTTTACTCTTAGCGTTTCTTTGCCTAAATATTTATTATGGCTGAAATCTAAAAGTAGATAGCCCTGTTGCTCTCGTAAAGCTTCGAGCGTGATCCGTGGATCGTTGGTCTTGTATCTAAGCTTTCGACCAACAATCATTCTTCTTTTCTGTTGTACTCCAGAAGTCATTTTGCTATTACCTCGTATGTTGATGAATGAACGTCTACGAGACGAACAGTCGTTATGTCATCTATCCCTTGGGTTTTAATTATAAACTGAGCATAGACGTACGCGCACCCCTTCCCACAAAAAGGTTTGTGAGTATCGTGATACGACTCACCGTCCCAAAGAGTAAGAGTTTCACTATTTGAAAACTTCTCTTTTTTAACCACAATTAAATTACCGTGATAAGGCTCATCACAAGTAAGATACTTGTTTTGAGTTTTTCTTTGGAACTTCTTATGACAAACAATGCAACGATTACCTTGGCGTTGTTCCTCAATGATTTGTTTTACTGTCTTCACAGTTCTTCTAGTCATTCTGCCTCCTTTTCTAATTTATCTAATATTACTATATTATATCCCAGAAGTCTAATCCAAGATAATTCGTCTTCGTTCAATGTTAATTTTCTGGTTAACAGTGCGAACGTTTCAGCCTTAGCGCACCAAGGATGAAATCTTTTTGAGTCGACTGAATTGCGTTTAACAGTCAGTTCTTGTTTTTCTTTTGACATATTGCCTCCTTATAAATGAAAAGTAGCCCCTAAGGGCTACCATGGGTCTAGAACTATAATCAGCATTATAGCCTCCTTTGTTTGAAACGAAGAAAGACCTAAGGGCACTCGTGGGATTTGAACTTGCTACCCACAACTTTCGGTAAACAGATAGTTTATCTATCCTTACTCGAACTTACTTCCCAAGACCTCAACCATTTGGCCATACTTCTTGAGCCCTATACCTTACGACTCTGTTCTAAAATCGTTATTCAGTCAGAGTGCCTCTAAACAACTTGCAATTTGTTTAGTGTTAGGTCTTTCTTTATTTCTTATTTACTATATCGAGACATCTTTAAAAAATTCAAATTTTTTTTTCAATCTCTTATAATCTTTATTGGTAGTTTGAAATTTTTTTCAACTAAAAAAGTGAGAATTTTGTTTTTATTTAAAGTCGTAAAAAACTCTCAAAAAATCGACTTGCGAGTTAAGTTTGCTTTTTTTTAAGTGGTTGAGATAAACTAGAGGCTACCTCTGAAACCAATCCACTACAATGTTTACACATTGTCCAAGACCCCAAATCGAGGTCTTAGAAAATGTATATTAGAATGAATAATCGTGAAACTTGGATCGATGACCCAGAGTAATACGATGACCGTCTTTATTAAAACGGTTGGTCTGAGGGTTGAGATAGCGAGGCTCTAAAATAAAACCTCTCTGTCCGTCCTCAGTCTCAATATCCAATATTTGGGCATAATGTTTTTTGCCTTCTGGATTGGCTGAGTATTTATAGGATTGACTTTCGGACATTCCGTTGTTGTCCGTACGCTCAGCGTGGTCCTCTTGAACGACGATGAACTGTTTGCCATTCCTTTTAATGATGTCGACCAAAGTCGCACCATATCGATCGGACCAACTATAAACCGTCGCTCCGTTGCCTATGGTTAAAGCGTCATACTTAAACCATGTTTTAGAAGAGATCCAATTGGATACACTTCCGAAGTTAGTACCGATATTATTCGGTAATAACTTTTCATTTACTAAGACTCTAATTTGCATTAGAAACCCCTTTCTTCTTGTTTAATGTCATGAAGAGCATCAGCCTTAGCTAAATCCTCTTCTCTCTTTTTGTTTTCTTTGTAGTACTCTAATAACTGTTCGTGCTCCACTGCCTCATCCCAGAGATCACAAAAACGACCCAAAAATTTTTTCTGGTCTTCAGTTAAAGACTCATCAAATAATAAGACGTCATCTGCTGACCCCTTATCGACGTTTTGATTTTCGTCTTTTTCTAACCAACGATTATAAATATCCGTTAGCTTGGTGATATGGTCTGCCATTTGTTTTGGCCTCCTTTTCTTCTAGTTTATTCTTAAAAAGAATTAACTGTTTTTTGAGTGTCGGTGTAATTTTAATACCGTCAACATCATAAGTTTTATTATCAAGCGTGATATGGTCGATTAAAAAAGGAATAAATTCGTCTCCAAATTCATATCTTTTTTTCTCATCATTCCAATAATCCTCAATATCTTTTTGAGGATAGCCACACCATTGATCAAAAGATTTGAGTAGATACTCAATCTCATTGAATAGTTTGTCCTCATCGTATGATTTATCAAAAAGATAATTCCATACGAGTTCGTGTACGTCTTCTCTGGTCATTCTTACCCCCTGTTTAATACTCTTTGAAATTCTGAGTCGACAACCAACTCAAATTTAAATCCTAAGTCTAAGATTTTACAAATGTGATGATCATTAAAAGTTTTGACACATAAAAGATCAGCGAACTTTTTTGCTTTTTCACAGACTGGATAAACGAGGTCTTTTCCGTAAACGACCTTGTTTTGTACTTGTAATATATTGTTATTCATTTTTGCTCTCCTTTTGTTTTTTATTAAACGTTGGACACTGAAAGACATTGTTCGACTCAGTATCCTCGTTTTGATACTGCGATCCAAAGATCAAACCGTTTTCTTTCTAAGGGTGGTGTCCTCACACCAGTAATTTTTGGGGATAGCATTATCAGTACTATGGATGTTTATGACTACGAAAAGGAAATACTGATTAAAGTATAGCTTCTTCTGTTTCCCAGAGCATTACTTACGCTCGACGTTTCCGTTTTGAGTTTCTCATCAGTAGGCTCTTTCAACTCGTGAGCCTAGACACGGACCGTTGATCGTGGACCGTGTTTCGTGGTTAGTGTTTTACTTGTTTATCTTTTTCTAGTTCTTCTAATCGTCTAGCAACTTCAAAAAGACAATCTTGAATTGTCTGGATGCTTTTAACTATTGCTAAAAGATATTTTTTTTCTGTTTCTTTCATTACGCCTCTTTTGGTTTGACTGAGATTTTGATCTCATGTTTATTTAAATGAGAATGAGTGTTATTACTAAAATAAAGTAATTTTCTAGAAAGTAGTTTTGCTTTCTCATCTTTTACTTTGCTCAATCCTTGAGTGATAAATTTTAGATCATCAGCATCTAAAAATATTTCCTCATTTATTTTATTAAACATTATAAGTCCTCTCGTATGCATCGTTGAAAAACTCTTTGTATAATTTGACAAATTGATCATGTGGAATTCTTGATTTTTTATCACCACCGTCAATTTGAGTTAAGTGTTTGCCAGTCGTTCTGGACCAAACGTTTTCGCTAACGTGAAGCTTTCCGTCATGTGACCTGAAAGCGACTGGGGTCGCATAAGAGTAATAGGTATCAATTAACCCATGTTCTACTCTTAAGCTTTTAGTCGTATTTAGATATTTTGTAGTCATTTTTATGCTCCTTTTGTTTGTTTATTCTTTTGGGTCTCATCAGTGTGTCCCTAACCCCAGACACAGACACCGTTTTAACGGTGTTTCGTGAATTATTTATTTTCAATTTTTTCATGGATACGGATAAAACGTTTTAACCATTGAATTTGATTTTTATTCTTACTGTAATCATCGCATAAATCATAATGAAGATCGTCAGCGTCGATATATGGTAGATTGTTTTTATCTGTCCATTTTTTGTATAGTTCTGTTAATAAATTAATTGTCATTTTTTGCTCCTTTTATTTTTTGTTTGATTTCTCTGAGGATACGTAAAGAGTCTTCTATACTTCTAAGATAAACTTTTATGTCCTCTACTTCTTCAATCACGTCTTTCGTTATGTCTTCGTTATTTAAAGGTATTTCTCCACATATTTCACCAATATTGTAAATAGCTTCTGAAATAGGGATTTCTAATTTAGATACCTCTTTAAATACTAAGCTTTCCACTTTTTGATTTAATTCTTCGTAGTTCATTTTTATGCTCCTTTTGTTTGTTGTGGGTCTCATCAGTATGCCCCTAACCCTAGGCATAGACGCGCTCATCGTGGAACGCGTTTCGTGGATGTTTATCTTAATGATCTTAAGGTTGCGTGTATGTGGCTTTGATCTCTTTTTTGATCAAATGGAATATCTCTTTAACAAAATAATCAACAGCATCAAACGCATTGTCATTGTAATCAGGTTTAAATCGCGGAGGACATTGATTCCAGTCACCCCCTACCACAATGTAATTTCCCTTGTTATTTTCATCCAGAAGCCATTGTTTTAAAAAAGCCATTTCCTGTTTCTTAAGGGTACCATTATCATAGGCAGAATTATGTGTATTGACGATAAGCAGTTCCTTCCCATTCTTTAATGGATAACGGTTCACAAGGAAACAGCGGTCGAGCATGAACAAGGATTTGGGCCAGGGGAATCTCCCGGGAAAACTCCAGCGGGTAACATTTGAAGGCACTGACTTGCTTAAAGTCTGCAACCCGGATTCAACTCTCCCCAATGGTGAATACGGAGGCACCGGGACAAAAAAAACGTCATAATTTTTACCAAAAAATGACCAGTAATCTGAAAGATAATTGTTTAATGTATCATATTCATAATCATATACATTCTACTGTTTGCGTTCTTAGAGTTAGCACGACGCGGAATATATCTACGCGAAGTCCGACCACTGCCTCCTGTAGAAGCTATCCCGGAAGCAATCGGTCGATGCGCCGAGCTTGGAAGACCGGCACACATATACATCGGCGGCGACATCAGCGATAGAGCGACCACGCGGGGCGGCGCGCGTCGGCCGCAGACCATCGTAGAGCTTCTTGCGTGCGATCCAACCCCGTTTGTCGCTGTCCCGCTGCTCCGCGATGGCGTTGAGGGGATCGACGAGGACGTCGATGCAGTCGG
>Ga0209536_100007353_pt1 | contig 16710 bp, 15 predicted proteins | sample DeeMarSeWOR28_12_FD_187461 | JGI IMG/M metagenome (GOLD analysis project Ga0209536, IMG submission 187461) | Marine sediment microbial communities from White Oak River estuary, North Carolina - WOR-2-8_12 (SPAdes) (version 2) | ecosystem: Environmental > Aquatic > Marine > Intertidal zone >... | reverse complement strand
AAAGGGGGATTGAGGGAGATTTTATGCGAAGTGCAGAAGAGATGAGAAAATCGATAGTTTATTACTCTTAAGACATGCCCAGTTCTGTTCGCAGCTCAGCTTCAAATAACTCCAGGCTCCAAGATTTGCCCTCATTGATGGCCTTCACTTGCTTTTTCATGAGAGTCCTTAGCTTCTTCACCTTTTCTCCAGTCACCCCAGCTTCTGCCAACAGGTTCAAAACCGCCTCTATGGTCCCGATAATGACCTCACTTCGAACCAGACTCCATGCCGCCTTGTCATCTTCTTTTCGAAATATAGAACTGAGAATAGCATCTACGAGCGCCGCCACCATAAGCGACCCATTGGGCAATCTTTCCAGAAGCTCCTGACGGCGGGCCACAGCCTTCAACGTAGCACTGAGGATAAGGGAAGCGTCGTGCGTGCTCAACCGCCTGTCCTGCTGTTTTCGAAGAACGCCAACCACGGCCTCCAACGCCACCTTCAGGTTATCGTTAACCTTGCCTGAGCGATTGATGAGCCATCCCGGATTGTTGACGAACTCATCAAACGTGGCTTCAAACACACGGAGCATATCGTCACTCGTAAACCGAGGCTTCCACTTTGCCGAGGGAGGCACGGTGGTAAGGCTTTCGAGCACAACCCTTGCCGCGGTGAGGAGCAGGTGGTTCTCGGGATGCTTCGTCCACTGAGGCCAGAGGAGGTAAAGGTTCTCTCCAGTCCTGTCCAGGATCAGGCGTGCCACTTCTGGCAGAATGCCTGTTTCAAGAAGGGCTTTATGCTTGCCCAGCTCTGAGGCGACTTGAGAAAGGAGACTTTTTAGGCCGACGTTTTCTGCATGGAGCAGGAGTTCAGGGTGTTTACCCAACGCCGCGAGGCCTGCCCGAATCACCACTTCCAATCCTTCTCTGCCAAAGACCCTGTCCAGATGGCCCTCTGGTTGATCTAGAACAAATCCCAGGACAGCCTGGCCCACATGGCTTGCCAGTTCCGACTCTGCGGGCTCCTCGACGCCAAGGAATTCCTTTGGATTGGAGGCAACGAACCGACCTCCGCTGGCCAGGACGCTTCGAAAGACCAGTTCAGCCCAGGCCTTGACCCGTTCCTCTCTGTCTTCATTGCCCGCGCCGCCCGTGGACTCACGAATCGTATTGATACGGTTTGCCACATCCTTCACAAGGGCATTTGAGGTCACGGCGATCAGCTTTTGATATTTAGGATCTCCCGAGAGGAATTCGCTGTTCTCTGAAACCGTCTCCAGAGTCGCAATAAGGAGGCGACCCGGGAGGTCCCCGATCTTTTCTTCAGCAAAATCCTCAGAGAATGTGATTTGATCCAGGCTATTGAAGAGGACGTAAAGGGCCTTTCCATGTCTCGAATTTTTGTTAAGTGCACCCGGCAAATGCGCAAAATAATCAACACCTATCTCAATAAAGGTGCCTGCAAAGCGTCGTAGGAGAGTGGGGTGAGGGTCGTTGCCCTTCCTCCACTGACGAATCCTCAGGATGTTTATCAATTCATCTGGAGTAAATTCGTCAGAGGCCTTTTCAAATTCAAACCCTTTTTCAATGAAGTCCAGAGTCGCAAAGTCACTATACAGAATCATCAGCTCTGTTTTCTGCTCTTCAGTGAGGGTGTTCACTATTTGGGTAATTTTATTGGTTTCCCCGAGCCGATTGCGCAAATCCATCAAGAGTTTTGATTCGGAAATGTAGCGTTCGCCAGAGCCCTTGAAATATTCCACGGCATCGTACACATCTGACTTGGCCTGGTAATTTGGTAAGGGCAAGATCAGGGCGCGGCGTCGGGTGGCATCCACATAGGCTGCTCTCGCCTGGACGCCTAGCCTAAGGGCGCTCTGAATGGCAAACAGTATGAGATCGGATGAAGCCATGGCACTAGATACTCCGTTTCTCTCATCTGGAAGATTCCCCGTAGCATGCTGCAGGGAGGTCCAAAAGTCAATGTCCCACGGCTTCATCTGGTTGATTTTCTGGGTGCCATGATATAAGACTTTATAGAAGGAGGATTTTGAGACATGGAAATAACGACTTTAGGGGTTGTGGGTGCGGGTCAGATGGGTGCGGGCATCGCACAGGTGGCTTCCGCCAGGGGACTGTCGGTTATCATGAGCGACGTTCAGGACGAGTTTCTGGAAAGGGGATTTGCTGCCATTGAGAAAAGCCTCGGCCGCATGGTAAAAAAGGAAAAGATCAGCGAACATGACCAGCAGGCCATACTGGGCAGGATAGAGGGGACCACCTCCATTGATGATATGGCGAAGGCTGACTTCGTTGTGGAGGCCGCCACAGAGCAGGAGACGCTGAAACTTCAAATTTTCCGTGATCTGGATGAATTCTGCAAGGCTGAGGTGATCCTTTCCTCAAATACCTCTTCCATATCCATTACCAAAATAGCGGGTGCCACAAAGAGACCGGGAAAAGTCATCGGGATGCATTTTATGAACCCGGTTCCCATGATGAAACTGGTTGAGATCATAAACGGCTTGGCCACCACGGACGAGACCTATCAGACCACCAGAGATCTTGCCCTGGAGTTGGGGAAGACACCGGTTCCGGCCAATGATTTCCCTGGGTTCGTCGCCAACCGGATCCTCATGCCCATGATCAACGAGGCGATCTACGCCCTTTTTGAAGGCGTGGGCAAGGCAGAGGATATAGATCAGGTCATGAAGCTTGGAATGAACCACCCCATGGGTCCGCTGGCCCTGGCGGATCTCATAGGCCTGGACACTGTCCTGGCTGTGCTTGAGGTGTTAAAGTCCGGTTTGGGAGATGATAAGTACCGGCCATGTCCGTTGTTGAGGAAGTATGTGGACGCGGGATGGCTGGGGCAAAAGACAGGTAGAGGATTTTACATATATACATAGAGGCTGTCGGAAAACGCCCATCTGCCGTTCGGCACGCTCACGGCCCTGAGCAAAGTCGACCCTTCGACATGGCTCAGGGTCGATGCTGAGCAATGTCGAAGTATCGAAGGGCTGCGTTACCCTCATCCCTCATCACTGCGGCGTACTTCTCTGTACGCCTCATTCCTCGGGATTTCGGGAGCCTTGCATATGAACATTTTCTGCCAGCCTCTAAGAGGCCAGATTTTCGACAGTCTGATAGAAAGAATGGATTACTGGAGTTCTGGAGTGGTGAAACGGTTTTTTCTTTTTACTCCCATGCTCTAGGCGGCATTAAGGCGCTTGCGGCCGATATTCATGGTGTGTTTCGGGAACGTCTGCAGCTTTTTTTACAAGGAAGTCTTTAGTTAATGATTGGGATAATAGATTACGAAGCAGGTAATTCGACGAGTGTCCAGAGAGCCCTCTCTTTTTTAGGGCAGGAGTCGTTTATCACCAGTGACTTATCAGAAGTCATGCAGGCGGAAAAGATCGTCTTTCCGGGTGTGGGTGCCGCCGGGAAGGCCATGTTCGACCTGAAAAGGCTGGGACTGGATCAGGCCTTGATAGAATCCTATGGTGCGGGCAAACCCATCCTCGGTATCTGCATTGGAACTCAAGTCATCATGGAATGGAGCGAAGAAAACGATACACAATGTCTTGGTCTGATAAAAGGGGGCGTTCGTCGGTTTCAAGAAGAAATGGTCGATGAGGATGGAAAAAGATTAAAAGTGCCCCACATGGGCTGGAACGGTGTGGCATTTAAGCGGAATCATCCACTTTTCGAGGGCATTGCCCCTGATAGCGAATTCTATTTTGTGCACTCCTACTATCCTTTACCAAAAGAATCCGAAGCTGTGCTCGGTGAAACAGATTACGGCTCTCGTTTTGCCTCTGTCATAGCAAAAGAAAATCTGTTTGCCGTACAATTTCACGTGGAGAAAAGCGGGAGACCAGGACTAAAGATCTTGTCCAATTTTTGCAAGTGGAATGGAAGGGACGATGCTTAGCAAAAGGATCATACCCTGCCTGGATGTGCGCGATGGGAAACTGACAAAGGGGATAAAATTCAAGGGAAACGTAGAAATTGGTGATCCCGTAGAAATGGCAGATTTCTATTACGAGGAAGGTGCAGATGAGATTGTCTTCTATGACATCACGGCTTCCTACGAGAAACGAGATATAATGATCGAGACGGTCCAACGGGTAGCAGCAAAAATCTTTATCCCTTTTTCAGTGGGAGGTGGTATCAGAACCGTGGAAGACATGCGCCAGGTTCTCCTTGCTGGTGCAGAAAAGGTGAGTGTGAATTCGGCGGCCATCAGGAATCCAAACATTATTTCCGAGGGAGCAGAGGCCTTTGGGAGTCAGTGCGTTGTGTTGGGTATGGATGTGAAGAGGGTGACACCCTCAGATAAGATCCCCACCGGGTATGAGATGGTGATTGATGGTGGGAGAAGGCCTATGGGAATGGATGCCCTGGCGTGGGCTCAGAAGGCAGAGCGTCTTGGAGCCGGTGAAATTTGCCTGAATTCCATTGACGCGGATGGCAGCCAAGAAGGTTATGAGTTGGCCTTGAATAAATTAATAGCCTCCAACGTGACCATACCGGTCATAGCCTCAGGGGGAGCCGGCGTGCCCGAGCATCTCTTTGAGGTGCTTACCCAAGGCCATGCCGATGCCGCTCTCATCGCCTCCATGACCCACTACGGCACCTACACGATCAAGGAAATCAAATCATACCTCCATGATAAGGGGATCAAGATCCGCATGACCTGGTAATGAGGCTGTCGGAAAACGCCCATCTGCCGTTCGGCACGCTCACGGCCCTGAGCAAAGTCGAAGGGCTGCGTTATCCTCATCCCTCATCACTGCGGCGTACTTCTCTGTACGCCTCATTCCTCGGGATTTCGGAAGCCTTGCAGCCCGACATTTTCCACAAGCCTCTTAGAAGCCGGTTTTTCGAAAGTCTCAAAGAGTATCGGAGCATTTAGAATCACCAATAAATCTCAGTTTTTCCATAAGTATTTGAAATTTATCTAAAAGAAGGGTATAAGGCGAGACCAATCCCCAAATCCACCGTCTCAATGGGGTATTAATAGTAAAATTAGTAAGTTATGTAGTATGCCTGATCGCCAGCAAGGTATTAGATGCTAGGCGCCGAGGAGCGACGACTGAGGCGTATGGAGTAATACGCCGCAAGGAGAAGCGATCGAAGGCAACGCCGCAGATGATGCCTTGATGGTGAATCAGGAAACCGAATAATATTTGCACCTTGAGGAAATATGTGCTAGCTTGGACAACAACCTGCACTCGGGAGTAATCACCATGGCGAAGATACTGATTGTGGATGATGAAGAGCACATTCGGTTCCTCTATTCAGAGGAACTGTCAGAGGCGGGTTACGAAGTGATCACCGCCGACAGCGGTTATAAATTGATGGAAAGAATAGAGGATGAAAAGCCCGATCTCATCGTCCTGGATATCAAGATGGTGGACTATAACGGGCTTGACCTGTTGCAAGACATCCGAAACAAGTTTTATAACATGCCCGTCGTCCTGTGTACCGCCTATGACACATTCAAAGAGGACATGAAATCCATTGCTGCGGACTTCTACGTAATTAAGTCCTTTGACTTGAGTGAACTGAAAAGCAAAATAGCCATGGCGTTGGAAGCGAACGTGGAAGCTGAATAAGCCGGCCCGCAAAAGAGCTGCAAACAGTTCAACAACCCATCCAAAAAGACTCCGAATCCCGCCCTAAGCGGGATTTTTTGTGGCATCTTTCATTCATTCCGAGCTTCACAATTCCCATTCATGTCATTGCGAGGCTTGCACGACAAGCCGAAGCAATCTCGTCGTCAAAATGCTTCCATTCATATAAATACGTTGCTGGGAACGGGCTCCCCATCTCCTTGGCGATGGGATTGCTTCGCTATCGCTCGCAATGACAGCTTTGTAAGTTGATCCATAATGACTTGTGAAAATAGCGAGTCCAAGCGTAACTGGCAATGGAGCGCTTAAGTCTCCAATCTGGAGAATGGCCATTTCTATTCTCTATTTGTGGTATTTTTCCCCGCGCAATATGGTGAAAGCGCGATAGAGCTGTTCAAGGAGGAGAAGACGACTCATCTCATGGGTCAAGGTAAGTCTGGAAAGGGAAAGGATCTTGCTTGCTTGATCCAAAAGTTCCTGGGACAGGCCCAAAGGGCCACCGATGATAAAGCAGACCCAGCCTCCCGCGCCGGTGGAGAGGCCATCCAACCAGGCCGCCAGCTCTCCGGAATCAAACGCGTGCCCAGAACGATCGAGCGGAACCATGTAATCCCTGGGCGCCAGCTTTCGCGCGATGGCCTGTGCCTCTATGCTGAGAATCTCTTCTTCAGGCCTGCCTTTCTTGATCTTGGCCGGTTTGACTTCAAGCCATTCCACCTGCACATATTTTCGGAGCCGCTCCAGGTAGAAAGATTCTCCCGCTTTGAGGAAGGAGGATCGGGTTCGATCAACGACGATGATTTTCAGCTTGAGCACGTTATTCCACCATTCCCTTCGGGACGTAGCGGAGCTAACTTACCTATTTTGAAGTGAGTCTTTCGACAAGATTCTCTATGGCTACAGTAATTTGGGCCTCGGCAAGGCGATAATGGTATTTGGATTTGCCAAAAGGATCAATAATTTCGTCTTCAGCCAAACCCCCTGAGGCAAATTTGCCAAGGAGTTCCACCTTCTCCTTCGCCTCCGGCCACTTTTCGGCAAGTGCTTCCTTGTGATTCGTCTCCATGACCAGTATATGATCTGCCCAATCCACATCTTCCTGATTGATCTGCCTCGCTTTGTGCCTTTTGACACGAATTCCTTTTTGCAGAAGATGCTCAACGATCTTCGGATCGGGAGGATTGCCGGGGTAGGCCCAGAGGCCAGCCGATGAGACAGAAATATTGTATAGGCTATGCGTCTCTATCTCCTTTTCAAGTAGCTTATGGGCCAAAAAGCTTCTACTTACATTTCCGCTGCAGACAAAAAGGATGTTCATAGGCTTTCGAGTTCTAGTCGCTACCGGGTGAAAAGAGAGTTAACCTTTGGCCTTGGCAACAGGTTTCAGTCCAAGGATTTTTGCGATTTCTTTGGTCATCTCGAGAACAAAATCCCTCATTTCCTCCTCCTGGAGAGGCTTCCCAGGTTCGGGAAATTTTGACAGACGTTTGGGCTTGACCAAAGTGGGGGCATTTTTCAGTTCTGATCTGGGCTTCACGTTGAACTCAGGGGCAAAACTATTCTGAAAATACATCTCCTGGAAAGTGATGAACTTGAGCATGTGGGCGGTTGAGTCCAGGATGCCCACCTCCCCTTGATCAACAAATCCTTCCTGGATAGCTCTCTTGAGCCCGGCCATAGACTCTCCGCCTTGGGTGCAGGCAATGTTTCCATTTCTATTCGCTATGATCATGGCGTCCATGATCTCTTGCTCGCTCACTTGAACCACAAAGATTTTTCTTCCTCCAGCGGCCTTATTGTACTGCTGGGCCACATCAATGACCCGGGGCATAGAGACCGGATTGCCTATCATCGCTGCCTGGGCGACACTCTGTTTTACTGTAACCGGGATAAACTTACGTTTGTTGGGGTCTTGCTCCAGGTAATAGCGGTAAACAGGATCAGCGTGCTCAGATTGCACCCCGATTATCTTTGGAAGTTCGTCTATGATGCCTACGTTGAAAAACTTGAGAAAACCACTCATGACGGCCGTGATATTTCCTGCATTACCAATGGGCAATACCACCACCTTGTCCCCCACCTGGTAATCAAAATCCTGCGCTATCTCAAAGGAAAAGGATTCCTGACCCAATATGCGCCAGCCATTTTTTGAATTGAGCAAAGCCACGTGATAGTTTTCTGCGAGATTCTCTACGATTTTCATGCAGTCGTCAAAGACCCCTGGGATTTCAAGCACCCTCGCCCCGCTCCCCAATGGCTGGGATAGTTGCTGAGGCGTGACCTTCCCTTGGGGCAAAAGGACGGCAGACCTGAGGAAATCTTCCAGATAAGATGCGTAGAGGGCCGCAGAGGCAGAAGTGTCACCCGTGGATGCACAAATAGCCAGGAGGTTGTCTATGTTTTCTTTTTTGGCGAAATAGTTGATATAGCTCAGCGCACACGCCATGCCCCTGTCTTTGAAAGAGGCACTGGGGTTGAGCCCGTCATCCTTAAAATAGAAATCAAGCCCCACCATCTGCTTCAGTCGCTCATTGGCCATCACCACGGGCGTATGGCCTTCACCAAGATAGACAATCTGATCTAGAGGGAGCACAGGGGCAATAAACTCATAGTAGAGAAAAACACCCTTCAGCGGTTGAAGGTTCAACATCCGGCGGTAATCAAAGACCTTACGCCATTGATCGCCTCCCACCTCTTTGAGGCGCGCAGAATTCTTGTCATGGAGCAGAAGAACACTTCCGCATTCGGGGCACGTATATAAGAGCCGGTCGATGCCAAATTCTCTCTGACAACCAAGGCACCGGTAAACCATTACTCCGTCAGGTTTGGGTATTATAAAAGGTCTTATCTCTTCTGGAAATTGATCAATCTTCATTATGAAACCCTATAACTGGCCGTAAAAAATTTAAAACAGTGCACCATATATGACCGGTCCGCAACCATCAAACCTTAAAATCGCTTAACCCGGTCTTTTCAGTCCAAAAGCGATCAAATCCATCATCATCCAACTCAAAACGTTTACCCAGAATATCTTCCACGAATGGACCTGCTGCATAGACGGCCTTAGGCGTATCTGAGAGCACGGCCTCTAAAATGAGATCGGCGATCAGTTCCGGTCCGGGAATGGTTAGCCCTGCAAACATGGCCCCCACACCTGCCCCAGCGGCTTGGTAGATGGCCTTGTAATCTGGATCCGTTCTGGCCATGAGATCACCTGTCATTTGGGTTGCCACGTCATTAAACTCCGTGGCAATGACACCTGGGCGAATCGTGATTACTCTGATTCCAAAGGGGCGCACCTCCATACGCAGGGAATCCGTGACGGCCTCCAGAGCATGTTTTGTGGCCGAATAAACACCGCTCATGGGAAACGTGAATTTCCCCACGATGGTGCTCAGATTGACCACCGTTCCTTTTCGGCGTCGACGCATACCAGGCAGACAGGCCTGGGTGACCTGGATCAGAGAGATGAGGTTGACCTCAAAAATCCGCCTGAGCGCCTCCATGGGGACATCCTCAAGGGCCCCACGAATACTGTAACCCGCGTTGTTGATGAGCACGGACACAGGTTCTGACAAACTGGAAATTTCTTTGCAAAATCTCTCGGTGTCTCCTGGGTCTGATAGATCCACGCTTTTTGGGGTTATCCCGCCAAACTGATCAGCAAGCTCAGTAAGTCGATCCATTCGTCTTGCCGCAGCGATGACCTGGAAACCCTTTTCTGCCAGTCTTTTAGCAGTCTCTCGGCCTATCCCACTGCTCGCCCCTGTGACCAAAGCTGTCTCCTTTTTCTCTCCCATCTTTTCCTCCTGAATCCGAAGATATCGGTTTAGTTACAGCGCTCCGCCGAAAACATCAAAAACTAAATTTATTACTTTATATCCGGGTATTATGCAAACAAAATAAGCCATATTACGCTTTCAGCATACGGCACCTGACTTGATGGTTCAATTATCCCTTGAGAAGCATGCGGGAAAATGTTAAAGGATCGTCTAATATTTAACCCTGTAGGCCGTTTGGCAAGATTAAAGAAGGCCCGAGGATGGATTCCATGGTCATTGAACAAGTCAAAGAGGTCTTAGAAATCGAGGCTCAGGCGATTATGGGTCTTTTGGACCGCATTGGCCCCGAATTTGAGAAGGCCGTTCAGATGATTTTGAAGGCCAAGGGAAGGGTGATTCTCACGGGTATGGGGAAGTCCGGATTGGTCGCCAGAAAGATTGCGGCCACGTTGAACAGCACAGGTACGCCCTCCCTTTTCCTGCATCCGGCAGAGGCCATCCACGGAGACCTGGGCATGGTCACAAAGGATGATGTGGTCCTGGCCATCTCCAACAGCGGTCAAACGAGAGAGATCAACAATATTCTACCCACACTCAAACAAATGAGGGCGAAAATCATCTCTTTTACGGGAGGCCTTGACTCGCCCATGGCCATGGAGAGCGATGTGGTGATTGATGTGGGTGTGGACAGAGAGGCCTGCCCAATGGGTCTGGCACCCACTTCGAGTACAACTGCCGCCCTTGCCATGGGAGATGCCCTTGCTGTGGTGCTGATTAACGCCAGGCGGTTCGATAAAAAGGACTTCAAGAGATTTCACCCTGGGGGAAGTCTCGGAGAGAGGCTTTCAATTAGTGTGAAAGAGGTCATGTTCACGGATGATCATGTGCCAAAAGTGGTCTTGGGGTCCAAGGTGGAAGAGGCCATTAAAGAGATTGATTCAAAAGATATAGGGGCCACCATCGTTGTTGATGCGGATGAGAAACTCTCAGGCATCATAACCGATGGAGATCTCAGAAGGGCCCTGACCAAGAAAAAGAACATCCATAAATTGAAGGTGGAAGAGATCATGACCACCTCGCCAAGGACGGTGGAAGAAGATCAAACGGCCGCAGAGGCCCTTGGAATTATGGAACTTTACGGGATCACCCACCTTGTCATTCTGGATAGGCGAAAGAAGGTGAAAGGTGTGGTCCACCTGCACGACCTGTTGGGAAGAGAGGAATTTAGATTAGATGGAGGTCTTACCCTCTCCACGGGGACTGATCGTCGATCTGATAACACCGCTTAAGAAGAGTGGCGATATTGATGGACGAGGTCTGGGGAAACATCTTGACAGGGTGCTACCCAATGTCCAGGCGTTGCTTCTGGCCAGTCCGCAAACAGGGGAAGGGAAGAACCTGGGTCCTGACCAGAGGGACGAACTCCTGGAAAAGGCCCTCGTGGTCGTTCGCGGTCAGGTTCCCATCTTGATCTGGATAACCCACAGCACGGAAGAAGGGACTGAAGAGACCCTCCAACGCTTGAAAAAGAGACTGGAACGGCGAAAATATACGGGGCAAATATTCTGGGTTGACACTCCCCTCTATTACCATAGCAACCGCGGGTTGCCTTCTCATTACAAAAACTTATCCACTAAAGTCAAAGAACCCTTTCTGCTGCACAACGATCCAGATCTGATAAGACAAATCGCCAGCACATTCAAGAGAACCAACATCCGTACAAGCATCCTCAAAGAGCTATCCCAAGTGGACAGCATCCACGGGCTCATCTTTCTCGGCCCGCTTGACAGGGCCCGCAATTACCAGAAGGCGGTTCGCGCGCGAAGTGATTTCAGGATCTACGATGGAGACGAGTCCCACTTCCTAAACTATCCCAGTCTGAGCGGGGTCGTTTCTGTGGGAGCTAATCTGGCGCCCAAGGCATGGCAGAAAGTCACGGCCTCTTCACTTAACCTGGGCGGTGAGCGAAAAGACTATCCTGACTCCCTGCAACAGATATGGAATCAGGGAGAATATCTCCGAAACCTGCTGGAGATCTATCAAAATTCCTCAGCCCACCTTATAAAGCAGGTCTTGTCGGACAAGGGAATCCTCGAAAGCCCCGCGTCCACGGTAATGGAAGAGAGTACGGAAGAGAAAGCCAAGCGTCTGGAGGCCTTGATGGAGGGTTATGGGGACTATCCTTAGAAGGCGGAAGGCGGATTTCGGATTGCGGAATTTGGGATTTCCTCTCAGCTTCACACCAACCAAAAAACGACTACCCTAATTTAACCACAGGGGCACAGAGAGCACGGAGAAAGATTTTTTGTTTGTCGGGAGATACCGACAAACAAAAAGCTTGCCAGCCCCTTCGGGGCGAATAGCGCCAGTCATGCAAATTAGCTTATCGTAGGCCAGTGGAGGTCCCGTTTGCAGAGCGAAGGATGATTGAACGGATGGTGTTTCAGTGGTGAGTCGTCTTTTGAGATTAATGGCCGCAGCAATGATCTTCACAATTTGCTATTTCTGCCAATGCCTTAATCACTTCCCTCTGATCTGCTTGGAGCACACTTTTAATTTTGAGTTTTAAATAGAAGGAATCCGCATGCTCAGGCAGGTTCAAGGGAAAAAAGACCAGGTGTTGGAAAACCTGCGGAATATCGTCTCGACTCATGTGGAGCTGAACCTCCTGTCCCACAGTTTTATCCGCCAACTGGATTTCAAAGGGTGTTAGGCCGGAAGTCCCCAGTCCATAGATGAATTCAAACTGAGAGGGCTGTGGGGTCAAGTCCATTGAATCTGGGGCAGTTCCAGCCTCAACAGATAGTATTATTTTTTTGAGGACCTCTATCTTTTCCGTTTCCATTTTACCGTTCATAGAAGGCCATATGTAGTGTATGGCAGAAATGGGGAACCCACCAAAACCATACTACACCACCCCCCATCACTTTTACAACTGGGAAAGTATTCCCTGATGCACTATAAAGCGGTCATCCCCCGCCGAGTGGGGCTCTGTCCGCAATAACGACTTTTGGCCTGGTGTTCAATCACAAAAGGATTTCCAAGTATTTGTTGAATCTTCCTGATTTTGACTTATTTTATACAAAAGATATAAATGGAGGCAGGCAGGTTTCAGGCGAGGGGTGCGTGAACGAGAAAGTGGCATCTTTTTGTAAGGATTTCACGAAAGGTGCGACAAAACTGCAAAGCTTTTTTCGAGGATCAAATATTATGATAGCGAACCAGAAGAGTATGATAGGGTCGGATTCTTCCAAGAGTGGGAAAGACAGTGTGAAAAAGATCCTTTTAGCCGGTGTTTTCTGGCGTATTCTGGTCATAGAGGCTATTTTGCTTGTCTGTTCCCTTCTATACAGGGCCCTGACAGAAAATCCAGCTCATGCTGATCTGTTTTGGTACGCCATGAGGATCATATTCCTGATAGGGATCATTATTGCGTTTATGATGGTCACCCTCAGGAGCTTTCTCACCAGAAAAATCATCTCGCCCCTTGAAGCCATTGCTTCAAGCAATCGTCGTCTCCAAATCCGTGATATTGATCCCAGCGCAAGAGATATTGATTTGCCTAAAGACACACCCGTGGAAATCAAGGAGATCGTGGACACCCGCACCCAGATGTTGGCGACCATCCTCAAGGTGTCAGAAGAACGTCTGCGTCTCGTTGATTTTATTCGGGACACCTTTGGCAGGTATCTGTCCGAGAAACTCGTGGACGAAATCCTCGAAACGCCGGAGGGGCAGAAGATCGGGGGTCGTACCGAGACAGTGACTATCCTGATGTCCGATCTGCGTGGCTTCACAAGGCTGTCTGAAACCAGAGACCCGGAAGAACTGGTAAAGCTTCTGAATCGTTACCTTGAGCGGATGTCCAAGGTCATTTTGGCGTATGATGGTATCATAGATGAATTCATTGGAGATGCGATTTTGGCTGTATTCGGGGTGCCTGAGCAACGCAAGGATGATGCAGAACGTGCGGTTGCCTGTGGACTAGCCATGCAAAACGCCTTAATGGAGCTGAATGAGGAGATCGTCTCTAAAGGGTCTCCTCCCCTTGAGATGGGAATTGGTATCAACACCGGGACGGTCATCGTGGGGAATATCGGTTCCGAATTGCGGACAAAATATGGCATCGTGGGTTCCCCTGTAAACGAGGTCGCACGCATAGAATCCAACACCACCGGCGGACAGGTCCTGATCGGGGAGTCCACTTACAAGCTGGTCAAGGCGTTGGTCAAAGCCGATTCTCCGCAGACGGTTATGATGAAAGGGTTAAAGAAACCCTTGGTAAGCTACCCCGTCTCGGAAATAGGACCCCCGTACAATGTGAAGTCCAGTTTCCAGGTGGATACTGAGAGTGGGGTTGAAATCAATCTTCCCTTTCATTGTTGGAAAGTGGATGACAAGAAAATCGCCAGTGAGGCCATAAACGGGGAGACCATGTTGATGAACGAGAGCGTCATCACAGCGTCAGTAGATCCTCCCTTTCAGCCGTTGACGAATATCAAGCTCATATTTGATTTTTGTGTGGATGCCCACTGCTTTGATGACATCTATGCCAAGGTTGTCTCCGTTAAAGAGCATGAAGGGAAAACGGTTAACAACCTCAGAATCACGTCCATCAATCAGAAAGACAGAGACCTCCTTAACAAGTGGATGGAAGACGCGGTCTAAATAATAGGCACTTGAAAGGAATACTTTGAAACTTCATATAAAATCGCGATAGGGATTTCATGATTTGATAAAAGTTTTAAAAGGGGAATAATAGAGATGGTTAATTATAAATATTCAGTCTTGCTAACCGTTTTCTCATGTTTCTTGGCGACGGGCCTGGTGAGCAAAAGCTGGGCCTCTTTTACAGTGGATAACAGCGTTTATGGGGCGCTGCTCAAAAAGAATGTGAAAGAGGGCGTGGTGGACTATCAAGGATTCAAGAATGAGGAGAGCAAACTGGATCAATATCTGAAGGTCCTAGAGAAAACCGACTCTAGCAAGCTTTCTCGCAACGAACAGTTTGCCTTTTACATCAATGCATACAATGCCTGGACCATCAAGCTGATCCTGAGCGGTTATCCTGCCGTCAAATCCATAAAGGAGTTCGGGAGCATCTTTAAGAGCCCGTGGGAAAAGAAACTCGCCCGGATCGATGGAGAAATGGTCACCCTGGATCATATTGAACATGGCATTCTTCGTCCCACGTACAAAGATCCGCGGGTTCATTTTGCCATAAATTGCGCCTCCAAAGGGTGTCCACCCCTCCGCTCCGAGCCCTATCAAGGGGACCTCCTGGATGAACAGCTGGATGAAATGGCACGGGCCTTTATCAATGACCCCAGTAGAAATCGTCTTGAAGGGAAAACGCTCTATGTGAGCCGTATCTTTAAATGGTTTAAAGAGGACTTTGGGAACGATATTGTCGGTTTTTTTCAAGAATACGCCCAGGGTGAGTTGAAACAGGCATTGGATTCCAGTCGAGAGGAAATCAAGGTTAAATACCTTTCCTATAACTGGTCTCTAAATGGAAAGTAGTTTCCGTCTTGAAACGGCCCTTTTCCGCAGTCTCTGCGTCAATCTGCGGAATTAGTTGTGCGGCGTACTGATGATGTACGCCTCCGCCCAATCCCTTGATTTCCTTGATCCTGCGAAAAATTTTCCGTTTCAAGCTCGGAAACCGAGATAGATCAATAAATCTTAAATTTATGGATCAGAAACTGTTCATAGTACAGGGAGGTAATAATGGCTGATTATGATTTTGATATGGGCGTCATAGGCGCGGGAGCCGCAGGTCTCACCGTCACTGCCGGGGCCACCCAGCTTGGTGCTAAGACACTTCTCATTGAGAAGGAGAATCTACTGGGAGGTGATTGCCTCCACTACGGGTGCGTTCCCAGCAAGACCCTCATCAGAACCGCTCAAGTCTATCATCAGATGAAAAAGGCCGAGGAATTTGGTCTACCCCCCGTAGATCTTAGGCCTGTGGATTACCAGCAGGTGACAAAGAGAATCCAATCGGTGATCAATACCATTCAAAAACATGATTCTGAGGAAAGATTTTGTGGCCTGGGGGCTAAGGTGGAATATGGGCATGCCACTTTCGTGGATGAGCACAGCATTCGTTTGAACAGGAAGAACTATTCGGCGAAAAACTGGGTCATTGCTACAGGGTCTTCACCTTCTATCCCTCCCATCGAGGGCCTGGACAAGACGCCTTTTATTACCAACAAGGAGATTTTTTCATTGGACCATCTGCCAAAATCGATGGTCATTCTGGGTGCAGGCCCCATAGCCACAGAGATGGCACAGGCATTCTCGCGTCTGGGAACAAAGGTCGATGTGGTTCAACGGAGCAACCAGATTCTGAGTAAAGAGGACGAGGACACGGCTGGTGAAGTGATGGAGGCCCTCAAGTCAGAGGGCGTCACCATCCATCTGAACACGACCGTGGTGAGCACAAAAGACCTGGGGGCTGAAAGGGAGATCATGATTAAGGACCGGGAAGATAAAGAGACGACACTCAGGGCAGAGACAATTCTGGTGGCCATGGGGAGGGAGGCCAATTTGGCAGGTTTGGGACTAAAAAATGTGGGTGTGGAATTTAATGGCAAAGGGCTTCAGGTGGATAAAAGACTCAGAACGACCCAGAAGCACATATATGCAGCGGGTGATGTGACGGGCTCTTACCTATTTACCCATGCAGCTGGGTATGAAGGGGGCATCGTCATCAGCAACGCCATTTTTCACCTTCCGAGAAAGGTGAACTATACTTACTTGCCGTGGTGTACTTACACAGATCCGGAGCTGGCCAGTATTGGGATGAATGAAAAAGCGGCCAAGGCTGCTGGGATCGAGTATTCAGTATGGACAGAGGCGTTCAAAGATAACGATAGAAGCCTGGCCGAGGGAGAAAAGAGAGGAAAGATCAAAATGATCCTGGACGCAAAAGAAAAACCTCTCGGAGTGCAGATTTTGGGACCGCACGCCGGGGAACTGCTCAGTGAATGGGTGGCCGTTCTAAATGGTAAGGTGAAGCTTTCCATACTGGCCGCTGCGGTCCACCCTTATCCAACCCTTGGTGAAATCAATAAGAGGGTTGCGGGGACATTCTTTTCGCCCAAGATTTTCTCAGACAAGGTCAAAAAGGGTCTGAAATTCTTCTTCCACCTGAAAGGGAGAGCTTGCGAGCCAGAATCTTGAGTAGGCCAGATCGGGATGTTCATCTAAAAGGGAACATTGAGGTGCATATGAATGAGGAGCAGTCAGAAGCAACATTTCAGACCCTCGATCCTGAGGCGTGGGTAGATCAGTACGGGG
>Ga0209536_100007352_pt1 | contig 16710 bp, 13 predicted proteins | sample DeeMarSeWOR28_12_FD_187461 | JGI IMG/M metagenome (GOLD analysis project Ga0209536, IMG submission 187461) | Marine sediment microbial communities from White Oak River estuary, North Carolina - WOR-2-8_12 (SPAdes) (version 2) | ecosystem: Environmental > Aquatic > Marine > Intertidal zone >... | reverse complement strand
CCAGCGCATCCTGGGGCAACAGATCCAGCGCCATACGGCTGGCCACCACCACATCCCCCATGTTCACGATCCCGTCGTAGACATTCAACGGCACCAAGTCGCCATCTGCGGCTGGCCAAGGTCCCCCGGCGTTATTCGGGTCCGTGCCTGCTCCCTGTTCGACGCCGTCACCGAAACCGTCTCCGTCACTATCGCGCAGCGTTGGGTCGGTTTCGTGCGTGTTCACCTCGGCACCGTCGTCCAGTCCATCACCATCGGTGTCTGGCACATTAGGGTCGGTCCCCGTATCGCTCGGTCCGTTGTAGGTGCCGGTGTTGGTCTCCACGCTGTCGGACAGACCGTCGCCATCAGTGTCTATGGTCGCCGGTGTCCACCCCACATCCACCAACTGCTCGTCAGTAAGATCGAGATCTGATCCAAGATTCGAATTTATGAAGGGCTCCATGAGCAGATTTGGATTGGCAACCGTGTCAAAGTGCGAGATCGAAGAGCCGGATTCGACCGGATTCGGAGCGTAAAGTCGCGCGTGTCCGGCAGCGTCGGTGCCGCCGGAGAGGTATGCGGTAGCAGCAGTCACAGCAGACCCGTCCCAAACTACATTGCCGGTATTGGTGGCCGATATTCTTCGCTGGGTGTTGTTCATCTCGTTCCAGTGCAGGCCAGTGGAGTTGTCTAGAGTAAAATGCGAGTAGATGTCCTGAATATTGTTTACGAATCGCCCAGTGCTAAGATTCGTGAAGCCAGAAAACCCCAGCCCATGAGCAAATTCGTGCAATAGCACCACCAGCAAGTCGATATCGTTGCCGCTGTTGTGGTCGTAGCCAAGATACCAGTTAGTTCCGGACAGGCAGTTGTTGTTGTTATCGATGGAACTGTTGAAAGTAGCAACAATGTCGTCTGCACCCGGGATCAGGTCAACGCCTGCGAGGGCATTCGCCAGCGCGGAGTGATACCAGGTGTCGGACTCTGGCGCCCCAGCGAAATCACGGACAATATTAATGGTGCCCGCAGCACCAAGAACAGCTGAAACGCTGTTGCAACTCAAAGGGTCGAATTGTGCCTGGATCACTATCGGAACCGCACTCTCGATAGCCGCCCCCCAAATTTCCGCTGCCTTCTGGAAAAGGTTCAGGCGCTGTTGGCCCAGGGTTGTCCCATTATTGCCGCCCACCGGTGCGACGGGTGTGGCATCGTTGAAGCCTTCACCGGGGCCGTCCATATTATTGATCACGAAACTGGCTGCCGGAACAGGCGGCGCCGTTAACAAACAGCAAAGCAGGACTGGCAGCAATCTGCCAATAGCACCCGCGACAACAGGCCGCTGCTTCATCAGTCCGCTGCCCCGGTAGCAGCAGGCTGTTGGTCTGCTTGAAGTATTGCCATCGCCTCGCCAGGTGTAATTACGCAGCTCACGGTGGCCTGCTCGCCGGAAACGATCGTAGCCATAGACATGTTCCGATAGCGTCCTTGGAGATCGATTGCAACACCACCACTGGGCAGGGTGCGCGATTTCAAGCCCTGCTCTGAACGACTCAACATCTGCTGCTCAGAAATCGTCAGTCCAGGTGGCACGACACCAGCAGGAGGTGGGCCGAGCCGTCCCGTCTGTGGGTCGCGGTATACCCGCATGCCCTGTGTTTGGGCCGGTCTCTGCGCCGCTCTCCCCGTGAAAGATCCGGCGTTTTCATTGGAAATCGGCGAATTTGCCTTCTCCTCCGCTCCCCCTGGGCCTGTGTATAGCACCAAGAATGAAGCTAGAGTGACACAAGGTGCAATCATGAGGAGGGTTTTCAGTAGCTTTGTCAATTTCACACTCCTTGGTCAGTCGTTATGTGTCCTTAGTTCTATACATTGACAGCTTGAACCATGACTATACCCGGAAGGACATTCATCACAGCACCCTAATGATGCTGTAAAGAGGGCGATAAGTCGATTGCTTCGTAACACCGAATGTCCTACTTGAGTATTGTTCGAGTCCTTCGAGGAAAGATGCTCTACTTCTGATTGGGGTCGTCTATTGCCTGTTAGCGAAATCAAATATCAGGAACGTGTATAGGACGTCTTTCGCGCAGTAACTTGCCGTAAATGGCCAAGCTGTACCCCCCCACGTGGCACTACCCCGTAGGGGGAACGAATGTACGGCCGCAAGTCAAGATGATCCTGACAGGGGGGCATTGACTGACCGCGTTTCATAAGCAGTGGTGCGCTATAATTATCAGAACCATGGATATAAATTATGATAACACCATTCCTTTCAAATCGTCCGTTGCAGCTAATGGTGGTATGGCTGCTTGTGCTCTGGGTGGTGACTGCAATCGATCCGCTATACCCTCGCGACTGGTTCTTGGAAAACCTGCTGGTGTTTCTCTATAGCGCCATATTGCTTTTCACTTATCGATCGTTTCAGTTTTCCAATCTATCTTATGGCCTGTTTACCGTTTTTTTGAGCATGCACCTCGCAGGTGCGCATTACACGTATGCGGAAACGCCCCTTGGCTTCTGGATGCAGGACTGGTTTGGTTTCGAGCGCAATCATTACGATCGCCTCGTGCATTTTAGCTTCGGACTGCTGATCGCCTACCCGTTTCGGGAACTGCTGCTGGGAAGGTCGGGCATCAAGCGTTCCTGGTCATACCTGATGTCGGTGATAGTGGTGCTGTCTTTTAGTGCTTTCTACGAGGTGCTGGAAGGTATCGTTGCAATGATCGTCGACCCCGAACTCGGCAGCGCCTTTCTCGGAACCCAGGGTGATGAATGGGACGCACAGAAGGACTCATTTCTGGCCTTCTCGGGGTCAGTCGTGGCCATGGGGATATGTTTTCTTAGCGTCAGAATGGCGCAGCATGAGGACTAACCAAACGCCAAACGTCCGTCGGCGGACAGGGGTGTCTGTGAATATACCCTCATGAGCAATATCAAAAGGCGCTGAGCACGGAAGCAATATAAGTTTCCGCCAGCACAGGCGTTGCAAGCATTGTCCTAAGGCGGTAGTAGGCTTCACAAGATTACAGGGCGCGAGTGTGGCATCGGGGCGTAGATGCCCGTTAGCAGGCCAACCCTTTCTCAGGTTGCATACTCTCAAGTTTCGCGTTTTTCCGATAATGGTCGGTATGTCGGTTCCCAGCCGACCTCCTTTTCTCGCAGTTCGACCGGCATCTTTCAGTACCAAAACGAAGTCAAGCCTCAAATCCTGGACGTCAGGGTTGGCTCGTTTTTTCTTGTTTAGTCGTTGTTTACATGAGCCGTTGCTGAAGGTCCGGGTTCGCGCGGAAACTCCCGGTTCAAAGCGAGCGAATCACCGCACCCTGAAGGCTGGCCTGTACGCGCAAAACCGGCCAACATATGTCGCTCACGAACCTGCTCGCTAACCACAGATAGAAACAGCACATCGGGCGTTCGGATGAAACGGGTAACCTATAAGCCGCCAACCCGCTTCAACTAAAAATACTCACCACCGAATTTGTCTGGGTACTTTGCCCTTACACCTCGGTAATATTGTTGAATTCGTTTCATATCTGCTTCGAGGCTGTGAGACGGCTCAATGACCGGCCCAAATTCACTGACTCTTCTGTCATAGTCCAAGCTTACCAGCTGGATAGGCACGCCAGCTCGCACAGCAATATGCCAAAATCCCGTCTTCCACTTGACCTCCTTTCTCCGCGTCCCCTCCGGGAACAGCGCAAGCATTAGTTCATCGTTTTCATCAAAGGCTTGCACGATTTGCGACACGAGGTTATTGGAGGTGTTCCGATTAACCGGTATACCACCCAACCAGCGCATAAAGATTCCCAGTGGCCACCAGGTATAAGCCTCCGCTATCAACCAGGAGGATCGAAATCCAAGGGCCAGCATGGTCGCGTTAGTCGTAAGAAAATCCCATGACGATGTGTGAGGCGCAAGAACCATCACGAGCTTATTTGAGTTATGCACATGCCCTTCGACCCGCCACCGATATCCCGCTAATAGCGCTCGACCGATAGCTCTCGTCAGTACATTACCCCTGCGTGGAGTTAGTGGTCCAAGTCCGGGTAGATTCATTGCTCGAAACCGATATTTCGACCCTGCTTGTCATTAGACTGCGTCGTTACTGCTCAGTGATAAGCCGCATCGCAACTATTGCGCCTGTTGTTTGGCTGTAATCGAAAGTCAGCTTTGCGGCTGTCTTCCCATCGTTCCGATTTTCTGCTCGGATGTCTACAAGGGGTCGTTTATGCTCGTTTAGTGGTTCTTTATATAAGCCGTGACTGAAGTTCCCGGTTTGCGCGGAAACTTGCCCTTCAAGGCCGGCGATTAACCACATCCTGGCGCTGACGGGTACGCGTAAAATCAGCCCACTCCGATCATACGGCCCAACCGAAAACGGCCCCGAAGGGCCGTCTCTGCTGAATCATTACGCTGCTTTATTTCTTCTGGCCATTCCGATCATGCCGAGCAGCCCGGAGCCAAACAGCCAAGCGGCAGCAGGTATCGGTATTGGACTAACAACGTCAATCTCACCCTCGGCAAACATAGCAACCACATCCCCTTGAGTCATGGGCACTGAAAATGAGAGTGTGGCCGGAAGGCTTTCGATGCCATCACCCGAGCTACCACGAAGTTCAATGCTAGCGAGGCTGCCTGTCCACGCGGTGGCAGTGCCATGACCGAAAACGATCGTTGCATCAGCCTCTGAGCCAACCCCTTGCACTTCGCCCAGCACTTCAACATCGACCGAAAGCGTCAACACGCCTGACCCGGACAAAGCGTTGAAATCGGCGGCCCGCTCAAATTGGCTCCCTGCGAACCCGAACGTCGTAGCTGCAGAGGCGTCTATTACGTCCGGCGTGGTTACTACGCTTGCACTCGACGAAGGCCCGATAGACGAAACGTCAATGCCGCCAAAGCCGGAGATCGAATCGCCATCAAACAGACCGCCCTCAGCAAATGCTGTACCTTCATCTGATTCTCCCGAAATGCTGATCACCAAATCGTCAGTTGTGCCAATGACAAGGCTACTCCAATCAACGACAATATCTGCAGTCGCCAACGCTGCGTACGCATTCGTTACAAAGCCAATACAGAGAATACCGGCGTTAAGTACACCGAAAATACGTGCGACCATGGGTTCCCTCCTCCCAATGATTATTTGTTAGGCGTATTGAGAAACAATTGCCAATGGGGAGCGAAGATATCGGACTTCCCGTCTCTCAATCTCAAGTGAAAGCGTATTGGAGGCGCACTTACAATTGATTTACAGGACGACAACTAAGACGAAAGGCTGTTTCGGGTCGCAGTAGGTCCTTTCGCAGACTCGAATATTAGAAAAGCGTGTAGGTGGCCTTCCGGGCTGTTAACTGCCGTTCGATGTCCTCAGACATCGGTGTCGACGCGCAAGCGGGCAAAGGGGAAAACCGGCCACAAGTTGCCCTACACGAACGACCAGCGAAGGGAGAGTTTGCAATGCAAGCTCAACCGATCGTCGTGAGAGCAGCACCACAACTTGGCGCTGTGGCATACGGTGAAGTTCGGCCAACTTCGGCCCTTCCCGCAGCATGATGGAACGGTCAAAATGCAGCAACCCCGGTCATTCCGCCTTGCTGTGGAACTGGATATATTCACAACCCTCAGCTTATTTATTTAAGCTGTACGCAGACTCACATATTCAGAATATGGTGTAATTTTATAACTCTATCGCAATGGCTCTAACTGGAAGTTATTCGGATAATGTCTAGAACAAAACATTTGTCGAAAACTGTTCTTGCTATTTTTTTCTGGGTTATAGTTTTTGTAATTTCCGCGGAAATATTACTCCGAATTTCCTGCAACTATTGTACATGGTCAGAAGCAAACGGCGGTGATTTTGTACCGCCATATGCTATAGATGAAAGCCCCCACTATCTAGTAAGGGAAAAAAATTGGAGCGGCAGGTATACCCAACCAGAATTTGATTACGAAATTCGTACTAATTCACTAGGATTTAGGGATATTGAACACCCGACAGCCAAAACACATGGAGAATATAGGATTCTGGCTATCGGAGATTCCTTTACAGAAGGTCAAGGGGCGCCATTCGAACAGACCCCCATGCGCGTTCTTATTCACAACCTAAACCATAACAAAAAGCACCAACACTTCACTATGCTAAATGCTGGTGTCGCTGGAAGTGATCCATTTTACGGGTTTCGAATCATGGTAGATAAATTACTTGCATATCAACCTGATTTGGTAATGATCATCATAAATGACAGTGATGTAAAGGATGTGATCCGTCGTGGTGGTAAAGAACGCTTTCTGCAAAACGGTCGAGTCCAGGGGGTTGCCCCCCCTCAGATTTTCTAGCTTGGCTTTATAGAAATTCACATTTTGCGAGATTCATTTTATTTGAGACTATCGACTATACGCATCTATTAATAACCGAATCTGAACGAGAGCGCAGGGCAATTGAATCACGAGAGAAAATTCAAAGATTGATATTGGAGCTCGACGCATTCTTGGAAAACCAAGGGGTCGAGTTTGTGGTCATTGTCCTTCCTTCTAGAAGAGATCTTAAACGAAATCATTATCATGATTTAACAAACTTGCAGGCGTTGTTAGATTTCGCCCGGGTGCGTGGCATACGAACAATTGATGTCAAGCCATATCTGATGGATAAATTAACCAACGGTAACGATGTCATTGAAGATATATTCTGGAGTAAAGATCAACACTTTAAGCCGCTGGGCTACAGATATATGGCAGAGGCGATACAACAAGGCCTTTGTGATCCGAGTCTAAAACTAGCAGACCAACTATGTCCCACACCATGATATTGCTTCCATTCGTTATTCTTTTAAAAGTCCGAGATCAGGACATATAAGCCGTGCCTGAACTTCCGGGTTTGCGCGCCGGCTATGTCAGTTTATTTTGGTCTGACAGCGGTGGGTAGGATAGGTGCTACGGGCATTTAAATCGTAGCGTCTCGCTGCGCTATCAACCGCAGGCCGGCCAGCCGTAACCCCAGCGCCACGGGAGGCCGGAGCAGGGCATGCCACCTGCTCTGACCGCACCATACATGAGTTCGCCAATGGCAGTATACAGGGTGTGCACCGACTCGGGTGTAACGCCGTACTCAACGCTCAGTTCCGCCGCCCGGTTTTTGCCCGTCGCAAGCACGCAGGCCTGCAAGCCCAGATCGGCTTGCTTGCGTGCCACGAAGCTTTCTTCGACTGTTGCACCAATAGTGGCACCTGCATGGTAGCGTCTGTCATGTTCAACACAGCAGGCCTCCCAGGGCGGGCGTATACCGTGCTTCTCCTGAAGGATACCAATGTGCTCGCTCAGGTATTCCCAGCCGACCGACAGGCCTCCACTGCACCCATCAGTGGTGAAGGCCACTAGCGTGCTGTCAGGGGCGGTGATGCGAGCAAGCAGCGCCTCGTGATGGCGCAGTTCGAGTCGCCGCTCCAGTTGGTCTACGCGGTCGCCCGGTGACCCGTCGTCGGTCGATTCGCTGCAGGAGAGCAGCAGGGCACAGGCCGGGACGATGACATACCGCAGCTTACGGTGACTCATCGCGGTAGAGCCGTTTCGGCTCGGGTCGTCCAAACAGGACAGCTGTGTGCATCAGCAGTCTTTCAGCTGGATTGAGGTCACCCCGCTCAGAGATGACCTTGCGCGCCAGTGCCGGCTCATCGGTAATGACGCCGTCAACACCCAGTGACATCATGCGCGACAGGTTCACTGCATCGTTGATCGTCCAGACAAACACCTGTTTGCCCTGTGCATGGCTGCGGCGTATGAAGCCCGGTGTCGCCATGCGCTGAGCAACAGCTAGAAAATCGACATCAAGAGCGGCAAGGTTTCCTATAGCTGTTGCAGACAACAGGCCGATGATCCAGTCTGGCCGCAGTGCACGAATCTTTTGCACGCCTTCATACTTGAGTGACATGATGGCGACTTCGTCGGTCATGCCTAGTTGCTCGACGATGTCAACGACGCGTTGTTCCAGTTGCTGGTCATGTCCGTAATACTTGAGCTCGATCACGACGTGCGCGTTCCCCTTTGCCTCTGCAAGCACTTCAACTAGGGTCGGGACGCGCTCGGCCGAAAATTTCGGATCAAACCAGCTACCGATATCGATATCGCGTATCTGCTCCAGCGTGCCATCCCATACCTTGAGATCGACACCAGCAAGTTTCATGAAGTCACTGTCGTGGGTTACAACCACTTGACCATCGGCAGATTCCTGTACATCGATTTCCACCCAGTCGGTACCGTCGGCGATGGCCTGTCGAATGGATGCCAGGGTGTTTTCCGGTGCCTTCCCGGCAGCGCCGCGATGTGCCACTACGGTAACCGAGTCGTTTATTTGGATGCTGTCCATTAGCCAGTCGCCAACCAGGATTGCTATGAACGTGGTACCGGCCATCAGCAGCGCCAGCACCGGCGCCGACAGTCTGAAGTGGCGCGGCGCCTGCTCCTGCCCAATGGCCTGCAGCCCACCCTTCTCTGCGCGGCTCCCGTGCCGTTCATAAAAAGTTAATAACACGTAGGCAAGACTGCCGGTGGTGAAGACCGTGACCAAAAAATTGCCTAGCATCCAAAGTGCCACGAAGCCACCCAGTACTGGGACCAGCCAGTCGAGCGATTCGAAGAACCTCGGCACAATCCACGAGCCCAGCAACTGTATGACGCCCAGTACGATCGCGGTGAGTGTCACTGCCAGCAGTACCCAAATCGCAAGTACCTTGATCAGGCTGCGCTTGTGGCCAGCAGTGAAGTGTTCACTTTCGGCAAAAGAGCGAGCCGGCGTTAAGCCTGAAAACAGCACCAGCGGTAGTGCCATTGACCAGGAAAGCAGTCTGCTGATCAAAACCGAGAACATCATCAGCAGAAGTGACCCGATCATCACAACGGCTATCCAGAATTCGGCCGGCTGTTCGGCCAGATAGTAATTGATGTCATAGCCGGTAAGGAGGAACCAGGCGATGGCACCACTGGCAGCGAGGAAGGGAGTGGTCAGCAGTAGCACCCGCACGACCAGCCTGATAGCAAAGCTAAAGATGCGGTGTAAATGCGCGGCTGTGAAGCGTAATGCTCCCAAGGCGCCGATACTCCGGCCCTGTAGATTGCCAGCTCCTATGACCATCAGCGATGCCTGCTCGAATCCCAGGACCGCAATAAACAAGCCGGCCAGAATCACCAGTGCGGTTATCCCGGCAGGGGACAGCAGAAACCAGGCAATATCCTGGTCAGCCAGTGCCGGCTGATCCGACATGCCGAGCAATAGCCGGCCGATGGTTGCGGCCAGCGGCGTGAACAGAATGATCCCAAGCGCAGTATAGGCAAGGTGGGTGTTGAATACCGCTAACCAGTCCTGCTGTAGTCGCTGTAATGAAATCTTCCAAATAGAGCCGCTAGCGGTTGTTGTCATTGCCAAGTGCGCCAGTGCTTGTTGAAGTGGTTCATGATAAACCAGCAAACTGGAAACAGTCACTATCGAGCAGGTCACTGACTTTGTGGAAGATCCAGTTTACCGGTGCGGCCGATGGTTTTGGATGTCTGGAAACGGTGGCGAGTTCAATCGGTGAACGCAACACTTTATCTTTTCTCAAAGGAGTTGGAGGGACGGTCTGTCCTTACAGGCACGTTTGCTATACAGCCGTTAAGGAAAGAGGAACACAATGTTCAGGGCGTGCCTGCGTTTTTGCTCCAAGTACCGCGCTACGGTTCCGCCATGACTCGACATGGCATCAGCATAGATGGCCGCCGCTTCGCTTGGATCTAGCGTGCCGTATCCACACGGCAACACGCCGAACAGATGAGTCTTGAAAGATTTTGGCGCGTTATGAAAGCGGCCGCGCAACGCGCCGGCCTATTTCATCAAGGCCTCGGTCGCCTTCTCTGTGTCTACTGAGTCGGCTGCCTTTTGCTTGTCTACCGATTCATACCCCTTTTGCACATCGCCCTCGACGACGGCCTCCGTTGCCTGATCCTTATCGACCGACTCGGCAGCCTTATCCTTGTCGACGGATTCGTACAGCTGGCCATAGTCCACAGCCAGCGCTGCGGTCGATGTCATAAAAAACAGGCAGAGTATTGCGTAACGCATTGTGATCTCCCTCCAGTCAGAGTTTTTTACTGTCAGCAAACGAAGTTTGCTGCCAACTTTACCTTCGTCAAGCTGGTAGTTATACCACGTCGGTAAAAAGTTGCCTTAGCGTCATACGCGTTTTCCGCAAGCGGGACCCAGAACGACCTGAAGTCCGCTGAAACAGTTGCTTTGATGCGACAATCTGTCACATTTGCACAAGCCACCTTGGCGGTTAAGCTTCTCCGCGGCGACACAAGTCAAAAAACCGCCATACGGAGGAATCCAGAATGAAACACACAGCGATGCTTGTCGCGGTGCTCGCGCTTGCGGGTCGGGCCTACGCGTCGGACCCGCACCATGATCATGCGGGTCACGCCGCACATGCCACCCCGGCACCGGTCGGAGTGATGGGCGATCACCTCCATCCGAAGGGGGACTGGATGGTGTCCTACCGTTACATGCACATGAACATGGAGGGCAGCCTCAAGGGCAGCAACAGCATCAGCAACAGTGAGATCATCTCCCCGACGGGGGAGAACTTTATGGTCACACCGACTGAAATGACCATGAACATGCACATGCTGGGGGTGATGTACGCGCCGACCGACAACCTGACACTGATGGCTATGGCGCCTTACATCATCAACTCCATGGACCACCGCACCCGCATGGGCACAACTTTCACGACCGGCTCGGAAGGGATCGGCGATGTCAAGCTAGGGGCGCTGTACGGCTTGACGGAATGGAACCGACAACACGTACACCTGAATTTCGCTATCAGCACACCGACCGGCAGCATCAATGAGAAGGACCATACTCCGATGGGCAGGGTGCGGCTGCCCTATCCCATGCAGCTGGGTTCCGGCACCTGGGATCTGATTGCCGGGCTGACCTACGGCGGCCAGGAAGGCAAGTGGGCCTGGGGCAGCCAGGCAATGGCTACCGTGCGACTCCAAGGCGACAACGACAATGACTATCGCCTCGGCAATCGGCTGGGCGTCACCGGCTGGCTGGTACGCGATATCGCCCACGGTTGGAACGCCTCGCTGCGCATCGATGGCGAGGCGTGGGGCGACATACGCGGCGAGGACCCCAGACTCAACAAAAACGTCGTGCCCACGGCGGACCCGGACCTGCGCGGCGGCAAGCGCATTGATGCGCTAGCGGGATTGAGTTACGTGGGCAGCGGCGGTGTTCTCAGCGGGCACACGTTTGGCATCGAAGCCGGTGCTCCAGCCTGGCAGAATCTGGACGGCCCGCAACTCAAAAGCCGATGGACGGTCATGGGGGGCTGGCAGTACAGTTTCTGAGATCAGCCCGTACCTGCCCGACAGCAAGCATTCCTTGCTGACTGGATTCCAGCCGTTCAAGGTCCGCGGGTTTTACTGAAGTTGTGTCGGCACCGCTGACCAATGCCAGATAACGCCCCTCGGTCAAAAGACATAGCGTATCGTGCCACCCAGGAATAGCGCCATGTTGGTGTCGAACTCGCCCTTGAAACGAACCCCCTGCGCAGTCTGATCCACCTGGCCATCCCCGAAATACAGCAGCGTGCCACCAAGGGCAAAGTTCATCTGTTGACTCAACTTCCAGCCATAAGCCGCAGACAGCTTGTAGGTCTCGTCAAAGGGCAGATCGATGGTGCGGTCCCTGTCCCTGACCGGCGAACTGTCATAGGAGAACCCGAGCGAGTAACTCCCGCCTGTCGGGCTGAGTTTGACAAACGCCACGCCGGCATTCCAGGTGTCCCTGAAGTTTCGCTCCAGCACACCGGCCGGGTTGACGACGCCACCGGTAATGGCCAGCTGGTTCTCGCTGAATTCCGACCAGTCCTCCCAGCCGGCGCTGAAGATCAGGCGCTTGTTCGGGCTGAGCGAATAAGTCAAACCGGCCTTGAGTGTCTGCGGATTGTCCCAGCCGATTTCTATTTCATCGGCTGGCGGCGTCGGAAACGCCAGGCTACGGAAATTCAGATCGCCCTCGAGGTCGACGTCCATCTCGGCGCGGTAGGTGACGCCCAGTAATAAACGGTCTGACAGTTCATACTGCACACCCAGGTACGGCTGATAACCCAGATCGTCCATGTTGTCGAACTTGACCTTGCCATCCGGCAAGACCGCCGGTCCCGGGACGAGTGCCGTCTGGTTGATGGCAATGCTCTGCTTGAACTGGGTAAATACGATGGAGACACCGCCGCCCAGAGAAAGACGGTCGTTGACCTTGTAGGCTATGGATGGCGACCCCGCAATGGCTGCCAGCGACACTCGGCTAGCCCCATAGCGCCCGATGCCGCGGTGGTGATCGAGCGCACCGACGCCAATGTCGTCGCCAGCGCCAAACTGGTCGAATACACCGAGATCACGGATGACAACAGGGACAGTTTCCACTTTCACGGTGATGCCGAACAGTATCCGATAAGCGCCATTATCGCCCTGCCCGAGGACGACAAGTCGGGCACCATCCTCCGCGGACGCTATCTGGACGGCGAGCGTCTCCACCAGCTGGTGGTGCCAGCGACCGTCATCGACGGACTGCTCGCCAACATCTTCCGCATCAAGAACGTGCTCGATGCCGTCATCTCCGTCGTGGCTGTCGCCACGCTGCTGGCCTTGACCCTGGTGTTCGCCCTATCGATCCGCCTGCGCCAGCGCGAGATCGCAACGGTATTCCGACTCGGCGGCAACCGTCTGACCACCGCCCGGCTGCTGGCCGCGGAGATTGCCATCATTGTGGCGGCAAGCGCAGTACTCTGCAGTGCGCTGATACTGGTCGTGAATCAATACAGCGCGGACCTCGTGCGCACGCTGGTCATCAGGTAGTCATGTAGGAATAGAAGCCCGCTTCTCGGGACGGGGCTCTTGCAGCAGCGTCCGCAACAAAGCTTCACCAATCGGGCGAATTAAACAGCGGCTGTTCCGAAGCCGACGGCGGCGGCTGCGGTAATTCCTCGGGCACGGTTTCGGCATCCAGCAGCCGTCCCCAATCGGTACGTTCCTTCATCTTGTCCTGGCGCGGCTGCGACACGAAGCTGTTGCCGGCGCGTATCTCCCAGCCGCCACCGAGCGCCTTGTAGGTGGCGACCAGCGCATTGATGGCATCGCCGCGCACGGTGGTATACCTGTCCTGTGTAGCCAGCAGTGTCTGCTGCGTATCCAGGACGCGCTGGTAATCAACCGCACCCTCACGGTATTGAACCAGCGCCAGATTCACGGAACGCTCAGCCGCTTTCACGCTATCCGCGAGGTATCCCTCCTGATCGCGGGCACCCAGATAGCCGGCGATGCCGTCTTCGACTTCCTGGGCAGCCTGCAGCACCGTATTCTGGTAGTTGACCAGCAGTTCTTCCAGGCGGGCATCCTGTACGCGAACCTGGTTTTTCAGACGCCCGTAATTGAGGATGTTCCACGAGGCCTGGGGACCGAAGTTGTAGCCGATGCTGTCTGAATCAAACAGGTCACTGTTGTCATTGGAACCGGTATCGGCGTTGAGAAGACCGATGGAGCCGACCAGCGCAAAACGCGGATAGAGATCGGTCTTGGCGATGCCAATGCGTGCGCTTTGTGCGGCTGCCTGCAGCTCGGCGAGACGGATGTCGGGACGCCTGCGCAGTAGATCAGCTGGCACACCCACATTGATTTCCGCCGGTGGCTGCGGAATCTTGCCTTCACCCTGCAGGATATCCTGGAGATCGCCGGGCGGCATACCGAGCAGGATGCTGAGCGCATGCCTGGCCTGACGAATCTGACTTTCCAACAGCGGCACGGTTGACTCGGTCGATTTCAACAGGCTCAGTGCCTGGGAAGGGTCCAGTTCGCTGACCGCCCCGTTCTCGAAGCGCACCCTGGCAATCTGGTAACTGCGCCGCTGGGTCTTGGAGTTATCCAGGGCGATGGCCAGGCGCTCCTCCAGGGTCCGCAGGGTGACATACACCCGCGCGACTTCGGCCGTCAGCGCCACCAGCGCATTATCGTAATCGGCGATCGAAGCGCCCAGGTTGGCGCTGGCGGATTCGACACCGCGACGATAACGACCCCAGAAGTCCAGCTCCCAGGCTGCGTCAAAGCCGATATCGGCCTGGGTGTATTTGTCGTCGGCGAGGGATGGATTGAAGTTCGGTGAGTTTTCGCTCAGGCCCACCCGGGTCAGGGCGCCGTTCACCTGCTGGCTCTGCGGGTACTGCTGACCGATGGCGATACCCAGCTGGGCACGTGCTTCCAGGATGCGCAAACCGGAAATCTGCAGCGGCAGATTCTGTTCATAGGCGGTCTCGACCAGTCGATCGAGCACCGGATCATTGAAGCTCGCCCACCACTGCTCAGGCTCCTGCCCCGCTGACAGATTCTGACCCTGCATATCCCAGGTTTCCAGCAGATCCGCCTCAGGTGTTTCAAAATCCGGGCCCAGCGTGGTGCACGCTGAAACGGCCAGAAAACCGCCCGCCAGCAGGACGCGCGTGACCAGGTTCAATGATGGCACTTGATTCACCCTTTCTTATCGGTCCGTGTTTCCGCACTAACCGGTTAGCTGCGACCTGCCTACCATACACAAATCGCTAGCGATAATTAAGGGGCGACGCCTGACTGTTTTGGCCAGACAGCAGTCCCGCCGACAGTGGCTGGCATGCACTGACCGTCATCAGTGCCTCCCTTCACGTGCACTATGCTAATGTATGTTTATGGAACTTGAACTTGTCAGTTTCAAGATATGCCCCTTTGTGCAGCGCGCAGTCATCACCTTGAGTCACAAGCGGACGGCCTTCACGCTCACACATATCGACCTCTCCGAGCCGCCACCCTGGTTCACGTCCATCTCCCCCTTCGGCAAGGTGCCGCTGCTCAGGGTCGACGGCCAGCATGTCATTTTCGAATCCGCCGTGATTGACGAATTTCTGGACGAAATCACTGGCGGGGGTCTGCTGCCGGACGATCCATTGCGGCGCGCCCTTGACCGCAGCTGGATAGAGTTTGGCACCGCTTGCCTGCTGGATCTGTCCGCCCAACTTCACGCCCAGGACCGGGAAAGCTTCGAAGCCAGCGAGAAGGAACTCGGCTCGAAACTGACCTGGCTGGAAGCGGCGCTGGAGCGGACGCCCTGGTTCAACGGCGACAGTCTCTCTCTGGTCGATTTCGCTTACGCACCACTGTTCATGCGCACGCAAATCCTCGCCATCGGCGACGCACTCTATCCGGCCGATCGTCTCCCCAGGACGGCGGCCTGGGGCCGGCGGCTGCTGGAACTGCCCGTGGTCCGGGACTCGGTAGTAGCCGACTTCCCCGAGCTGTTACGCCAGCACATCCGCAGCAAAGCCCCCTACGCGGCAGAGCGGCTCGGCCTGTAAACAGGCCTGCTGATCGAGGTTCCACACCACGAAGGAAATCAAGGTCAAAAATAACGCGCCAGCCGCAGGGTCACATGGCTGTCTTTCTTGAATGCCACGGCGATATCGTCGCCTGAATTGAGGAACCAGCGGCTTTCCAGTTCCAGCTTCCAGTGATTGTCCAGCCTGCGCTCGGCTTCCACCGACAGCTGCGAAGCGTGCGTGTCACGATCGATGACGAAGCCGAGTAACAGCTCGGAATCCTGTACGTCATTCAGCGTCAGGCGGGTACCCAGGAAGAAGTCATCGTCGAAAAGAATGGGGGGCGCCTCAGTCGGATCATCATCGCGGCCATCCCAGGAATACTCCAGCAACAGTCCCAGGTCGGCGTCCGAGTCGGCAACCTGGTAGAGCGTGTACTCGAATCCCCCCACCGTGGCCCAGAAGTGATCGTTGTTCTGTGACCGCCACAGCCCTTCGAATTTCCACAACCAACCCTCGTGAGTAAACTGAATATCGGTTCCCGCCTGTTCGATCAGGTCATAGAAGGGGATGAGCCGTGTACCGTTGCCGTTGACGAGAAATCGCGGCTCGCGGCCGGTACCGTTGAAATAATAAACACCGAAGTCCCATGCACCGACATAGTGGGAATAACGCAGCGCCACGTCGATGTGGTGCTCATCATTACTGGCGTCGTAGTCGGGTTCCCCATCGGTCACCAGCGGGAAACGCAGGCGCCCGTCCTTGCCGGGAAAGGTCCGCTCCCTGAACCAGGGCATCACGAACAGGTTGAGCGCCCCCCAGTCCCGGTAGGTGGCGAGATTGATCATCGGTTGACCCAGCTTATCCTCGCCGTCTATGTCTTCGACAAAATCCGTCTGGTTGATGATATCGACCAGATGGCGGAACTCGGCCACGCCCCAGAACACCCGGTTGACGCCGACGAGCAACTCGTAGTCATCGGTAACGCGCAGCCAGTAGGCTTCGCGTATATCGAAGTGGGTACGCCGGTTATCCCGGCTGTCGAGTCTGGCAAAAGGAATGAAACTGATCTGGTCATCACTGTTTTCCGGGAGAATACTCCATTCGGGCTGAATGATCGCCGAGGGCTGCAGGCCGTCAAACTGGTCGTCGAACTGCGAATCATTGACGAAAGCACGCAACTCGGCGGCAATGAAACCCGAGAGACGGGTGTCATACGCCTGCACCAGCGCCGGAAGCATTGCCAATAGCCATAACACTCTATACACGTTGACTCCGGACCTCTGTCAGACTCTTGCAGGATCTCGTATACCCCGCCACACGATCACCGCCGCGAGTGCAGCCGTTGCCGCCGCCGCTG
>Ga0209536_100007351_pt1 | contig 16711 bp, 14 predicted proteins | sample DeeMarSeWOR28_12_FD_187461 | JGI IMG/M metagenome (GOLD analysis project Ga0209536, IMG submission 187461) | Marine sediment microbial communities from White Oak River estuary, North Carolina - WOR-2-8_12 (SPAdes) (version 2) | ecosystem: Environmental > Aquatic > Marine > Intertidal zone >... | reverse complement strand
ACGGGTAAATGCGCCAGGAATAGGGTGGCTGCCAGCAAAATACTGATATTGGATAATTTTATGAATACGGCTACAAGCAGCCCAATGAAGTTGACGATAGTGGAAAAGAAAAAAAGCTTGCGGGCTTTGTCCTCGGTAAATCCCATCGGTAGAGTCCTCTGAAATGTGTAAGCTGGTCAGAAATTGTATCACTTTAGGTGATTTGGTTATTGTGTTTAGCAGGGGGCAGTGAGTCTCTTCTCCCCTTGGGACGAGTGCCTGAAAGGGTGGAGGGTGAGGGGTACGGTAAATTTTAAGGTAAAGGTGTTTGACTTAAAGTAGAAAATATGTTCTAATTTTAGCGCAGGTGAATAATGTCCAATTTCAACTCCAATCGTCAATTCTCCTTAGCATTAGAAGCCCTGGCTGAATTGCGTCCGGAAATTGAAGCGCAACATACGCAGGCAACTTCAGAATCAGATCTCGTGCCCCTATCGCTTGCGCCCGCGCTTGACAGCGTTCTCCATGAAATTGGTCCGATGCCACGTGAAGCCTTGTTTATGGGCATCGCTCCCGACGGATTGCCAGTGCTGCTGAATCTGCATGATCCAGCGCCGGGGCCAATCCTTGTGGCTGGTGACCCTGGTGCCGGCAAGACGGCTTACCTGCAGAACATCGCTCGTGGGGTGGTTCAGATGCACGCGCCCAAAGATGTACAGTTCGGTGTCATCACAGCTTTCCCGGATGAGTGGGAAGGTTTTTCTGATTTTCCTCACAGCGCAGGTATATTCCCGGTATACCACTCTTCTGCAACGGATTTTTTGTATTCGCTCTCCGGTTGGGCACATGCCAATAAGGGAGTCCAACAATCTGTTGTGCTCTTGCTGGATGATCTGGAGAGCATGCAGCCGGTCGATTTCGATGCTCGTCAGACTTTACGCTGGCTGCTGCTGCGTGGACCTGCGTGGCGGGTTTGGCCTGTGGTCACGGTCAATGCTGAGCGTGCCTCGCAAGTTGAAGCCTGGTTGGAAGCGTTTCGTACCCGTGTGTTCGGGCATATCGAGGAAATCTATCCTGGTCTGGCCGAAAAAGACGATGAGACCGTTTTCCAATCCTTGCAGACAGGTTTGCAGTTTACCCTGCGGGAAGGGCAGGAATGGATGAAGTTTTGGGTTCCCGCATAAGATGCGGAAATGAGAGAAGGGAGAAGCTATGGCAGTATCATTCAATCTGGTTGATCAAAATGAATTAGATGTTGAAGTCGGGATAGAGCGGGTGAGCGTACGTGAGTTGATTCAGAAGCATGCTTTTGAAGAAATAACCTTGTATACACCATCCAAACCGGATGCATTTAAAGGGGTCTTACAACCAGATGGAATTATTATTCTTGTGGACGGTTATCAGGTGCAGAGCCTGGACGAGATGGTGGGTATCAGAGAGTATCCTTGTGTTGAAGTTGTCAGGGTGGTGCAATTACGGGAAGAATAGCCACTTGAAGCATTTCCTGGGAAGGAGTTATGCATATGTTTCTGAAAAAAGTATTGGACACCTTCCTGCCTGGAACAAACCCCGAATCAGCACTCTCGGTCACCCCTCAGCAGCCGGAATCTGATCCAACCTACGAGGAACGCGCGGCGGAACAGCGCAGGATTCTAGTCGAAGCGCTTCAGCAGCACTCAGCTGCATTCCGGGCTTTTAATCGTCAGGTGACGCAAGAAACGCCAGACCAAAGTTGGGGTTATGCGGATGCGTACAAGCGAGTTATAGCCGAGCAACCTATCTTGAAGGATATACCACAGGCGCGCATTGGGATGATAATCGCGCTGACGTACTGGCTGACCGAAAAAACAAAATCCCTGGACGATGTAAAGCTGATCGACAAACCGCAGTATAGCCGGGCGTCAAAGTATCTTGTGACGCGCCTTTTCGACCATAAGCTGCCTTATACTCCCGCTGACCTGACATTGGTGTTGAATTTGCTGGCACGCCATACAAAATGGCAAGATACCTTTTATCTGCATTACTACCCGGTTGCTACTATGCTCAAGCGTGTGGAAGAGTTGGTGAAATCATCGGGCCTGACACCAGACATGGAACGGGCGCTCAAACGCTTCAGGGAAATTATCACGAGGAAGAATAACGAACACCGACGCATCCGCTTGCGCATCCAGGCTCTGCTGGGCGAAACGGTCTTGACCAATTTGGAAAAGGGCCTGCCCTGGGTGGATAGTATGAAAGAGGATATTCAGGCAATGGAAGTTGCTAAGCGTCAGTTGTGGGAATCTTTGGTCGAGCATAGCCTTTCACCTCGCTCTACGAAACCTTCTCAGATGTGGCTGGACAAAGCGCGCGAGATTGTAGATGCAATCGGCGAGGAAGCCTTTAAACCGCACCTGCTGCGCTGGTTTTCACTGATCGAACCTGGCACTGGCACCCTGATCCCTGCTAACGCCGAGGATGTACTGCGTGGCCTGGTTTGGGCTTGTTTGCTGATCGATGATAATAATCTGGCGCATGTTATCGGGGAACTGGCATTGATTTTTCTCGCGAAAGTGCGCGGGCACGGACCGCTCAGCCTGAAAGCTGGCTATGCCTGCCTGTACACGCTCAGCCGCATGGCGAGTGACGGCGCTGTCGGTGAGCTGTGCCGCATCCGGACGCGTGTCAAACTTGCGGACGTTCGCCGCAAAGTAGCAATTGCTATGGATGAAGCCGCATCTCGGCGCGGACTGACCCCGTCTGCTCTGGAAGAGATCGCCGTTCCATCCTTTGGATGGGATTCTGAGCGCTGCTACCCGGACCGGCCGGGCGGCTACCGCGCAAAATTTGCCTACCGCCCCGGCGGCCGCATCCGTGTGGACTGGTATAACCCGAACGGAAAACATCTGAAATCTACGCCGTCCATCGTGCGTACTGAACATGCCAAAACCCTGCAGCGCATTCGTCAGATCCAGAAGACGGCTAATGCCTTATTTGCTACACAACGTGTTCGTATAGAACGTCTATTCATTGAAGAACGCACCTGGCCACTGGCAGATTGGCGTGCCCATTACAACGATCATCCATTTGTCAGTTTACTGTCACACTTGTTGATCTGGCGTTTTGAGCAGGGCGAACAGCGCGCTGATGCCGTCTGGTTTGATGGTCAGATGATCGACCTGCATGGCCGCCCGCTGGAATGGCTGACAGATGATACGCAGGTCTCACTTTGGCATCCGCTGGAATGTGAAGCCGAAACTGTTTTAGCCTGGCGCGCGTTTTTGGAAGAGCGCTGCATCACCCAGCCTTTCAAGCAGGCACATCGCGAGATCTATATCCTGACCGATGCGGAGATCACTACCAGTACCTACTCGAACCGCTTTGCAGCCCATATCCTGCGGCATGTGCCATTCTTTGGCGTTATCCGTCGACAGGGTTGGAAATACAGTACTTCGTATGGTCACTGGAACAACTATCGTACGCCAACACTGGAAGTGCCGCATGCCAATCTCAGAGTGCAATATTGGATCGATCTCATCCATGATCCTGCGGTTGGGGAGGGCGTGCATCAGTGCATCAGCACCGATCAGGTGCGGTTCATTGATGAGAATGGCGAGCCAATGCAGTTGGCGCAAGTTCCGCCACGCGTTTTTTCAGAAGCCATGCGCGATATAGACATCTTTGTAGGTGCTACCAGCATAGGCAATGACCCTCGTTGGCAGGACCAGGGCGAACGTCCCGTTGCGATGCGCAATTACTGGCAGAGCTATTCCTTTGGCGAACTGTCCACCACTGCCGCCAACCGCCGTGAATTGTTGGAACGACTACTGCCAAAACTCAAAATCGCTGATTGCGCCCGCCTGACCGAAAAATTCTTGATTGTAGAAGGTCAAATACGGACGTATAAGATTCACCTCGGCTCGGGCAACATCCTGATGAAACCGAATGACCAGTATCTGTGTATTGTCCCAAGTCGCTCCCACTCGCCCCCAAATCTGTTCCTGCCCTTTGAAGGCGACAGCACCCTGGCCGTGATTCTTAGCAAGGCTTTCCTCCTGGCGGATGACCGTCAAATTTCAGACCCCACCATCAAGAGACAGATAAAGAAGCCCCGGTAAACCCCGCCTTTCGTTGGCGGGGTAAATAAAACGAGTAACGCGATTTCAATCCGTTACTCGTTTTATTTTTTACTGACTTCTGAACTCTGAAAACTGATTAGCCTCTACTCAATCCCTTCCATCAGTTTCATCGGGACAATCGCTGCACCGACGATGCCTGGACCGGTATGCACGCCCAGCACGGGGGAGATGCGCATCGTCTCGAGCTTGGCCACGTTCAAACGCTCGGATAGGATATTAGACAGATTATCCGCGCCATCCTGAAAACGCCCGTGCAGCACAGTTACCCATACGGGGGTATCTTTGTACATCTCAAGTAAATGGTCGGCAATACCCCCCAACGCCCGCGGGATGGTGCGGCTCTTGCTGACCGTGCTGTATTTACCATCAGCGCGATCCACGCGGATGATGGGCTTGAGTTTTAGTGCCGATCCCATCAAAGCCTGCACACGCCCAATGCGGCCACCGCGTGCCAGGTATTCCAGCGTTTCGAGCGTATAGATCACTTCAGTCTGCTCACGTATAGCGGACAGGCGCTCTTTGATTGCTTCCATTCCCCAGCCGGCTTTGGATGCCATGGCTGCTGCCAGCACCTGGAAGCGTTCGCCGCCGGAAAGTGTCATGGTGTCAAGAACATTAACGACAGCATCCTTGACCTGTTCTGCGCCCAAACGAGCCGAATTGAATGTGCCGCTCAGGCCAGATGAAATGTGTATCGACATAATATTCATGCTGGTTTCAGCTAGCTTCTGATACAGGTCAGCGAACATGCCACTGGAGGGTTGTGCCGTGGTCGGAACATCCGGGCGCATGGATTCTAAGCGGTTATAGAATTCGTCAGGAGTCAGGTCAGCGGAATTGATTTCGCCCTCGGGAAATTGGATGTATAGCGGGGCTTCAACGACCCCCAGGCTTTCGCGTTCTTCGGCAGACATGTCTGCCGCGCAGTCGGTTACGATTTTCATGGATTTTCTCTCTTTCAGATATGATATGTGAAAGATTATACTTGTAGACCGGGAGAAATGCTGTGAGAGATTCCTTAATTCGCCCATATAAATCTGATGACTTTGAAGCTGTTACGATATTGTGGCGACGCGCCAGAGAGCAGGCCTTCCCTGATTTCCAGCGCAGAAAAGGCCATTCCTTTGAAGAAGACAGAACTTATTTCCGCGATGTGATTCTGATTAATAACGATGTCTGGGTCGCGGAAGTCGATGAAGTATTGGCGGCATTTATGGCGATCGCAGGCGATTTCATCGATCAGTTGTACGTAGACCCTGACTATCAGCGCATCGGACTCGGCGAAAGCCTGCTTGCCCATGCCCGAACATTATCTCCGCAACGTCTCTGGTTGTACACGCTTCAGATTAATACGGGTGGCCGGACTTTTTACGAGAAGAATGGCTTTCACGCCGTCAAACTCGGCATCAGCCCACCGCCTGAGTCTGAACCGGATGTGGAATATCACTGGAACGCGATGGAGTAAAATACCACGATGAGCATCAACCAAGCGACCATTGCCACGAACTTTGGGGTGCGTTCCACTTTTGTGGAAGTCAACCTGTCACAGTTGAGCCGGAATCTTCAAGCTATCCGGAAAAAAGTCTATCCCGCGAAAATCATGATCGTGGTGAAAGCCAACGCCTACGGACACGGCCTTATGGAGGTCGCCAAATATCTTGATCCACAGGTTGATTACATTGGCGTGGCGGTTCTTGAAGAAGGCATTCTTCTGCGCGAGATCGGTGTGAAGACGCCCATTCTGGTTCTGGGTGGTATCTGGGGGAATCAGATTCCCGCTTATATCGAAAACGACCTGACGCTCACGGCTCCTTCCGTAGACCGTTTGCAGCAAATTGATCAGGCTGCAAACGGTTTGGGAAAGAAAGCTAAAGTGCATCTAAAAGTGGATACGGGCATGGAACGCATTGGGGTGCATTATTACAATGCGCATACCTTGCAGGAGGCGGCGCTAAACTGCAAGCACGTTGAAGTGGAAGGCATCTTCTCGCACTTCGCCAATTCCGATGCGGCGGATTTGTCTCATGCGCGTTTACAGCTAGAGCGTTTCAGTGAGGTGCTAGGTTTCTATGAAAAGCGTGACCTAGCAATGCCTATTCGACACATGGCGAATTCGGGCGCAATTCTGCAATTGCCAGAAGCGTACTTTGATATCGTACGGCCGGGTATCCTGTTCTACGGCGTCTATCCCTCGCCTGAGGCACAACGCACCGTTGAAGTAAAGCCAGCGCTGGCATGGAAATCACGGGTGGTCTATTTCAAGGTTACGCAACCGGGACATCCCGTCAGCTATGGTTCCATCTGGCATACTGATCACGATGTGCGCATTGTGACTATCCCAGTGGGATATGGGGATGGATATTTTCGGAGTATGTCAAACCAGGCGCAGGTTGTTATTCATGGCAAGAAATACCCACAAGTGGGGCGTGTGTGCATGGATCAGATCATGGTTAATATTGAGCAGGATTCGGCTTTTAACGGGGATGAAGTTATCTTGATCGGTGAATCCGAAAGCGGAGAAAGCATCACAGTCGAAGACCTGGCGTATTGGGCTGGCACGATTCCCTATGAGATTCTGACCAACATCAATACGCGTGTGCCGCGTATCTACATCACTGAATAAATTTGCACTATCCAAGTCGCTGTACATCTCCGTTCATCGGTGGTTAAATTCTGGTAAAATCGCGACGAAGCGTCAACCAGGTGTCGGCCTGGTTTTTTTTTACCCCGCTTGGGAATGGCGGAGTAAGTAGATTTCCCAGGTTTGGGAGCAGTTACCCCCATTCGGGGACAGGTACTGCGAGCTGGATGCAGTTCAATTGCGGAGCATCCCTGTGGGATTGCATCCAGAACAAATATCGAACATCGAGTAGAATTCCTGTACCGCAATAAACTACATTTGCGGCACATGTAACGAGGTGAATGTGAAAAAATATGTTTCCATGTATGCAGGCCTGCTCGGAATAGCAGGTATAGTGGTAGCGCTTGACCAGTGGACGAAATGGCTGGTGCGTGAAAATATTCCTTTTGCAACGCAATGGCTGCCTGAAAATATGATGTGGCTGATGCCGTACGCACGGATTGTCCATTGGGAAAACAGCGGTGCAGCCTTCGGTATGTTCCAGGACGGCGCTGTTGTTTTCACGATTTTGGCTTTTGTTGTTATCGGCGCGATTCTTTTCTATTACCCAAAAATAGAATCCGAAGGTTGGATGTTCCGGCTGGCGATGGGTTTGCAGTTGGCCGGGGCTAGCGGGAATTTGATCGATCGCCTGAGCCAGGATGGGAAAGTCACAGATTTTATTTCAATCGGAAAATTTCCGGTTTTCAATGTAGCCGATGCATCGATTACAGTGGGAACGATAGTGCTCATACTAGGTGTGTGGCTCAGCGAACGGGCGGCGAAGCAAGCCCAGGTAGAGTCCGAAGCGCTGTTGGATGGGGAGCAGGCTATCCTCTCCGAGGAGTAGTTCAAAATGACAGAGCGGCGCGAAGTCTTCGATTTCCAAAAAGAAAAGGAAGAACGGCTGGATCATTTTTTGGTTGAGTGTTTGCCTGAGTTTTCACGTTCGCGCTTGCAAAAACTGGTTAAGGATGGTCTTGTAAATGTGAATGGCATCCCGGCTAAAAAAACGGGGCAAAAGCTGGAGCCAGGTTCGCAGGTGGAAGTACATATACCGCCGTCTGCGCCGACCGCTTTGGTGGGAGAAGATATTCCACTCGAAATTATTTTCGAGAGTGATGATCTGCTGGTAGTGAATAAACCGGCAGGGATGGTGGTGCATCCCGCAGCTGGGCATGATACCGGAACGTTGGTACATGCTGTGTTAGGTTATGACCCGGATATCGAAGGGATTGGAGGCGAGGAGCGACCGGGCGTTGTCCATCGCCTCGATAAGGAGACCTCGGGCCTCATTTTGCTTGCGAAGAACGACCACGCTCACCTCTGGCTTAGTGACCAGTTCCGCCTGCGTAAAGTAGAGAAGACCTATCTGGCATTGGTGGATGGCGCCCCCCCGACACCCAGCGGACGTGTGGAAGCGTCAATTGGGCGCGATCCCAGTCACCGCAAGAAGATGGCGATCATGCCGCCGGGCAAGGGGCGCGAGGCGGTCTCTGAGTATTTGACGCTGGAAACGTTCAAAAAACATACATTGTTGGAGTTTCATCCGCACACTGGGCGAACGCACCAGATCAGGTTACATTGTATGTTCCTTAAGTGTCCGATTGTAGGGGACAAGATCTACGGTCATCGCAAGCAATTGATTGAACTAGACCGGCACTTTTTACATGCGGTGCGTTTGAAAATTATCCTACCGGGGGAGAAGGATGCGAGTTTGTTTGAAGCGCCGTTGCCAGATGAGTTACAAGTCATTTTAAATTCTCTTCGTTAAAGGAATAAACATGGAATATATCGACCTTCGCTCCGACACCGTCACCAAGCCCACGCCTGAGATGCGTGAAGCCATGGCCAAAGCTGAAGTAGGCGATGATGTCTACGGGGACGACCCTACTGTCAATCGCCTGCAGGCGATGGCCGCTGAGATGACTGGTCACGAAGCCGGGTTGTTCGTCGCTTCGGGCACGATGGGAAATTTGTCTGCGGTACTGGCACATTGTCAGCGTGGGGATGAGGTGATTCTGGGAAAGGAAGCGCATACCTATCGGTACGAAGCGGGCGGCATTTCAGTTTTAGGTGGGGTGCATTCCTGTCAGTTGCCAAATCAAGCCGATGGAACGATTGCGTTGGAGGATATAGAAGGGGCAATCCGTTATGATGACCCGCATCAGCCGATCACGCGCCTGGTGACGATAGAAAATACGCAGAACCGCTGTGGGGGGAAGTGCCTGTCGGTGGAATACACCAATCAGGTGGTGGAATTTGCACATAAGCGCGGTTTGAAAGTCCACCTGGACGGGGCGCGCGTTTTCAACGCAGCAGCAGGGTTAGGCGTATCTGTAAAGGATTTGACCTCACCAGTTGATTCGGTCACATTTTGTTTGAGCAAGGGGCTTTCGGCGCCGGTTGGCTCGGTATTATGCGGCTCAAAAGATTTTATTGAAAAAGCACATCGCGCGCGCAAGATGCTCGGCGGCGGGATGCGTCAGGTCGGGGTTTTGGCAGCGGCCGGGATCGTGGCGCTGGAGAAAGTGGCACCGCGCCTGGGTGAGGACCATGTTCGGGCGCGCACGCTGGCTGAGGGTCTAAGTGAGAACCGAGGCCTTGTCCTGGATGTTGGTACACCAGCCACAAATATGATCTTTATGAATTTGAACAGTGATGTTGAAATGTCTGCTAATGAAGTGGCAGAAAAGATGAAAGAGCACGGTGTGCTGGCGGGAGTTGCAGGTAATCGTCGTTTTCGGTTGGTAACACATTATTGGATTGATGACGAAAGCGTTGAGAAAGCGATCGCAGCTTTTGATACTGTGCTGAATAGCTAATAGAAATGACGAAAACGCGATGCTAACTTGAAGCATCGCGTTTTCCTTTTGAAGATCGAATCTTTTTCCAATGAGAAAGATCTGGCTCGATCTGGTTGCGTCCTCGTTCTTTTGCAATGTAGAGACGCTGGTCAGCCAAATAAATAAGCCGATTGATTTCAGACGCCTCATCAGGAAAGACGGAAATCCCCTGGCTCACGGTTGGGGCTGGGATTTTTTCTTTCTTAGGATCATTGAGAATCATGTTCTGCATAGATTTTTGCACTCGTTCCGCGACTTGATGTGCTTCATCACCTCTAGCACCGGGTAGGGCGATTGCAAATTCTTCTCCACCCCAGCGCCCAACAAAATCACCTTTTTTGATATTCTGCTGGATGGTTTCGCATAGTATTGTCAACACCAGATCTCCAACTTGATGGCCGAAGGAATCGTTATAGCGTTTAAAGAAGTCGATATCGAGCATGATCAAGCTGATAACCTGCAAATTGGAACTCGCCTGGTCAATATACTCTTGTAATGCTTGAAGAAAATACCGATGGTTGTACGTGCCGGTCAGGCTATCCAGCCGAGATTGTTCTTCTACTTGTTTATGGTGAACTGTGTTATCTAAGGCAAGAGCGGCATGTTGCGCCAGGTTGGAGAGTAGTTCCATATCGCTTTGGCTGAAGGCGTTTGGTTTATAAGATGCTACAGCAGATAAACCGGTGACTTGTGCAGTCTTCATTGGGACACCCATCCACGATAGGCTGGATTTGTTTTTCCCCACAGTAATTCTTTGTGTGCCTTCTAGCTGAACATCTTCTCGCAAGTCGGGGAGAAACAATGGTTTTTGATTTTCGATCACCCACCCTGAAAAAGTGCCAGTTAATGGAACTTTGACATCATAGAAGTAGTCTCCGTCATCGTAAAAAAGATCCAGGCGAATGATATCTTTATCGACCAGGCCAACATAATAAGAATCCGCATTAATGGCTTTTTGAAGGGCAGCGTTTAGAATGGAAAGAACTTGTCCAGTTTCGAGCGATGAACTGATCTGCTGACTAAAGGTGTTCATCATTTCAAGGCGACGAATGTGATTTTGTGTTAGCTGGCGCAGGCGCAAAATGGTTTCTGTAATAACAATTGATGCAATTATGGGGATAACTTGAATTGTCCAGGGGAGAAACCCTGAGATAGATTTTTGATGGACAAAAATAAATGTGAACCCGCTGAGTACGATGAGAAGGTAGGTGGGGCCGCGACCCGAAATAATAGAAAATGAAATAACAGTCAGAACAAGGAGAATGCTGTATAAAATATGATGTACGTCATCTGGCATAAGCGCCAATAAGCTTAGCCCGAATCCACTGACAGCGGCATTGACCCAAAAGTAGATGTTGCGATTTTTTTTTATTCGAGGGGCAATCAAAATGCTTTGTAAAACAATATATAGGCAGCCTCCAACGCCAATGGAAAGTGTGATCAGGCGCTTTTCTATCGGGGATTGATTTTCGAAAAGAACATCCAGAATAATTGCTAAAAAAATAAGAATTGCAGCTAATGACGATAGCAAAACAAGGCCGGAATCATCCTGATGTTTTATACTTTTTCTAAGGAATCCTGGAAGTTTCATGAAATCGGTTCCTCCAGATTATTCTTTTTCCACATGCGTCTAAAGGCAGAAACAATTTCCGGGTCAAATAATATGCCGGATTGTTCTATTAGATAATCCATAGCTTCACTTACTGGGATTTGCTTACGATAAGGGCGATCACTGATCAAGGCGTCAAACGCATCTGCAACGGCAAAAATACGCGCCTGAAAAGGGATATCTTTACCACTCAAGCCGACCGGATACCCGCTTCCATCCCAGCGTTCTTGATGATACCGGATGATAGGCAGGGTTTCTTGCAAAAAAGGTATATCTTCAATGATACGTGCACCAATATCAGGGTGGAGACGCATTATTTTCCACTCGGCCTCAGTTAAAGATGCAGTTTTATGCAAGATCGTATCACTGATGCCAATTTTACCAATATCATGAAGCAGGGAGCCGCGTTCAATTACCTTTAGCGAAGAAGCATTCAAGCCGAGTTCTGCGGCAAGCAAGCAGGCTAGTTCACTTACCCGTTTGCTGTGGCCCTCCGTTTCGCGGTCACGGGCATCCAGTGCTGACGTTAGAGCAGAAAGAGTGCGGTCATAGGCAAATTCCAGTTCTTCGTAGGCTAATTCAATTGCATCTGCTTGTTGTTGGGATTCGACCAGCAGAATTGAGCGTTCCAATGCAAGAATAGCCTGGTTCGCTAAAGTTTGCATATTTGAAGCATGATGTGAGAAATAATCGCGAATATTGGGAACATCGAGCCAGAGCGCGCCGTATTTTCGGAGAGGTGTTTGTAAAGGGAAGCAAATTGTGGCGGAAACTTGATCGGGAGTTATATGAACGATCTCACCTGATTCAAGGGTTTGTTGAATCAAGTCCATTGGATGCTGTTTTCCGGAATGTGTACCATCTTCGTCGATTTCCACTTCTGCTTCTATTTTTTGATTTTTCGCAAAGAGCACAATCCCCGTAGCGGTTGTATTAGCGAGTTTTGCGGCTGTTTCAGCAATATGTTGCGCTGCTTGTTGTAATTCTTCTGCCTGTATGATTTTTACACTTAAATTGTATAGTAGTGTTGTTGTGCTAAGCGTATTCCGCAACTCCTGATACAACCAGGTAGCTTCGATTGCGGTTGCTGCTTGTGACGATAACAGGCCTGCCAGGGATTCGTCATTCTCGCTAAAAAAGATTTCACCTTGTTTTCCAAACGCCAGAACAGTTCCTATGCTCAAACGATGTAGGCGGATTGGAATTACCAATAAGCTGCGTAAGCCATTATGGTCTATTTCAATGTGTGAGGCCTTGCGATATTTACGTACATCCCGAATACGAAAAGGTTCGTAGGCATGCAAAGCCGCCTGTACAGTGGTGTCGTTTACAGGATTTTGATTTAGTGAATTGAGCAAACGAGGTGCGTATCCTGAATAAGCAGTGCGCGAAAAATTACCTTCTTGATCGAGGAGAGTAACAAAGGTAAAACGCGCTTGCAAAGTTTCTCGAGCAATTGTGGCAATTTCTTTGATTGTTGTTTGTGATTGCAGTAAGGGAGAAAGTGAAATGCCCGCTTTAATCAGGTTGGTAAGCCTTTGATGGTAACTCGAACGCTCCCAGGCACGGATTAATTCGGTCGCGAACATTTCCCCAAGGTGAACATCATGGCTACTAAATGCGTTGATTTTGTCATCGGCTACTTCAAGGATGGCTTTCACGTGTCCGTGATAGATCAGTGGTACAGCAAAAACGGAAAGGGCTTTTGATGTTTCTGGCCTAATAAAGTCAGGGTCAAGTTCTGCATCGTTGGCAATTTGAGTTTTCCGTAGGCGCAAGGTTCGACCAAGCAGTCCTTTTGATGTACTCTGGCGATACTCTGGTGGCAGGAAGTTTCCGGACGAAGCCATGATGGAGAATTCCCGCCGCTCTATTTCATTCTCAAACACAGACACATGCTTGCAATCCAAAGCGCGTTGTAGTGTATTGACGGCCAGTTGTGCCGCCACTGGTTGATCCAGTTGAGCTTCAAGTTGGTGACTGAGTTCTGCCAGAAGATTTAATTGCGCAATGCGTTTTTTTTCGTTATCGAGCTGACGCATAAGTGAAGTGATTTGCTCAGTTTGGATTTCAACCTTAGTGTACAAATTATGAGAAGGTGATGAAAATGAGTTCAATGAGCGAGATATCCATTGACTCCACCCATAAAAAGGTGGCTTGGCAAACTCTTCTTCATCAAAATCGGGGCTGGAAAATTCAGCTGTTAGTCTGTTTATGGTTAATACAACCACCATTAGTCCATAGAAAGCAAACCCTTTGGCGAACAGCATTGCAATAAAAGAAAATTCCTGATTGATAATGGGAATACTGAGTCTTATAAAAGATTCATTCTGAAAAGGTAAATTACCTGAGTCATATCCAATGAAAACCAATGAGATCAACATTAGAAATTCTGCTACGCTTGCAATGCGAACAACCTTGCGACCGATAAAATCATCAAGTGGTAAGCGAAGTTTGTTCCAGGAGCCTAGATCTATCATAAAGGGCAGAATAGCGAATCCAAAAGTAATAATAACTGTGTTGATTTGTGACAATAAGGAAAATACCAGTACCCAGATCATCCAGGGAACAGCAATAAATCTGGCTAAAGTCTTTGATATTTTTCTTGGAGAAAAATAAAATGATGCGATGCCCGATATGCCGCCAATGAAAAAGATAAGCCCAAGATAAAAGGATATCGACTCGATCCCTTCATATACAGAAGAATCAATCAATCCGAACAGGAGTAAAAAGCTACTCATCAAATTGAGACCAGCGTACCCTAAAACAAAAATATTTCGCTCAGTTTCCTCATCGTTTTCGTGAAATATCAATAAATATAATTGCGCAACGATTAACATAGCCAGGGAAAAACCATCGATAATAAGATGCGCCTGAAAATACAAATAACTGAGAATACCCAGGCAAACTGCAACTATCACATCGATACTTTTCTGTGCAAATTTATGACGAACGATGAAAATGGATGCCTGATTTACAAGCCCTACAATATAGATAAATGCGCCAAGTGGAAGATAAATAATGATAGGTACATCTTCTAGTACAGTGCTCAAGCGACTTGGGATGAGAAGCAAACCTAACGCGCTTAGTGTAAGTACAAGCGAGGTCAAGAGCCTGAGAAGGTTTTCAAACCGCCGGAAATCATTTTGCATAGTTGATATAAATTTACTACAACTTCTTCAATTCTTGGCAATGATGGATCAAATAGGGTAAACAATTTTGGAAAATAATCTCTGATATAATTTTATCAGGGACAGGCGCGTGGCGGGGATAGATAGTACACCGTTGCGCGTATAATATCTAAACTCATAAAATCAAGGTGATACATGCAAACCTATTTTACACTTGAGCAGATTGACCAGGTCGCCGATGCAGTTCGAGCCAAGATAGATGTGAAGCCCCGTATCGGACTAATTCTCGGTTCGGGATTGAACGACTTGGCTGCTTCCGTTAGTAATGCTGTTACGATCCCTTTTGGTGACTTGCCCCATTGGCCGGTTTCAACAGTGGAAGGGCATGTCGGGCGTCTCGTGATTGGTGAGCTGGAAGAACAGCATGTCTTCGTGATGCAAGGCCGTGTACATTATTATGAAGGTTATAGCATGGGGCAAGTAACTATGCCGGTAAGAGTCATGCAGCGCCTGGGACTGGATATGATGATCGTCACAAATGCGGCTGGTGGTGTGAACCCCGATTTTGTCCCCGGCGATGTAATGCTCATTACGGACAATCTGAATTTGATGGGGATGAGTGGCTTGAATCCGCTTATGGGTCCAAACTTGGACGAGCTTGGACCTCGCTTCCCTGATATGAGCCAAGCTTACGATAAAGAGTTAATGGCGGTGGCCAGAAAAGTTGCGGGAGAAGAAGACCTAACTCTTCGAGAGGGTGTTTATTGTGGATTGAGTGGTCCTTCCTTTGAGTCCCCGGCAGACCTGCGTTTTTTACGCTTGGCAGGGACTGATGCGGTTGGTATGTCTACAGTTCCTGAAGTGATCGTTGCACGCCATGGCGGTTTACGCGTTCTGGGACTTTCGGGCATCAGCAACAAAGCCAATTTGGATGGCTCAACTGTGACAACACATCAAGAAGTGATCGAAGCCGGAAAAATTATCACGCCCAAAATGGAAACGATCATTCGGGGCGTTTTGAAAGCTATATAAATAGATCCCAGGTTGGTATGGAAGTTGTTTATCGTTTTTTAGCCACTTATGAAGGGCTGATATATATTCTGCTATCTCTGGGTGGCTTATTTGCGTTCCGTTGGTTATGGAAAGCCTGGCGTGAATGGCGTGATTCTGTATTCGGTCTGGAACGCGAATTTGCAATGCGCCGCATGAGCCAGGCGCTGATGGTTTCGCTGCTCATTCTATTTTTGTTTTTCGGAGAATTGTTTCTGGCGTCGTTTATTGTCCCTGGGCTGCCTTCGCCCGATTTGTTGGCAACACCCACACTGGATACGCTGAACCAGACCGAAGGCGCCCTTTCTGGTAATCCAGTTGTTGTTTTGACCATTGTTGCTCCTGTTTCCGAGGCGTCCCAAAATTCAGAAAGCGGTTGTGTGCCAGGTGAAATTATATTGACTTCGCCTGAATCGGGACAGGAAGTCAGTGGCACGGTAACCCTCGTTGGCACGGTGAATGTTGATAATTTTGGATTCTATAAATATGAAGTTTCGCCGCAAGGAACCAATACATGGGCAACGATCTCAGCAGGTAGAGAGCCTGTAAATAATGGTGATGTAGGCCTTTGGGATACAACTACGTTGACGCCGGGTGATTACCAGTTACGTTTGGAAGTAACTGACAACCAGGGAGTGGCGTACCCAGCTTGCACCATCTCTGTTCGTGTGCGTGCTCCTTAATTTTTCGTGGAGGATTTAAACCTTGAGTAATGTTCATATCCGGCCAGCCGTTGCAACAGATTTACCCCGCTTGATGGGGCTTGACCATGCCAGCATCAGCGATTATGTCTGGCAATTGGATTTACGCAAAGAAAACGGCCAGGTGCTGGCTGGTTTTCGGGAAGTAAGATTGCCACGCCCAATCAGCGTAAGTTATCCGCGAGATCCGTTTGCGTTAGCTGACGAATGGATGCAGCGCTCTGTTACTTTCATCGCATTAGCCGGGGATGTGCCGGTTGGGTATGCTTGTATTTTAGAGCACAGCCATGCCACGACAGCCTGGATCACAGATCTGGTAGTGGACGCGGAGAGCAGACGGTGGGGTATAGGCAGTGCTCTCTTGAACGCCGCGCAGGATTGGGCTTCGTCTCGAAGCGACCGGGATATTTTTCTCGAGATGTCCTCGAAAAACCACCCTGCCATCCGCCTGGCGCTCAAGTTCGGATTTGAATTCTGCGGGTATAATGACCATTACTACGTCACACAAGACGTAGCCCTGTTTTTTGGGAGATCCTTAATGTAGCTCTTGGGAAGGCATATGTTTAACGGTTGGACCGACAGTTTACTGGCGGGGATACAAACGATCAATCAAATTCTGACGGCGGGAATTGCCATCACCGCCTTCTCTTTGTTTCT
>Ga0209536_100007350_pt1 | contig 16711 bp, 11 predicted proteins | sample DeeMarSeWOR28_12_FD_187461 | JGI IMG/M metagenome (GOLD analysis project Ga0209536, IMG submission 187461) | Marine sediment microbial communities from White Oak River estuary, North Carolina - WOR-2-8_12 (SPAdes) (version 2) | ecosystem: Environmental > Aquatic > Marine > Intertidal zone >... | reverse complement strand
TGAACCTGATCTAAGATTTTGAAACCCCTTCAAGGCTTTATCCATCGCTAGTCTCGCAGCATACGCCAGTAGGTCATCCCTAATCTGGGGGCTTTCTGGAGCAGCGTTTCGATTTCGGTATCAGAGGTATTGTAGTACCCTTTCTCTACGTTGCCATCGATCAGATAGCTGGGCAGCTCCACCTTGCCGTCTATTTTAATCCCGGTCGGCGGCACATAGATCGGGTCGGTTGTCGTTCCAATATTAATCAAATCCTGTTCATCAATTTTACCGTCACCGTTGATGTCAAAATGGGCCTCCGCCAGCCTTCCGCCGGTGCAGGGATCCATCGCCATCACCCAGGAGTGGCCCGCCAGACCGCACGTGCTGCCCTCGGTAACATAGGATATCACGGTCAGCTTCCCGGCCCTGATGCGCACATCACTGACCACCCGTTCACCGCTTTCGGGTAGATTAAGATACCAGCCGACATTCTTGACCGGATCCGGCTCCGTTCCCACCGAATTCGGATCACAGTCATCCACACCGGCATTATCTCCGCAGGAGCCGCTCTGGTCGGTGGTCGACTTCCAATCCGGACTGCCATTACTCAGCGTTCTGAGTTCCAGGCCGTTTACGTTGCGCTCATCAACAACGGTCTGCTGCAATAATGACACCGTGATCGGCAGGTTGGAGTTGGTAATGGCGCTGCCGTCGAAATCACCGACATATTCGCCGGCATCCGCATCATCACCGTAATCCCAGATGCCGTATACCGTATGAATACTGGTGTCGGTAATATCATCCATGCCCAGATAGCTTCCGGTGCCGAAGACCACGAGGTAGCCGTGCTTTTTGCAGTGCAACATCACACTCGGCTTGGTGGTGATGGGCTGGCCCGGCGCCTTAAACAGGGGTTTAGGTGTGCCACTGTCGTCGTAAGCCACACTCCATTGGGTATAATCATCGGCGGTCAGGTCAAATTTCCATAAATTGCCCTTGAGGTCGCCGGCATAGACATAATCCACCGTATTGTTGTTATCCACATCGACCGCAATCGGCGTGGATAGACCGTTGCAGGTGCCGACACCGGTGTCGATCAGTTTCAGCTTGTCACCGGTGGCCGGATCGAGGATGAACAGCACGGCATGGCCGTTGACGCTGTTATAGCCATTGCCGAAAATAACGATCCAAGGCGCGCCTGCGGAATCGTTGGATTTCACCAGTGCAACTTTGCTAAAGGAGTAACCGAGATCCTCTACCTCCGTGCTGGGAGTGTTCCCATCCGGATATTCCCACATGACCCGGTTGTCCAGCTCGCTTTCGGTAGCGGGAACGTAGGCGGGCGTGAGATCGGATAGATCCAGCGCATAATAGCCCCGACCCCCTTTACCCAGGCCGCCGATGAGCATAGTTTTGACACCGGACAGGGTGACATCATTTATGGTGATGACCAGATCCACATAATACAGGTGCTCATATAAAGGATCGGCAAGTTTGTGAAGGTTTGCAAACACCAGGTTGGGCACGTAGGCAAAAAGCTCCTCACCGCTGGTGGCGGCAAAGGCGTGCAACATGCCGTCATTGGCGCCCGCGTACAGGATATCATTTTTGAACTTCGGGGCGGAATGCACAATATCCCCGAGCACCGAAAAACGGCTTCGAAGCGCGCCGCCGTTGCGCTCTTCCTCGCTGGTGTCCCCGTGCAGGTAATCCATGATCGCACGTGCATCGGTCGCATCGGTGCCCCAATCCGCATCCAGCAGGTCCTTCTGGGCATCTGACAGACTGTCGAACCGAAAGGGTATGCCGGTGGTCCCGTTATGGGTGGCGATCAGGCGCCCGTTCCACCCCCCGGTCCGCACCTTGCTGTCCAGCTCATCACCCGCCGACCATTTGGGATTCAGCGTATCTACCGCTCCGCTAAATTGATTGACCTCGAAGGCCTTTATCTCGCCGGTCCAGCCTTCACTGCTGTAACTGGCCTGAAACATGAGAAGATCAGGCTCCAGCCTTTGATACAATTCATCCCCGTTAATGGCCACACCGGAGGCCGAAAAAACGCGGCGCTCAATATCCTTCATGACCGCATTCAAAGCGTTGACCAGTTCTTTGGGATTGGCCGAATTCAGAAATTGGCCGCGGCCGTTGACAGCGGCATGCCAGACATCGTCGACTTTTTCCGGGGTTGAGTCCTCTTTACCGGGGTCCGGCCATACGATGTAATCTTCGGTTGTCTTGTGCTTCAGATCCTCATCATAGTCATTAGGGTTGTTAAACCCGACAACACCGAAGCCGATAGAATAGGTCACCATATGCTGGTGAGTTGCATCGTCCGACGAGTTCTCCGGAACGTTATCGGCCAGATCCGTGTTGAGGTCGCGCTCGTAGTAGTACATGGCGACGTCGGCCAGGGTTTTGTCGTAGGTATCGGCGTACGGTTCCCCATTATCGCCGTCGGCGTTACCGATCGTGCCGTTTCGGGGATTGTTGCCGTTATAGTATCCATCGGTGATCACGATGGTAAACGCCTGCTGGCAATTACCGCCGTTTTCGGCGGTGTCCCAGGGGGAATCATCGCCGGTGCCTCCGTCCAGCTTTTTATTATCATGCTTGTCAAAGTAACGGCCCCCGGATTCCAGGGCGCGCCGCAAGGGGGTACCCCCCTGCCACCTGAAGTCGTATAAGAGGTTCAGGAGGGTTTCGGTATAGTCTTCACCGTCGTTTTTGACATTGAGCACGGGTTGCACGATCGAATACCACGAGCCGATATTGATTCCGTATAGCCCGATGCGCACCGCCTGCATGTTGGTAATCAGTTCGGCCGTGGCATAGGTGGCGGTGAATCCGCGCCGGCGATAGTAGCTGTACCAGTTGGCAAAGTTCTGGCGTTCTTCCACGTAGCTGCGCCCGGTCTGCACATCAGCAGGCGGACTGACGGAAGGCAGCAATTCACCGGGGTCGACCACATCGTCCTTGTCGGCATCGTAGAATTCATAGTAATTGATGGCGCCATCTACTGTAACCAGGTAAGTTTTGCCGCTTATCGCAGACGTCACGTAGTAGTGGGCCCGCGGGATGTCGATGGCGAAGTTGCCCTCGGGGACGAATTTGATGGCATCGGCGCACGCGGTATCCTCGTTGTCATGATCCAAGGTGATGCTGAAGCTCACCTGGGCAATGCCGCTGTTAAAGGTATATGTGCCGAGCAATTGCCAGCTGCCTTCGTTGGATGACTGATCCACATTAACGATAGCGGTTCCACCGGCGTGGACTATCTCATAAGGAACGTTATGCGAACGGTCATCGGCCGGATCGGTCCACCAGGCATAGACCTTGTAAGTCCCGCCCGGCACGTAGGGTGTCCAGACGGCTTTATAGCCGCCCTCATCGCGGGCCGCGTAGTAATGATCATTGTGTGAACCATTGCCCGTCCATTCCTGCCAGGGGCCGCTTTTGGTAAAAATACCGGTGTCTTCATCGTCGGCGATGATTTCGAAGCTGCCGTCTGAAACGGTATCATAGCTGCCGCCTAGATCAAAGGTGGGCGAGGAATACATCGGGTGTGACCGCGGATTACTCGCATCGGCATTATCCATATTGCCCGTGACCAGGGGCCAGGGCTTGTAATCAATGGCAGAGTCATAGTATATTTTGTTGAATCCGGCCCACTGGGTTTTCCAGTGCAGGCGACGGTCGCCGCGCTTCAAGATACTGTCGCGGTCATATTCGTGGCATCCGGGGGTTCCGCCGAACACATCCCCGCAGGGATTATCAAAGAGATAGTCATTAAAATCCTTATATTTTCCATCGATGGCGCCCGGCACCAGAATCTCAAAGCTCATGCTGCCGGAGTCATCCAGGGCAATGAGGATATTCGGCGGAGCGGACTGAAAACGGGCATCCAGCGGAACATCCTCGATCTCGAGACAACTATCATCCGGCGGTGCTGCCACGTCCACTTTAAATGTGGCCGCGATGCTGTGACCTTCGCTGACATCACTGAAGGTCCAGGATGTCTGCGCATTTTTATTCTGACCATCTACAGTTACTTTGTTCACGACATAACCTGCATCCGGAATGATCGTAAATGTCTGGTCGGCGCCGGGGGCTACAGCCACCGGTCCGGCCGGCGAAATACTGCCATTGGAACCTGGGTCCGTTGTAATTACATAATAACCCGACGGAGCGAAACTGGCCGATATGGTATGATCGCCTGAGACACCGTCGAAGGTGTGAGAGGTCACTGCCCCTATCGAACCACCGTCTACCAGAACATCCGCAACCGCATAGCCGGTATCGGGAATGATTGAAAAGGTCTTGCTCCCACCGGCCACCACGGGGATGGGCCCGGATGGATCAATACTACCGTAAGCACCCGCACTGGCATCAATGATATACTCGGCGGTGCTTTGACAGCTGAACACCGCGGCAATGGCGGCGGCAAATTCTGCCGATGGATTCCACTCGATTGTCTTGGTGATATTATTACCGGCATCGCGCTTCTGATAGTAAGCTGCCAGCGAAAGCAGCTGGGCCCCTGTGGTCTTCTTTTGCTCGGATAGAGCTGTCATGCCGTTTGGCTGGATGGCGACGTCTTCGGCGTCATCATAGGAACTGGCGAAATAAAGCAGGCCATCGTCGACGCATTTAACCTGGTTCGAATTGATGACGGTGTCGGCAACACCCGGATAATTGTAAGACGAATCCTCAAGGTCCCATGAGAGCACGGCAGCACCGGCCGAACTTGAAAAGGTGGCGATATCAGCGAGCATCTCATCGGCAATGCTGGCGCTGAACACATAGGGTCCGGATTCGCTCGCTCCGGCTACCTTATACCAGGTGCTGGTGCGCATGCCTTCGACTCCGGGTGAGGACGGCTGAACCAGCGTCCATCCGCTCGGAGCGCCGAGGTCGGCATCACCGTTGCCGGAGGCCACCGTGGCGATCATCAAATCACCCTCACTCACGGAGGGCGCATCTACCGACAGGCTGGTTGTGCTGTCCGCCTGGGCCTGTTTGTTGTCACGGAAAGTGATCGCGCATCCGGTTCCACTGTCGCTGCCGCCCGTATAATCGACGAAAAGCCTCGGGGCATTGTCTGCGCCCCCCCCGTCATAGGAATCCGCCACTCTCTTGCCCGAACCCGAAACAACGATGACCAGGGCATTGCCGCTGGACCAGCCGGATCGATTTACGATTTCCTGAATAATCGGAGAAAGGTCCACCGATTGATATTTTTGACCGACCGGGGTCCACTGGTCACCATTAGCAATATTCCAAACTACGTATGCGGTTGTGGTCGCCCGGTTACTGATATCGTTGTTGGTGGCGCTGAATGACAGGGCATTATTGTGGGCCTGACCGCGAAACGTAAGGCTGGTGGCCTCGGTGGGCCCGGTTTCATCGGTGGTAAATACGATATAGGCGCTATTGATGGTGGCACCCTGGGGGATGCCGATATTTTGAAAGCGCATGCCCACATACTGGTCACTCGATTCCCGGATCAGTTCCAGGTCGGAACTGGTGAGATCTAATGACCCGCTATCGGACTCCTCGGCATCGTCTTCGTCCGCGGAAACCCAGACCTCTATATTGTCGGCATAGACTTCATCCAGCCCGATGCCCCAGCCGGCTGCAAGCACAAACCAGACGGCTATAACCATTAGCGCTGGAAGCGTTCGCCGCAGAAAACCGCTGTTCGAAGATAAAGAAGATCCTTTCGGGCTGCTGATTTTTTTTGGATTGCAGTGGATTATATTCATAAGAAAGCTCCTTATTAAAATGCTTTTAAGTATCCGACTTCGACCGTGACGGCGCCTCTTTTGGGAGGTGCAGAGCGACCAAAAATCGCATAGCGATGGATCTTGGTGCTGCCCATATCCAGAGATTCTCCTTCCAGAATTCCCCAGGCGACCACAACAAACCGTGTATCTGAAAAAGTGGACGCGCCGGGGGTTGCGTTGGCGGATCCGTTGTCCCAAAAGTCGCTTTTGTAAAGTTCGTCATTCGCGACCAGGTCTTCTGTATTCGCCAGGCTTTGCGTCAACCAGCCGAGGGGGGGATCGACGGTTTCGGGATTGCTCTCTCCTTCCATTAGATCAAGGGCTTGTAAAGTAGCCCCCTCGGCCCGATAGAAGTTCTGCTGATGAATCAGCTCGTGGGTGGAAATCTTTACCTCCGTATTGCTGATATTGGTTGAAGCGATGCCGATAATGGTGAGCAAAACCAGTATCAACAGCGCAGCGATAATCACCGCGCCTTCTTCGTTTTTGATAATGGATGTTGTTTTCGGCAAAAATCTTATCTTGATAGCCATATGTCTTACTCCTTAATCAAATGCCCAGATTACGGCATCTCACCCGCACCGTATAGGTCCGATCAACCGGTTCATGCCGGCCGGCCGGCTCCCGCACGGTCATTGAGATGACCACCGTGCGAATATCGTCAAGATCCGCCGATGGCACGGGGTTACCCAGATCGGTGCCGGCGGCATCCAGATAGGTAAATGAGAATGCTTCGACATTGTCGATAAAGACTTCCTGATCCGAATTCACTGTTCCTTCATACAGAATCTGGTCAAGCCTTTTGGCTCCTGAATCATATAAATAGGTGATGATTTCTAAATCCGAATTTGTATCAATACCACCGTTCATATTGCGGTCGGCTTTGACGCGAAGCTTGGTGGCGTCGGCTTGCTCTATCGGCAGTATCACCGACGTAAAAGCACTTTCCTCCGGATCGAAGCCGGCCATCATGATGTCCTCGACCATAAAATCAATACCGGCCCGCATCACCTGCTGGACATCGGCGGCAATGTTCTGGGAAGTATAAGATCGCGTCAGCCCGACATATACACTATAAATGGCCGTCATAATGATCGATGCTACGGCCATCCCCACCAGCATCTCGACCAGTGTAAAGCCCCGGGCTCGGAAGCCGCCGGCATCTGAAGCCTTTGTTGATTTTAAACCTGTTGAAACCAAGTTTTTCATGTTCCGTTTCCTCTGGTAAGTGATTCGAGCTCCACAGTGCGGTTTTGGCCTCTTCTGTTCCAATTCACCCGGACCGTTATTTGACGGAGGGTAGGGCTGCCGGCTATATTCCATGTCCGGGTATATATTCCTCCGGAGTTGCCATTCTCATCGACGGGATTGTTAGGATCAGAATAGGTGCCACTTGTCAGCACGCCTATATCTTCGTTTTTAAGCTCCTCGACCTTCTGTCTGGCCAGCATGGTGGCCTGGGTTGTTAAGTTTCCCGTGGTATTGTTTTTGGTATTCCACAGCTGCATGCTGCCGACAGCCAGAATGCCGATCGAAAATATGGCCATGGCGATCAGCGCTTCGATCAGGGTAAAACCCCTGTTCCTTTTCGATAACGTGGTGTTTATGGAATCTGTTTTCATGGAAAAACTCTTTTAGGGTTATTTGCTCTAATAAATATTGATACGTCCCAGTCGGTTCAATTCAATGTTACGCTGGTCACCGCCGGATCTCTCGACTACAACCTTTCCGGTGTTCTCGGGTAATCCTCTATTATTAAAACGTACGTAATTATTGCCAGCAAAGTCGGTGCTGCCAGTATTTATCGAAACGCCGGCCGGCAGCTCCCGGGTTATGAAACGGCGTTCGCCATCTGTTTCATGGTATTGCCCCTGCTGGGTAGGGCCATCATCTGTAAACACCCAGTACCAGGTGCCGGCAAATGAAACCGCCACAGTCGCATTTTCCTGAACCGCCTTTAATTTTGCCAGCCGCAGATCCCCTTTCAGGTTTTCCACCGCGCCCCTCAGCTTGGCACCGCTGCGCGAGCCGATCATCTGGGGCACAGCAATCGCAGCAATCACGGCGGCAACCGCTATGACAATTAGCATTTCAATTATGCTGAATCCCGAATCTTTGTGCATGACTTTCATCTCCAATTTATGCTTCTCAGCTATACAGCAATTTTGGTGCCAATCCATTTCTTTAAGGCCTGAGTTCAAGGCTGAGCCCTTTTCAAAAAGGCAACTCAACCTCTCTCCAATTATAAATTCAATAATTATAACTAGTTATAAATTTTTAAGCCACCAAAATGCCACCTCTCATTAAGCGGCAGCCGATGTTGAACCTGAAAACAGGGTTCCTAAACTATTAACTGTTTTTAATGGTATTAAATTATTTTATACCTCAACCGAACATGTTGCCTCCGGCTAGGCAAAAAATAAGGGGCATCCTCTATTGCGGATGTCCCCTGAATCTTAAAAAATTATAAGTAGATGAATTTATAAGGTTCCTGAATCGGATCACAGAAATAATCTCTTGATGCGGCGGGCCAATCGGCGGGTTTTATAGCGAAGTTTTATGCGGAGACGATAAGGATCAATTCGGCGGCCATTTCTTTCAATCGCAACAACCTTGCCCAAGATCTGCTCACAACGGACCGGCGCATCATCGGTAATTGCAGCATCACCACGAAAAAAAAATTCGAGCGTTTCACTTAAAGAGCGGTCCTGCGGACCTTGAAGCGCGCTGCGCAAATTTTCTTCGCTTCGCTTGAGGATCCGCATCACCCTGTGCACAGTCACTTTTGATTTATGCTGGTAAAGTATAATATCTCCCACTATTACAGCTGCTGGTTTTATCGGCTCAACTATGATTAAATCACCATCACAAATCGTGGGATACATGCTATTTCCGGGAGCACGAAAGCGAATGGAATGACCCCGATTCAAAGTGTCTTCTATCATTTCAGAGAATAAATCGGCACTATCATTACTACTATTCCATAGCTCATTCCATTCTGTTTCAGGAGCGCTTCGCTTTAGGAGCGTTTCACTTGAAGAGCGCTTTGCTTGAGATTTTGTTATTTTAAATGATTCCATGTTCAGAATCAGTACCATCTATGTTCTTCTTTTCAAATTTTCAAAAGGAAATACAAAATCATCTTCATCGTTATAGTATTCCATTTTTTATCCCCTCAAGGTCTGAAAGACCGCTCCTCGAAGGAAGTGCTCTTAAAGCGCAGCGCTCATTTTGAATTTGAACTCAGTCCTTATTTAACTTTTCGACCTTCCGCACGATCTCCTGATATCGGCTGCCGCCTTTACAATACTCACAATCCCCGTGCGGCGGTATCGGAATATCAAACGCCATGGCTCGCAAATGGGCCACTTGGCATAAAAAATCAACCGGCTCCTCTTCATCCAGGCTCTCCAGACCGGCATTTGCCGGACACATCCCGCACATATCTCGGATTGCGCATGCCAGACATTTGGTCTGTTTACTGATTTGCTTCTGTCTTAATTTGTAAAGAAATTGCTCCCATCCCTCCTGAAAATTTCCGTTCCGCAAATCGTAACCGTCATTCTGGGAAAGGATACACATGCGCAATATCCCGTATGGATCAATGGCAAAGGTATTCAGCCCGCTGCTGCATTGCCAGACGGCTTTACTGTATTCCAGGGCATGGCGGGAATTATTACTTCTCTCTATCAAATCCCGCCACTCAGCGATGCGCTTGGGATTTTGTAGATCGAGTTTTACGACCTCTTCAGGTGCAAGGCGAACCTCCAAAGGAGTTTGCGAGCAATCACACCGCGGATTTAAAATCGCATCAAATTTAAACTCCAGTCCAAGCTCGTTTTCGACAAATCGCTTCATATCCCCGAGCTCATGTTTATTTGATGCAATCGCCATTGATTTAAGGCTCAGCGGCAAATTCCTTTCAATCAACAGCCGGATCCCCTGCATGCAGCGGGCAAATGAACCGGGGATACCGGTGACCCGTTCATAGGTCCGTTGCGTTCTCCCATACAGCGTTATCTCGACGGCAAAAGGACGATATTGCGCCAGATAATCCGCGACATCAGCCGTTATCAGGGTGCCGTTGGTAAACAACGTAACCAGCAATCCCTTTTGCTTGGCGTATGTATAAATATCGAGAAAATCTTTGCGGGCAAAAATTTCACCGCCGGTAAACAACAGCCATAAGCAACCCAGAGCTGAAATCTCGTCCAGAATGCGACAGTGTTCATCATAGGTAAGTTCTTTGCGCCTGGCCGCCTTATCCTTCAGGGGAAGATTGTTGTAGCATTGGACACAATTATTGTTGCAGCGATGCGTAATTTCAATGGCCCCCCGGATGGGAATCCGGTTCTCTACCGACTCTTGACGAACCCCTAAACTCCAGTCTGCGTATTCTTGTATATCCACGAAAATCCTTTATTGCTTTTTAAGATAAGATTTGCTTTCGGCCTACGATTCAGTCAGAATTTAGCTTAAATGGAATGGTGGAATGTTGGAATAATTTAAAAACCATGAAATTAAGAATTTTCAGTCTTCAATCGAGCCCAATATTCCAGCATTCCATTATAGCGCTAACGCTTCACTTCGTGCCCACTATTCCGGTCTTAACAATGCTGGTCTCTTTTACTCGATTTAATGCCATCATATCTCTATAATACGCATTAGATTCTAAAAGCGTATCGTGTGTACCGCTGTCAACGAGTTGGTTTTCGTTGAGCAAGAGAATCCGATCACATTCAGCAACGGTTGAGAGCCGGTGGGTCACAACAAATAGTGTCTTTTCCTGAACTATTCGGGGTAGTTTATCAAAGAGCGACCGCTCTGCTTCACTATCCAAAGCAGCGGTGGGTTCATCCAGGATCAGTATATCGGGATCTTTGATTAAAGCCCGCGCAATCGCAAGCCGCTGCCTTTGGCCTTCAGACAGGTTAACGCCTTTTTCTCCTATTTCAGTCTCGTATCCTTCAGGCAAATTTTCAATGAAGTTATGAATTCCGGCCACCCCGGCAGCATGTTTTACTTTAGCCGCACCCGCATCCGGGTTACCGTACCGCAAATTGTCGATAATCGAGCCTGCGAGCAGGCGCGGGCGTTGCGCGACATAGCCGAGCCGCTTTCTCAGGGAACTTAATTCATAATCCGAGGCCGGGTGCTTATCGAAATAGATCTCACCCGAAGTGGGTTGATAAAATCGCAAAATCAGGCTCAACAGGGTGGTCTTCCCAACTCCACTGGGTCCGACAATTGCCACACGTTCCCCGCAGCAAACTTTAAAGGAAAGATCCTGCAAGACCGGCGGGCTGCCATTATAAGAAAATGAGACGTTTTTAAATTCGACCTCACCGCTTAAGTTCGCAACCGTTTTGCCGGTTTTACGATTGTCTTCCGGAACGATGTCAAAAAGAGCAAAAACCCTTTGTAGAGCAGCCAGCGCTTTCTGCAATTGAAGATTTGCAGACGCTAAAATTTGTGCCGGCCCAAAGATGAAGGTCAGATAAGCTTGAAACGCCAGTAAGGACCCCAGGGTCCATTGCCCTTTTATGATCCAAAGAGCGCCCACTCCCAGCACGAGCGCCCGTGCCATACCCGGAGTTGAATCAACCACCAGATGGGCTAATGAGCTAATCGTGGTGAGTTGAAGGGATTTTTGAAATAAGCTCTTCCAAGCGGATATCAAGCGCTCTGATGTACGCCCTTCCGAGGCATTCGATTTAATCAAAACAGTTTCTGACAACGATTCCTGAAGTTGCCCGGATAGCTTGGCCTTTTGCTCCAGACTCTGGTGGTTTAAGTTGTAAATTTTCCCTGAAAAATGGCGTATGCACCAAGCTAAAAGTGGAAGAAGAATTACGACAACGATGGACAGGCGCCACTCGAGATAAAACAGAAAGCAAAGGCCACCCATAAAACGAATGATGTTGCTGAAGATGTAGACAATCGTATTTGAAAAAAACCAGCGAATCCCATCGACATCTTCGGTCAGCCGGGACATAAGGTATCCGGTCTGGCTGTTGTCAAAAAAAGTTTTGGGGAATCTTAAAACACGGTCAATTAGATCCTTCTGGATGTCCAGAGTGATTCGCTGTTCGAACCGCGCAAAATAAAATTCCTGCAGCATTCGGGCAAGTTTTTCAGCTGCCAGAAAACAAACCAGCAATATTACCGCACCCATCAAAAGTCCCAGTTGACGGTCCAATATGACTTTATCTACCAGGTAGCGGGTGATCAACGGCGTTGGAAAACCGCATAAGGAAGAAAATACAATCAACAAAACACCGAAAAGACCCTTTTGCCAGTGGCGTTTCAGGTATGGTAACAGGTTTTGGAGGCTCGACTTAACTTCACCATAACCATCTGAACCCGCGATGCGGTCTTGCGGCAGTTCGCTGGAAAGTCCCTGCTTCAGGTATTTAAACCAGGCTTTCATAAAAAAAGTGCCTAAAATGAGCTAAAATAATCTAAAATGCCTAAAAATACATTGTTAATTTTGGATGAAAAACAAACTTTTATAGAAAATGGCGAATAAGAAGTTTAAAAAAAAATTTCCCGCGAAGCGGGATGACTGTTTTTGGTCGAGCGGGTCGCTCGACCAAAATATCTGCGTCTATCTGCGTGAGTCTGCGGTTAATAATTTTCAACAAGATCAGAATAGAGATCATCGAGCTTTTCAATCATCGCTTCCAGGCTAAATTGCTCGCAGAGTTTCTTTCCTTGCTGCCCCATCTCCCATGCGTTTCCGGGATCATTCAGCAGTTTTTTGATACAATCGGCCAGGGCTTTCTCATCGGCCGGCGGCACCAGATAACCGGTTTCGCCATGTCTCACCAGATCCGGGATACCGCCGACATTACTGGCAACAACCGGCTTCCCGGCTGCCATGGCTTCAACCAGAACACGACCCATGCCTTCATTTAGCGATGGCAGAACAAGCATATCGAATACCGGCATGATTTCATGAATATCATCCCTCCAGCCGAGAAATTTAACCCTGCCGTTGGCGCCCACATTAAGGGCCTGGGCCCTTAAATCCATATCCAGGCGACCCTTTCCCACATACACTAAAGCGGTTTCAGGATATTCCTGCCAGATATAGGCCATTGCTTTGAGCAAGTACTCCGGGCCCTTTATCGGAAGCAGCCACCCGACAAATCCAATGACAGCTTCATTTTGATTCAAACCCAGAAAACGCCTCGTCTCCACCACATCTCCGTTGGATTGCATATACTGCTTTACGTCAACACCACTGTGGATTTTCAGCAATTTATCGGATGGACAGACACAAAGATTAATATAGTCCTTTTTCTCGCCGTCGGTCAGAGCAACCATTCGATCTGTAAATTTCGAAAAAAGTTTTTCAACCCACAAAAACATCCTGGAAGCAAAAGCGCCGAAATGACCATAGAATACATGCCCATGCGGTGTGTGAATAATATATGGAACACTTGCAATTCTAGCTGCAATCCGACCAAGAATACCGGCTTTGGAGGAATGGGTATGGACGATGTCAGGCTTTTCTTTGAACATCAGCCATATTAACGAGAATAATGTTTTAAAATCTTTAACCGGACGAATACTGCGCACCAGGGATGGTAGTGTTATTACTTTAGCTCCCTTATTTTTAGCTTTTTCAACCCCATCTTCGACCATCTGTTTTTCAAGATCGTTCATCCCTGATTCAAGGGAAAGCCCATGGACTAAAATGATTTCATACTTACCGGTTAACTCCTTGCAGGTAAGCAATGTATTTTGAGCAGACCCGCCCATGTCAAGACGGGTAATAATGTGAAGGACTTTAACCATATGATGCTTGGTGCGTTTGAATTACGGTTTCTCAGCCCAAATCAATAAGGAAGGTCCGATCAACAATCTGCCGCTACTTATCCAATAGGTGAACCGGGAAAAGATATGAAGAGAATATTTGGCCAACTTTACAAGAAATTGAACATCCATATGCCCATAAGGGTCTCCTGAAGTCAGAGGGGAATTGGATATTTCGATATTGATAAAACCAGCTCTAGTCAACAGAACATGGATCGATCTAGAACTAAAGCAAAATCTGTTGAAAACATAAGGCTCTTTTAAGCCGACTCTTAAGGCAAACCGTTTAATCAAATTAAACACCCGATAGATGAAAGTTTGAAATAAAACGTTCCTGGTTCTAATTCCAATAATTCCACCTTTTTTCAGTAAACGGTTGCATTCTTTGAGTTCGTTATAGGGGCTGTCGACAATAGCCAGTACGTCCCAGAGTGTGATCGCATCAAAAGATTTTCCGGGCAAACAGGCCGCTTCGAGCTTTCCCTGAAATACATTTTTATATCCGATTTTTTTACTACAACTTTTAATTGCATCCTGTAACACTTCGATACCATTTGTCTCCCAGCCTCTTTTTAAAGCGACATCCAAAAAATACCCATGTCCGCACCCTACATCCAGAATTTTCTTTCCTTTTCGACGAACCTTGGTAGACAGATAATCCAAAACTGTAGCATAAAATTTTTTTTTTGAATGCGAGACGCTTTCATGGGGGTCATCGTTCCTGTAATGGTTTTCGAGACTATCAATCGTCTCATTGGGATTGCAATATCCCCAAAAAAGAAGGCCGCAATTATTGCAATAATAGTACTTATCGGATTTTATGAAATTTTTGTTTATCTCAACCGAATCACAACAGACACAGTTCATAAATATTGGACCATTTTTAATGATAGCTTAAAATATAAATTATTTTCTTATGATACTATAAAGAAATTAAAAAAAATTGTGATTATGCAATTATCGGAGGAAGTTAGAATTCAGAAAATTCAGTTCTTTTTCCCAGTCACTTACATTGGTCTGCCAATTAAAATGTTGAATAGCCCGTTTATATCCGTTTTCTCCCATCTGATTTGCGGTTTCCCTGTTCTCCAATAAGGTGAGAACAGCTTTTGCAACTTCATTTGGATCATTTGGATTAACCAGCTTGCCGGTCACGCCATCTATAACTGCATCGGCTATTCCTCCAGAGTTGCCCCCGATACAGGCTTTGCGCGACAACCCGGCTTCTAAAAAAACGATTCCAAAACCTTCAGCTTCGATATCATTAATATTTCGACTCACCATTATAAAGAGATCACAAATCGTATAAAATGCTTCGGACTCACTCTGTAATTTGTTGTGAGGTATAATTCCAAGAAATTTGACGTGTCCTTCAACTTTCAATTCGATAGACAGTTTTTCTAAACGAGTACGATAAGGGCCCTCTCCCACAACGAGATAAGTAAGTTTTGAGTATTGCCTTATAATTTCAGGTAGAGCCTTTATTACAGTATCAATTCCTTTATGTTCGACTAATCTCGCAACGGTAAGCAGAATTGGATTTCCATTAATATTATATTTTTTTTTTGTGATCGACTTATTTCTATTTTTTGAAAAACGGTCAACTTCTACACCTACCAAGAATCTGATTTTATTATCAGGTATACCATAGTTCATGATGGCTTTTTTCGTAAATTTACTCATTGTAATTATATGATGCGCATTTCTCAAAATCAATTTAGCTAAATTTGATCTGATAAATCCAGGTTGGCCCGTTATTTCTGAACCATAAGTATATAATACATAAGGGATGGAATGGATTTTTTTTAATAATAGTGCGACAAGGCCGGAAGCAATATGCGTACAATGAATATATTTGAGTTTTTCTTTTTTGAGTAATTTTAAACTGGCCAGATATAATCTAATCTGTCTTTGAAAATATGGCTTAAGCCCTCCGCGTCGGAGGTCCATTCGCAAGCGCTTGATCGTTATATTTTGGGGGAATTTTGTTTTTGGGGGATCGGCACAGTCAGGTGCTAAAATTACCGTTGAACCTTTCCAGTTTTTAAAAAGATTCTCAATATATACCGAGACACCTCCTGGAATAGGAGGGAAATCTTGCGCCAATACCAATGCTTTTAATTTTTTCATTTTTAATGGAATAAATTTTTGTTGTCCACTACCCATTTATACAGCTTTTCTACTCCCTCAGTAGGATGAATAGCTGGCTCCCAACCCAGTTCCTTTTTTGCCTTGGCAATATTACCCACAAATACCTTTTGGTCTCCTGGTCTCCAATCATCATAACTAACTGGTATTTTTCCCCCTCTTTGTCTTTCTAAAGAATCAATTAGCTCATGCAAAGACATTGTATTTTCGGGACCACCACCGATATTAAAAACCTGACCACTTGCTTTATTTCTATGCTTATAGGTCAACTCAAATGCTTTAGTAAGATCATCTATGAATAATACGTCTCTTATCTGTTTTCCGTCACCATATATTGTGATCGGTTTTCCCAATGCTGTTGCGATGCAGAACCAGGCTACCCAGCCCTGATCTTCAATACCGAATTGGCGATACCCATATATGCATGATTGGCGAAGTACAATTGTTTTTAAACCATAGATTCTAAAATAATCCCTACAATACTGATCCGCTGCTCCTTTAGAACATCCATATGGAGAATGAAAATCAAGATTTCGACTTTCATCTACCCCATCTGAGAGATCTCCGTAGGTGTAACGACCATTTTTTTCTATGATATTTAGGTCTTCCATTTCACCGTATACTTTATTCGTTGAAGAATAAATAAACGCGGCATTCGGACTGTATCGTCGAGTTGCCTCTAACAGATTAAATGTTCCCAGCGCATTTATCTCGAAATCATCATAAGGATTAGTAACCGAGGTCGTTACTGCCACCTGTGCAGCAAGGTGAAGTATCAAATCGAATTTTCCGTTGTGGTTGAAAACATCGACGATATTCACGAATTTTCTTAAATCTCCCTTAAAAAATTCAACGTCGTATTCGCTTTTAATCCAGTCAAGATTCTTCTCTGAACCCTCTCTCGATAAATTATCGAAAATAACGATTCTGTGACCCTTTTTTGCGAAATAATGCGCGCTATTTACACCAATAAAACC
>Ga0209536_100007349_pt1 | contig 16713 bp, 10 predicted proteins | sample DeeMarSeWOR28_12_FD_187461 | JGI IMG/M metagenome (GOLD analysis project Ga0209536, IMG submission 187461) | Marine sediment microbial communities from White Oak River estuary, North Carolina - WOR-2-8_12 (SPAdes) (version 2) | ecosystem: Environmental > Aquatic > Marine > Intertidal zone >... | reverse complement strand
CTGATTCATCTGAACCTTTTTCGTACGTATGGAAAAGAGATCGTATTCGCTTGTTTCATATATTTGTTATAAAGGTTATTGCCTATGATGAAGATGGTGTAACTGATTCTGATAAGATGATTGTCAGAAAATTTTTATAAAAAATAGCCCAAAATTAAAAGAATTACTAAAAAGAGAAATATTATATAGCACTAGTATATATAAAATCTCAAGGTGGTGAGCAACTGGATGGGTTGTTTGCAAATAAAACAATTGAACCTGACTATAAAAAATTATTAAATAAAAAAGACCCAATAGATAGACAAATATTAAACTTAGTCAAGCAGGGTGAACTAAAAGTTGGAATCGTAAGAATAAAAGAAGATTTTTCATATATTCACTAACATAAAGACATTTAGAAGAAACTATGATATTTAATTTAATATAAATAATTTTATAAACACCTATAATATTTCATTTAAGGGAGATAATATGAAAAAAAATTTGAAAACAATTTGTTTTGTATCATTGATGTTTATAATAACATCATTAGTTCCAATAGTAAATGCTGACAACACTTTAATTGACAATCCACCTACAGTTAAAATAGTAAACCCAACAGAGGGTTACTTCCATTTCTCAGGAATTAAATTATTCCCAACGTTTTTAAATATTGTAGCAGACACCATGGGATTCGGAGGATTTAGACTAGTGCCAGTCCAAGTTGAAGTCGAAGATGATATAGATCCACCAGAAGACCTTGATGTATATATGTATGTCTATGAAAACGAACAAGGAAATATGACCTGGAACAGTAAGACAAATCTTTATGAAAGAAAATGGATAGGACCTGATCTCGGGGTTTTCACACTTAATGTCACAGCAACTGACAGCATGGGAAACATAGGATATGCAGAAATGGTAGTTTGGTATTTCTGTTTTATTCCTGAATAAAACCTTTTTCTTTTTTACATTTTAATTTTATTTATAAATACAACTATTAAATTGTATCAAACTAAGAATGAATCCATATGCATACGTTTACTTAAGAAATAGCAATGACGGATTTCTTTAACTCTATTATAAAATTAATAAATATATTCATTAAATATCGAAAAGTTCATTAAATAGTGAACATATTATGTTTTTATGAACATAACTTCAAATTCAACATATAAAATAATACGATATATTCTTCTATCAAAAGAATTTAAACAAGTCGAAGTTCACAAGAGTACAGAATGCTCAAAAGGACAGGTTAACAAAGTGGTAAATTGGTTACTATCTAGAAAATTTGTAGAGAAGGGAAAAAATAAATACTATATAAGCAATCCCGCTGGAATAATATCATTATTTCCTTTATTTAGAAACATGAAAGATTTACTGATATATCAAATTCCTCTCAGAGCAGAAAAAGAAAAAATCTTAAAAAATCTTTCAAAAGATGCAGTTTTTTGTCTTGACAGTGCTTTAGATAAATATTCAGGATACTACAGAAGTAATCGAATTTGTATTTATCATAAAAAACCAGATTTAATAAAAAATAGATTTAAACCTTATACTGGAGGAATACTTGATCTAGAGATATACCAACCTGATATGGATTTAGAAAAGGATACAATTATGGGTGTTACTTCAAAATTAAGAACAGTTATTGATATGACTTGTGATGGTAAAACATATGTAGCCAAGGATTTATTTGAGGAATTATGGGGTATTAAATTTGGATAAATGGTATAATTTCCAAAAGTATTTTAATAGAGAAAAAGAACGATTAAACATAAAATTTTAATAGAGTCTATTACTAGATTTTTTTACACCTCACTATGTATAAATTCATAACTTAATAGTAGGTAATAAAATCCTAACTAATTGAAACAAATTAAGAAAATAACTTAACAAATATAAAATACATTAAAATGTTACGTCATTTAGGTACTAATATCCCGATGCGATAATAAAAATTAATGTCTAAAAAACAAAATATTCTCTAAATTACCTTTTTTGAAAAATTTAAAGAAAAAATGAAGATAGGTTATTAGTCCTAAAGTCTTATGAATCTCTCTAAATAAGTCTTAAAACATTTATGTTCCTATAAACAACTGTTTCATATATCCCGTTACAAACCAATTTTATTTTATGAAGACCAAAACCACCTTCGGTCCATGAATAATCATAAGGTTCAAATCTATCAGCATGTTTAAACTCATCATCAACATAAAACTCAACTTCACGAAGTTCATAAGAACCATTGACCTTAATATCTATATCACCAAGAATTATTGTAAATATAAACGGAACCAAAAGCTTATTATTCCAATAAATACCACGTATAGGTTTTTCAACATTTATGTTTAATTTAACAGGTTTTAACAATACATTAACCTTTATTGTTTCACCATCTTTAATAGGAAATTTTTCAGTTTGCATATTGTAGTGTCCATCAGCATCCAAGTAAAGGTTTACATCCCCTGCGGCAACATTCATCTTATAATAGCCTGATTTATCAGTCTTAGTGTGATTTCCACCATTAAAATCACCATTTTCATCAAAACTATGAGCAATAACATAGGCACCTTTTATTGGAACAGGACTGGATTTATTACTCTTGATAAAGCCTTCTATAACTGAATTTGCTGGTGGATAAGGTTCAAGTGAAATATTTAGCCATAATGTCTCATTATCATTGATCAAATAATCATCAAGTGCAAAATCATAATAATCTGACACACCAACGCGAAGTGATATATTTCCAGGTGGACTTTTTATTTTATAAAACCCTAAATCATCAGTAACAGTATACTTCCTATAGTGATATCCTTCATCCCAGTATAACAAAATATCTGCTCTATAAATTGGATCATCGGAATTCAAATCATTGATATATCCACAGACCATTGATGTCTGAGGAGGAATCTTATAAAGCGATGTGTTCCACCAATATATCTCCCCTTTTTCTATATGATCGTTATGTGACCAATCATTTGCATGCATATAGGAATAAGCTTGAATCTGGAAATCAGAATCTGCAACATTTATTTCATAATATCCTGATGGATCAGTAAAAGTATAATTCCAATCAATATGACCTTTATCCATATTATCTGACATTAATTCTACTGATACCTTTTCAATAGGATCACCGGTTTGTTCTTCAGTAACATAGCCACATATCATTGCAGAATCAGGATATCTAGCATGAAGAGGGATGATAAATTCTAAAGCCTTTCCCTCTCCAATTTCTTTTTCCTGCTTGTAATTTTCATAATAACCATCAGCATAGACCCAAGGCATCACTTCCCCTGCCGGAACATATGCATCAAAAAAACCATATTCATCTGTAACTACATACAACCAATCGCCATGACCATTATTATCAACCCAGTTAATATCAACAACTGCCCCTTCAATTGGATCTGCATTATCAGCGTTTAAAACAAAACCATTGACAATGGAGTTCTTAGGTGGTGCGCCGGGTGAAAGTGATGCATTTAACCAAATATCTCCTTCATTAAAAAGAATCCTTGGTAAATCCCGATAGCTATAATATCCTTCAGCACGGACAAAATAAATGATCTCACCATAAAAAATATTCTCCAAATTTATTTCAAAATATCCAGTTGAATCTGTTGTAGTTGTATCCCTATCAAAACTTAGATGTCTGCCTATCCAGATTATTAATATTTCTGCATCTTTGATAGGATCATAATTCGTATCATCTGTTATATAACCCTTGATTGTAAAATCCCATAAACCTCCACAAAATAAAGGACTTTCATCATCAAAAAGTAATTTTTCATATTGTAGATTGTAAAACCTACATATTTTTTCCATTCGTTGATAATTCTCTTGATTTTTCAAATCAAAATATTCAGGTTCAGATCCTATTTTTTTAAAAATTTTTTGTTTTTCTTTAACCAGCCCTAAAATAGTTGGAGATATCAATGTTCCAACTAAAAATATAATAATTATATATGTTAAGATTTTTTTCATATCTTTTCCTCCTCAAATAAGTATTATTTATAGTAATGCCTAAAAATATATAAAACTAATCATACAATTATTGTGCAAACAGGTATAAATTTATAATTAAAATCCTATTTTACAAAGAAAGATAGCAGTCTATTAAACAATGGGAATTGATTAAAAATCCATTGTAAACCCTTATATAGATTAATTGAAAAACTAAACTTTGAATTGCCTAGGTCCTTTGACATTGGCGAATAATTCGGTTCCATCAGTGGGTATTTATCTTGATTGAAAAAATTAATTCCAGGTATAGTATAAGGGGTATCCCCAACTCCTTTTGGTGGAAGATTGTCTTCGCCGTCATAATCATCCCAGTAGTTGCCCTTTAAAAGAAGTGGGTGGTGCCAAAAATTTTGACCATACATTGTAGTAGCATGATACTCAGAGCTATTAATGAAATTGTTCCCATAAATTTTGTTATTATAACATTGTATTAAGAAAATCCCATAGTCGTTATCCCTGAAACAATTATTTATAATTCTATTAGAAAAACACAACTGCCCCATGATGCCAGAAGTATAGTTACTTATCGTAAAACCAGTTATAGTATTTGATTTGGCAGATAGCATACTTATTGCACTAGATAAATCTCTACCTCCATCAAGAATGGTAGTGTTCTTATTTTCTCCAAAAATCTTTACTGTTTTTCCCTTTCCAAAATATAAAGACTCAAAATAAATCCCGCTATATACAAATACTTTATCAGAGGAACCACAACATTCGGTAGCATATTGAACATTATTAAAGGGATAGTCACTTGTTCCATACCATGGTCCTTCAAAATTGTCATCATCTACATAAAACGTATTTGCCTTTCTATCTATCTTTATCACTGCCATATCCCAATAATTAGAACCACTTGCATTCACATTCAAACGAATTGTATAAAGTCCTTCCTGTAAACCAGTTGTATCTAAAGATGTTAAAACACCGTCCTTTGGTTCAGATGCGCTGACAAGTTCAGTCCAACTCTCATCATCTGGATAGATACCATATGCATATTCAACTGTATAACTGTTGAACTGTTCACCCTTTGCTATACCTTTTATTTGTAGAATTCCTTTTGCATAGATATCATCAAGGGATTCGTCAAAATGAGCTACCACTGGAGCTGTTTTTAACAAAGCAGTATACGCATTGACCCTTCCAGTTCCAATATATAGATTAGAATTAACATCATCAGTGCTGGAACGTAAAACAGTTTTCAACTGCATCGGGTTAAGATCAGGGTTTTTTGATAAAACAAGAGCTGCAACACCTGCAACTTGAGGACAGGCCATGCTTGTACCACTGGCTCTATATAATGTTGCATTATTATCAAATGCAGGATAAAACATCTGACCAGGTTTTTGAGTTGTATCAATTAAATACATATCAGTTGCATGGGCTCTTAATGAAAGTATATCCACACCTGGAGCAGCAACATCTACCCATGAACCATAATCTGAGAACGATGCTTTTGAATCATTGTTATCAGTTGCTGAAACTGCTATGACATCCTTATGACCTGCAGGAAAAGACATCTCATTATCATTTTTGTTAGCGTTACCAGCAGCACCTACAAGAATAACACCATTATTATTGGCATATGAAATTGCTATATCAGCTATATAACTTGATTTACCACCAAGGCTCATACTGATAATATCTGCCTTATTGTTAACTGCAAAAACAATAGCACGTACCAAAAGCGACATTGTTGTAACACCAGGAAATGGATTTGTAGCCTTGATTGGCATAATCTTACAATTACCTGAAATCCCTGCAATACCATAGTCATTGTTTGTAACCGCACCAATTATCCCAGCGCAGTGTGTACCATGTCCATTATCATCCATAGGATCAGGATTCTTATAATAAAAATCATAACAATCGACATATTTATCAGACATCGTCTTAAGCGGTTTCCAGGTTAATTTTTTTATCTTATCAATTGCAAAACCCCAGAAACCCTCACCAGTTGCCTTTATATCAATTGTATTACCGCTTCCATATTCGGTAAACTTTGTCCATATATCAGTTGCAGTACCGTTATAAAAATATCCTGAAAACAATTGTTTTGAGAGTAATTTCATTGGTATAGTACTAGAAATACTAAAAGAGAAAAGCCATAGAGGATCAACATCAAACTTTGATATATGAATTGATACAGCATCACATCCAGGAAAAGATATTGTTTTTTCGCAACCAGATGGACCAAGTGGGTGTGGTGATTCAAGATTGTAATCTTGTTCGGTAATCATACCAGTACAATTTCCAATATCTGGATTTGTATAATCAACACCACTGTCAATCACTGCTACTATAACATCAGAGCTACCTTGTTCTATATCCCACGCTTCTGGTGCATCAATATCTGCATCGATAGTTCCTCCTGTCTGACCAGTGTTATGTAAAGCCCATTGTTTATCAAAATTAGGATCGTTAGGGATACTGCAAAAATAGTACAAATAATTAGGTTCGGCATATTCAACACTAGAATCATTTAAATATGCATCAACAACAGAAAGAACATCTATATCTTCATTAAACCTAAATATATAAACATTTGTAAGTTCCTGAATGGAATCATCTTCAATTAGTTTTTCAACAGATATAATATTAAATTTCTTGTTTAATGTGTCTATTGACTTAATACCAGTTTTTACTATATCATTTTGATAAGTTTCAGAAACATATCTGCCCACATCATCTAACTCTGAAGATACATAGGAATCTACATTAATATTATCTTTAAACTTTACAATTAACTCCCCAGGTTGATATTCATTTATTGATGGGAAATTTTGACTTGTTATATATTGTAGATGTTCAAATTGTGTATTCAAAGAATCAACAATGATTTGATTTTCTATTGGCTTGATGTTTTTATTAGCAGTCAATCCGCTTGCAGGTAATATAGCAGAAGCAATAAGTAATGTTATGATAATAATTGCAATTATTTTTTTCATATTCTTTCCTCCCTAAAATTGGATATAACAATTAATAAATGTGAAAAGTATTTATTATATTATCTGAGAAATATATGTTTATAATTAGAAATATTTACAAAATAAAACCTTTTTTGACCAAGATAAGTAAGATTTTAATTGATTTTTGATAAAAATAATAGATTGCAAAAGTGTTTATAATATTATTAAAAATCTGTATTAAAAGTAGGTCAATATTTGACATTTATTTTATCTAAATTAAAACCTTTCAACAATAAATAATAATTGATACATTTCCAAATTAAGTCAAGAAGAGAGAAAATACGAGAGGGAAGGGGGAAGTAGAAGAGATACGATTTTTTTGATGAGAACAATACTTAATGTTGAGGAATTTGTCCTCCCCCTTGAATGAAAAAATTATTTAGAAGTACTTAATATTTTACCTCTGATATTTGTATAAAATGCAAAAATCATAAAATAAATTTGTTTTTTGAACAAAATTAAATTAAATAATTACCTATTTTTTTATGGTATATTGTATCGCAGATCTGAAAGGACACCTTCATTTAGATCGTTTTGAGCATCCTCACCAAAAATGTAGGTGTAATACTCAACAAGTCCTTTCAAATGATATTCAAACCATGCTGTGAAATATCTCCTGGATATCCTATGTTGCTCTTCAAACTCTATACCCTTAGGTTCATCAAGACCAAGAAACTCTGCTATCTTTGCCATAAATTCATCAATAAAACCGATGTGATTGCCACCAGTGATACAGAGATATTCTTTAACTGTGGTATTCGAAATAAGATCTGTATAAAAAGGTAAAACCCCCTCCGGTGGAACCATGCCATCTTTACTTCCTACCTGCAGTTGTAATGGAACTGTTATATTACGTGCTGCATTCTTTGCCTGATCTGAACGAGCTGGTGCTAAGGCAACAGCGGTATCAATTTCTGAGTCAAACATACCAGTTGCCTCAAGGCATCCTCCACCACCCATAGATAGTCCAATGACACCAAATGTTTCAATATCAACCATATTATGTATCGGTGAAAAAATCTTACTATTCAAGGTTTTAAGTTTTTCAATACCGCCCTTAAAACCATATGCCCACTGCGTTGTATATGGAAATATCTTACGAGGTGGTGTAAAACAAATTGTAACATAACCATACGATGTGAGGTGTTTTGGTATCCATTTGATGTTCCACTCAGAACCCATTAAACCATTTGAAACAACAATACCCGGGTAAGGCGCTCCTGATGTATCTTTTGGCGTGCGCCATCCATCACTAGTCGATGGATATCTCACTGTTGCCCAATATCGTCCATAGGGTTCAACATAAAAATTTGTCTTGAAGTAACCGACATTATATGGTCCTTGTTCATCTGGAGAAGAAATAATTTTAATATCTACTGCTTGGGAAGGAAATATAAGCAATAGAATTATTATTGAAAGTAAAAATAGTATTAATTTCCCTTTCATTATTAGTTACCTTCTTTATCTTTTTATTTTTAATATATATAAGTACTTTTTAAATGTATTCCGGGAAAAAATAAAAAATAAATTATAGTTTTAATTATTCATTTATTTGCAGTAATATTTTTAACACCTTTAAAAAACAAAAGTTACTACTAAATATTTCATAGATAGGATTATTAATAATTTGTTTATATCTTGGTGTTTTTAGATAAACATCAATTTCACAATAATCTGTTGCATCAATTAAACTATTTACCTTTATTTTGCCTGTGAACTGCTTGTTTTTTTGAGTTGGTGCATATGCAGTAACAAGGACATCAAGTGAGCCATGGGACGGCATAAGTCCAGTACCGCTGCTTGGTGAAAATGTCCAAGTACCCCAGTTTGGCCATTCTTTTATCTCCCAATCAAGTAATGATCCTGGATCTCCAACATTTTCTATAGTGAAGGTTCCAGTGACTTGACTACCTGGCTTTATATTGTTCCAGCTGAGGGTTCCAGCACACTGCAGATCTGGCACTCCTCCAGCAGCACTATAGTTTTTATAAAAAATATCATTATCAGTTCCTGCACCATTATAGTCTGTCATATCCCCCCAGGCAAAATGAATTGTTCCCAGGTTATCTATATCTATAGATGGCCATTCTGAATGAAATGTGCTTTCCGTTGAGACAATTTCTGTTGTGCTCCAGCTTGAAATATCCCTATTTTTATAAAAAATATCTGCATCAACACCAGATCCACCATAGTCTGTCATATCCTTCCATGCTACATATACATTACTGCTAGTAGCATCTAGAGTGGATTGATAGGATATATCAGAACTTTCAGTTGATACAACCTCAGTTGTGCTCCAGCCACTGCTCTTTTTTACCTTATAAAATATATCTTCATCAGCTCCAGCACCACTATAATCAGTCCAATCGTCCCATACTACATGGATATTACTGTCACTATCTACTTTTAAAGTTGGCCAGAATGAATGACCTGTACTTTCAGTTGACACAACTTCTGTCATACTCCAACTTGTATCTTTATATTTATAAAATATATCAAAATCTGTCCCGCAACCAAGATAATCGGTGTTATCATTCCATGCAACATGGACTTTTAAAGGATTTTCAATAAATAATGAAGGTGCAGTTGACTCATCTTTGCTCTCTGTAGAAACTACTTCTGTGACGCTCCAAGTTCCATATGAGGATTTGTTTTTATAAAAAATATCAATATCATTACCTGAACCAGCATAGTTAGTTTGGTCATCCCATGCGATATGAACTATTCCATCATTTCCAACTGCTAAGCTTGGAGCATAGGAATCATCATAACTTTCAGTTGATACTACTTCTGTTGTACTCCAAATGCCTGTTGCGTCTCTTTGTTTATAAAATATATCTTTATCAGTTCCAGAACCACCGTAATTTGAATAATCACACCAAGCAACATACACAATTCCAGAACTATCAACAGCAAGAGAAGGTTCTCTTGATTCATCAGTACTCTCTGTTGATACGACCTCTGTTAAACTCCAGACACCACTTGCGTCTCTATATTTATAGAATATATCAAAATCAGGTCCTGAACCACCATAGTTTGTTAAATCTCTCCAAGCAACATGTACTGTTCCAAAATTATCAACAGCAATAGATGGAAAACCTGAATGACTAGTACTTTCGGTTGAGACTACTTCAGTTATAGTCCAACCTCTATTTATGTTCCTAATATTATCTCTTAAGCTATCACCATTAGAGATACCAGAAAAATTCACTAAAAATACGAGGAAAATCAAGCTTATTATAAGTCCCTTTTTAAATATATAATTGCCCATTTTTTTTATTCCTCCCATAAACTTTATTTAGAAAAATTATATAAATTATTTCCATTTAAATATTACTAAATTATTATCAATTATGGCAATTCTAAATTTTTAAATTAAGTGCAAAAATTTTTATATTTTACACGATATTCTGTACAACATTTGGATGAAATAGATGAAGGGATTACAATTGAATATCAAAAATTTACAAAAAAACACTGAATTTGATACTAAAGTTATATCCGAAATTGATGATGAAGGACCTACTAATCGTATTAAATGGATTGAACATAAAAAAATACCAATTTTATTTGCTGATTATTCTAATTTTGAAAATCCTGAACAAACTATTAAGACAATTCAAAGAGTTACCAATTACATAATTAAATTAGGATATAAGGAAATACTTATGTTAATTGATGTTAGAAACAGTTTTGCAGACGAAAAGAAAGTAGTTGATACCTTAAAGAATGCCTCAAAAGAAACTAAACCCTATTTAAGAAAAGTTGCAGTTGTAGGAGTAACATCTACCCAAGAATTTATTCTTAAGATTATAAATATGTTTTCAGGTTTAGGAATAAAAAGTTTTGAAACATTTGATGATGCAAAAGAATGGTTAGTTGAATAATATAAAAAATTGATTTATGATATAATAACAATTTTTTGTTCTATTTTTAAATAATTAAAAGATATCTATTTAATAAATTCCTACTTTTAAAAATACATAACAAAGGGAAATGAGGGGAGACTATTGATACGAAGCGAAACGAAACATGCGAATATATTTATTAATTTTGGAATGTTATTATTTTCCTCTGGTCTCCCCTTTTTATTAGTGGAGTCTTGGAATATTTGAGGGAGGAATACGAATATAGAAAAGTTTAGCTTAAAATTTATACTGTATTCCGGTTTAAGACTCCGCAATATCATAAATTAAAGCTTCTATATATATTACTTGTGCTCTTAATTTTACAAAATTTAAAAAATAAATTATTTTTTTTAATATAAGTGCAAATCTTTATTAAATTACTAATAATAAAAATCTTAGTTGCTTTTTATTTGAATTAATCAAGAATAGATTTGAAAAATGAGGTAATATACATATATTATAAAATCTTTGATTTTTCTTCTAATTGATATACTCTAATTCTTTCTAATCTAAATGGCATTACCATCTCCAGAAGTTCTGTTTTTTCAATATAAGGATTATAATTTTCTAACATCCTATTGCAAAATTCTTTTGCCTTTACAATACTATTTGCTGTAAAAGTTATAATAAAATCATAATAACCATTTATATACATTGAATCTACAAAATCTACATCAATATTAGGAAATAAATCCGTAACTTTACCCCTACAAGCAAATTTTGTTATATCATTAGTCAAAGGTAAAGGAGTTCTTTTGATAAGAAGTAAGTAATAGTTTTGATTAAGTTTTCTTGGATCAATTATTGCACTATATCCTATTATTGTTTTATTTTCTTCAAGTTTCTTTATGACTCTTCCAACTTTATATCTAGAACATCCACATTTTTTACCAATTTCATCAAGATTTGCTCTACAATTCTGAACTAGTTCATTTAAAATTTTTTTTTCAAGACTTGATTTTTGCTCATCTTTGTTCATAGTAGATAATTCACTTCCTTAATAGAATAATAATTAGAATACTTAATTTTTTTTATAAAAAAGGGGGGGGAGGTAGAAGCGAGATATTCATTTTTGATACGAATTTTTAATCACGTTGGAGGATTCCTTCCTTCCCCTATATAATAAAAAATGTTCTAGGATATTTAATAGTTTACATCTAATAGTTGTATAAAATATGAAATTTTTAGTTTTTATTTAGCTTTTTGAACAAATTTACGAGATAATATTTATCAGAAGATTTTGTGATTTTAATAATTGTAAGATGGAGTCTAGGAATATTTGAGGGAGGAAGTAAAGAATGAAAAAGTAGATTTGAATTGAAATTTCATTTCAATCTTCCGAACTAGGCTCCATCATATTAACAATTGTTAACTATATATATAAATGTTTTGTTTTTAGGTAGTGGTGTATATAACGGTGTTGCATTAACTGTGGTGCAAATACGATGTTTTTCAGGCTTTAAAACTAAAGTCTTATTTTATAAAATACAATAAAACTTTTTGAATTAGCGGATATTGTTCTAAAAACCTGAAAAATTGGGAATTTGATAATGCTTTGATTCTAGGCATTTTTATATTTAACCTACACCAATCACTCCATGCACCATGTTCATCCTTTGTTTTAACTCGAATAGTAAACACATCACTACCAGTATATTTCCAGCTATGAGAACGATTTATTGAAAGTCCAGATGGAACAAATTCTGTCCAACCACTATTTGAATCGTCATCCCAATCAAAAAAATACGAGATATTATCACCATCTGGATCAACAGATGTAGCCATATATGTATACTCTTTATAATATCTAATTTTTCTGGGACCCTCAATAATGGGTTTTTGAGGCGGACTGTTTCCCTCAACAGGTTCAAGAGCATATAAATATGAATAAAAATCAGGTTCAGATGTAAAAGTTGAGCTAATATAAATTGTACCATCCTCCCCTATTGCTGGAGAAGAATGAATAAAGTCTAATGTCTTAAACGACCATCTTAGAGTTCCATCAGGATTTAATGCTAATAACCATCCATCACATGTTCCAAAATAGATAATTCCATATTTATCAATAGCTGGAGAAGTATGTATATGTTCTGTATAATAATCATATCTCCATTTGGTATTTCCATTAGGATTTATACAAAAAATGTCACTTCTATATATCCAACTATCATGTGATACTGCTACATATATTGAACCATCTTCAGCAATAGCTGGAGAACCACTCGCAGAAAGACCTAAATCTCTTCTCCATTTTCTTGTACCATTTGTATATAATGCTATAAGATACCCAGCACAATTTGTAAAATATACTGTTCCATCATCCGCTATTGAAAGACCCCAAATCCAATCTGCTGAATTATATTTCCATTTCAATGTCCCGTTGTTTTTGTAAATCGCATAAACATGCGTATCATGTGATCCACAATAAAGAGTATCATTATCAATTACAGGAGAACAGGCAATAAAACCATCTGTTTTGTAACTCCATTTTTTTGTACCATTAGGATTAACCGCATAAATTCTACCATTTGAAGAGCCGAAAAAAATCGTTCCATTTTCATCTATAACTGGTGATGAACTCCAGCCTCCATTACTTGTTTTCCATTTCTTTGTTCCATTTGGATAAAAAGCATAAAGGTATCCCTCATTTGAACCTGCATAAATTGTACCATCTTCATTAATTGCAGGAGCATTATCTATATTACCCCATGTTTTATATTTCCATTTTAAAGTGCCATTTGAGTTAATAGCAAATAGATACCACGAACTACCAATATATATAGTCCCATTTTCATCTATAACTGGTGATGAATCACACCAAGAATCTAACTTTATATGCCATTTTTCCCTATACCAAGGTCCAGATTTTCCATATTGACTACGACCTGTATGATGAGTATCAAGGCAAAACATTGGCCACGCAGAATCCATAGGACCATCATTAGATTGTGTTGACGGAATTGATTTTTCTTTATTTGAAATATTAATATTATGGCCAAAAACAATGGGAGATATAATAGATAAAATAAACAAAATTGTTATTCCAACCGCTAAGAGATGGTTTTTCATTTTTCCTCCCCATACTTATATATAAGAGATTGTTTAAGAAGTTTTTCCCATTTATTTTACCTAACTTTAAATTAACTCCTGATTTAAGTAGGTGATAAAATGTGAGAGAATTTGTTAATAAAAGCATTAAAACATCAAAAGAATTAAAAGTTGATAATTTAAGATGGAGTTAGGATTGTATTCGAGGGAGTATATATGAATAAGAAAGGTTTTTACCAAAATTATTTTCTATATCCCAATTCTTGACTCCATTATTTTTATTTTCTTTATATCTGTATTTAATACTTATGTCATGGAAAGGGGGGGACAACCATCATTCAATGGGGAACGAGGTTAATCCATTTTTATAATTCATTATTTTTTACTTTTTCTTTAAATATGTCAAATTGTTCTCTTGTTAATGTACAAATATTGTCTTTTTCTCCAATTATAACTCTATCTTTTTGGACATCAACAATAGGGCATTTTGGAGGGACACAACTCCCTTCGCTACATAAAACAACTACCATCTTTCTTTCAACCTCCCTTATTTATTTTAATATTATTTAATATTGAAATATTTTAAATATTTTATGGTATGTTCATTTTTTTGTATATTTTAATTTTATATAGAACACCGTGTTTGCACCACCGTAGATGCAACACCGTTAAATAATTCAATACCTATTTTCTAATTTTATTACTTTTGAAGTTGTTACATCAGCGTTGTAACAATAGCCTTTGTTAATAATATTTTAACCTCCAGACGGGTAAACTATTTATAATATTAAGGTTTAAAATATTAAATATGGGGAAAATTAAACATTTAAAAACTCCAAAAAAATTTAAATGCATAAGCTGTGGAATGATATTTTTTATCCGAAGAAAAAAAATAAAAAAAGAAATAAAATGCCCATATTGCGAAAGTGAATTATATCATACTTTATTATCTGAATAATCATTTATCATTTGATTAATCACAATTATTGTTTGTTACTAATCAAAATAATAAATTTTCCTATTTCTTATTCCATAGATTAAGATCACTACCAGGTTTTAGTATAATTTATTTTTATAATATAACAAAAATATTATAAACTATGAAATGTAATAATATTTGATAGGTGAAATAAAAATGGAAAAGAAATTCGAAAAACATATGAAAAGAAGAATTCGAGAGTTACATCAGAGAGAACAAAAATACCGTAAACTCACCTTTCACACAAGTTATAAGGTAAATTATAATAAACAAAAAAACCTTTCAAATTAATACTGGTTTATTTAATATATAGAATTTTAATGAATTATTTTCTATCTTTCAATTTCGTGTAAAATGATCTAATTGGTTATATTAATGATTGTAAGATTTTATACAAGCATGGGAAGTTATCCAGTAACCTAAAGAATACATAATGTATTGCTTTATTTCTTGGCATTGTAACAGTAAACTCTGCCCAATCGCTTTCTAAACCTTCTGTGTCTTTTGCTTTTGCTTCAATTGTAAATGTTTCTTCTTTTGTATAGGTATGAGCGAAATCTACATCTGTTCCGGATGTGTGAGGACCATCCCAAATTTCAAGATAACCATCATCCCATTTTATGTAAAAATATACATCATCACCGTCTGGATCCACTGAGTTAAATGTATATGTATATGCTGTACCTGCATTACCTTTGGAAGGACCAGAGATAATTGGTTTTTCAGGCGGATTATTAGGACTTGTAAAAGGATTGCCAACAGGTATAACTGATAAAGGTACAAGATTTGTCTGAGAAGGTATTCCAATTGCAGAACGCAGTCCAGATGCATCAGTTATGTCATAAATAACATTTGACCAAAGACCAAGAGCAGTTGCCTCAAGTAGTATATTATGAATTATTGCACCGTTCTCATAATACCAAAACCTTTGATACTGAGGTACACCAACATTTGTATCAAGAAATGGAATTAAAATAAAGGATGCTGAGGTAATTACTATATCATTTGCCTCAATACAGCTTTCTATTTCATCACGTTGATCACCTTCAAGGATTTCAGAAATAGAATGGGTATTTGGAATATACTGATAAACACCAGTATGATTAGCAGCATAGATTTTGAATGGATAATAAGCTATTGCGCTTGGAAGAGTGCGATGTCTTTTGCTATTTACATTATCATAAAGATATGAATAACCATATGAGCTCCAAAGAAGTTGAGATTGTTCAAGAAGCGATAAAGGTATGTTATCCCAATTTTTTATAATAAGCCGATTATTGATTGCATCAGCAAGTGTGAGTTCATTATCTATAACTGCTGGAAGATTTGAAGGTGGAAGTGGATTATATGTAAAGTCATATGCTGGTGATGGGTGTCCAAGTGGCATTATAATTTCTGGTTTTTCATTTGAGGGAATTCCAAGTTCATATAGATCCTCAACATACATTCCAGTTGTAATTGTTGCTAAATCAAGGGCATTTGCATCAAAATAGATGTTTTGACAAATCATCCCTATATCTGCCATACCCCTCAATTCATCTGATTCGATATCCATATCCCAAACAAGACCAAATTTTATAGGGGAAGTGTATTGGCCGAGATGTAGATAGTTCCCACTTTTAAATAAAGAAAGAGAATGATTCTCAGGGACATATTTATAAGTTGCATCACTTCTTATCACATATATAATTGATGAATAAGTGTTGTCTGGATTGAAAATTGAGCGATTTCCTTCATCTGTTGTCCCATATGCTGCCCATAGAATTGTTGAAAGCTCCTCATCAGTAACAGTATCACC
>Ga0209536_100007348_pt1 | contig 16713 bp, 15 predicted proteins | sample DeeMarSeWOR28_12_FD_187461 | JGI IMG/M metagenome (GOLD analysis project Ga0209536, IMG submission 187461) | Marine sediment microbial communities from White Oak River estuary, North Carolina - WOR-2-8_12 (SPAdes) (version 2) | ecosystem: Environmental > Aquatic > Marine > Intertidal zone >... | reverse complement strand
TGCGCAGCTGTCTGGTGAAGCTCCCGGACTTCAAATCCGGTGTGGGGCGCTAAAACCGTCCCGGGTGGGTTCGATTCCCATGCACTTCCGCCATTTTTTGGGTCTCCTGTAATTGAACGGTCAGACAATACGTCTTATTTCATATCCCAAAAGGCGCAGAATTCCGTTGACTGCGTTGGTTGCATATTGCTTTACGCCTTTTGAATTTCTCAGCTTCTCTTTTATTTTCAGCCGCTCCTCATTCTCTATTAGCGATTCAATCTCTTTTTCGGTTATCCCGTTTACCCAGGGATAGGTCGATATCTGGACTGGAAGGCCTTTACAAGCGATCAGGGTGATTCGATTACGGGGTTTGAATGGCTCCAGGGGTGCATGACATTCAAAGACAGTCGTAAAACCAACATCTCGAAGCAACCTGACAAGAGATTCTTTGGTGAATAAAAAACTGAAGGTATTGTCTATCGACGCAAGCAGTTTGCTTGTTCGGGCGGCGTTCGAATCGTCATCTTTATGTTCCCTAACTTTAGACCCTTTATAGGTTTCTGTCTCATACCGGATTTCTTCTTTAGGACTCAGGGAAATATGCGTATCAATGATCAAGAGATGGCGGCACATTGCATAGAGGTTTTTGATAACGTTGAAGGAGTCCGGAACATCAAGATGGTATAGAATCCCTAACAAATAAATGACATCATATTCACCCTGGGACTTTAGGGTCACCTCACGGATATCCTGCTGAACAAAGCTTAAATTGTTTAAACCAAGGCGTTCCGAAATATTTGCACCCTGCTCCATCCGCTGGTTGCGGGCATCCAGGGCGCACACTTTGGAACCCCGCAAAGCGGTTTCGATGGCATAGACGCCTTCACCGCATGCCAGATCCAATACGCTCAATTCCTCTATCGGTTTATGGGCTAAATCCCGAACGATTTGCATGATCCGGCGAACTTTTAGGCCATTTGCGTTTTTAGCTGAGGGGTCGCCGGTTTGGCCTTCTTTACCTTTCCGTGCAAAAAAGTCCAGTATGTCTTTATCAAGCGCGCACATCATCTCTGGGGGCATCGATAAAACTCCTTGTGAATAATAATATCGATCTCGTTGCAGCAGAAACTGTTCGTCAGAAAACCCGGTCCGAAATCAAATTTGAGGAAGTTACTGATATATCATGAAAAGTGAATGCCTTGCATTATAGCATGGATCTATGAAAAGCGCATATTAAAAATCCTGGACCTTTTATGACGATTGAAATTTTTGGGGCTTATTCGGGTTGTCGTAAGCAACAGGAAAATTTTCAGGAGAGCGCCATAAGCATAAATACAAAAGCGCAAGGAAGTATGGAAAGGCTGGAACACCCCCCCGGCGCCTCACGGTCGCCGGCTTCCTTGCGCCGTTAAAGGAGGAAGGATGAAAAATGATTTAAATAACATTCCTATTGGATGGAAACGAAATCCACCCGTAATATAGATCCATCGGGAAATAAAAGGTTACACTATAATTCGCTGTTCAAGCCTTCGATTAAGGCCATGACATTGTGCCCCAGTACCTGGTGATTGTATCCGCCCTCCAGGACAGCAAAACAGCCTCCCGCGCGTCTTAAGGCGGCTGCCTTCACCAGCTTCCCGATCTTGCAATAATCTTCGGTGAGAAGCACCCTGCCCCAATCATCGCGGTGATTATCAAAGCCGGCTGAAATTCCGATAATATCAACCCGGCACCCATCCATTTGCGCTTCAATTTCATTTAGATAGGCATGGCGTTCGCAGGCCTGCACATTGTAAACAGTGACATACTTCTTGGATCCCAGAATGTTCACTGTGCCGTCACCGTAATGCAGGTCAATGTCAAGCACATAGGCCGTCTCTATTTTAGCGTTGCATTTCAACGTTTCCAGTGCGACAGCCATATTGTTAAAATAACAAAACCCCCACGATGAAGCGACTGAGGCATGATGGCCGGGAGGTCGGATCAAGGCAAAAGTGGGCTCGGTAAGCCCGATCGTGGCTGCCTGTATGGCGCCACCGGCTGCAAGTGTTGAAATATCATACAGACCCCTTTGACGGACCGAATCGATGTGGGTCTTTGCGTGAACGTTCAATATCTCCTTTTCTGTTGCCGGCCGCGCAGTAATGAATTCAACACTCGGTTCGATGACCTCCACAACCGATTCCAAACGCCCTGCCGACGCTGCTGGATCGAAGGTGTAAACGTTGTAAAAATCTTCGTGAAAGACAACTTTCATAAGCGCCTCAAATTTAAATTTTCTGCAACCTGGCAACAGATTCGATGTGATACGTATGGGGAAACAAATCGACCGGCTGCACTTCCTGCACCCGGTACACCTCTTTAAGCAGGTTCAGGTCGCGAGCCAATGTAGGCGGATTGCAGGATACATATACGATCCGTTCAGCTGATAGCGCCAGTACCTGTTTGACCACATCCGGGTGAATACCGGCCCTGGGCGGATCAATAATGAGAAGATCCGGCCGGTGAGAAATCTTCGGCAGCGAGTGGCGAATGTCGCCTAATAAAAACCGACAATTTTCAACCCGATTCATCCGACAGTTGCGCCGGGCATCGGCAACGGCGCTTGGCGCCATCTCAAGGCCGACAACTTCTTTGGCAACCTCGGAAAGCAAAATGGGAATCGTCCCTGTGCCGCTGTAGAGATCGATGACGGTTTCCGAACCGCTCAGTTCAGCATATTTTTTGACAATCGCATACAATTGAGCGGCGCCTGCCGTGTTGGTCTGAAAAAAGGAATTGGCTGAAATTTCGAAGGCAAAAGAGCCAATTTTTTCGATAATCGTCTCAGCGCCTGCGAGGCCAAGCTCCATTTCTCCGAAGCTCACTCCCGCTTTGCGCGATGTAATATTATTGATCACCGAAATCACTTCCGGATACTTATCCATCAAAAAGCCAGCAAGGGGTTGCAGGGCTTGATGATGATCGGAAGCCGTTATGATATTAACCATCCAGCGGTCAAAAGTAACCGAATGCCGCAGCATTAAAAACCGCCAGAACCCTTCATGGCTTCGCAGGCCATATACCGGCAACCGGGATGCGCGGATGAATTTTCGGACCTCGTCTAAAAGGTGATTGCCCAGATCCGGCTGCAGCAGGCATCTTTTCGTATCGAAGACCTTAAAAAACGTTCCCGGCACATGCAGGCCGATGCCAAAGCCTTTATTGGTTTCGGGATGTTGCATTTCGTGCGGGGAGAGCCACCTTCGGTCTGTGCAGGAAAACTCCATTTTGTTACGGTAGCCCAATTTGAGAGGGGAAGCAATCGTCGGATGAACCTGCACATTTTTTATCTGTCCGATATGTGAAAGGGATTCAACAACATGCTGACGCTTATATATTAATTGAACCTCGTAATCTAAAAACTGCCACTTGCAGCCGCCGCAAAAACCGCTGTATACGCAGGGCGGTTTTATGCGCTGCGGCGCTGCGTCCATCAATTTAATGATGCAGGCTTCAGCATAGTTTTTTTTCTTGCGCATGATACGGATTAATGCTTTATCACCGGGTACCGCCTGGTCGACAAAAACAGCCATACCGTTGATGTGAACCAGTCCTTTGCCGCCGAAGGCGATGCCGGTAATTTCGACTTCGATTTGTTGGCCTTTTTTTATGTTCATGGAGTGTTAAATACAATAAAATAAAAAGCATATCAAATCCTTGCCATGGTCAATGCGAATAAAAAATCCATTATTGAAGAGATTGCATTTGCATCGGGCAATTTTTTGCTCAAGGGTTGCCTGCATCTGCCGCCGGTTAGCCAGCCACCGCTGGTGATCGGCTCCCATGGGCTGTTCAGCGACAAGAATTCCCCCAAACAAATCCAACTGGCACAGCAGTGCAATCGAAACAACATCGCTTTTTTTCGGTTTGATCACCGGGGCTGCGGTGAAAGTGATGCGCCCTTTGAAGAAGTGACTTCGTTGGATGCGCGCTGCACGGATCTGATTGCCGCGGCAAATATGTTAAAAGCCAGGGACGATTTGGGTGCGCGGGTCGGTCTTTTCGGCAGCAGTATGGGAGGCACGGTATGTCTGGCAGCTGCCTGCCATGTCAAACCCGCGGCCGTCATTACCTGGGCAGCTCCGGTTCGCAGCATCGATATCGTTGAAAGCCAGGCAGACCGGAAGACGGCCGAAAATTACAATACCCCTTTTAAAAAGATTCCTTTTGATATTTCAAACCAGCTTTCAGACATCCGCAACATTCTCATTTTTCACGGTGAGACCGACGAAATCGTTCCCCCCTCCCATGCCGCAGAAATATTCGAACGCGTCAAAAAACCGAAAAAACTGATCCTGTTTCCACAAAGTGACCATCGTATGAGCCTCCCGGCTGACCAGCAAGCGTTTATTCGCCGGGCAGCGCTCTGGTTTCAGTCCTATCTGAAGCCCGCCTAAAGCAAAAGCCTACAGACCTTTTTTTTGCGCCACCTGCCAGAGGCCCTTGACGCGTTATGACACATTGTAGTATCTAATGCATGCTAAATTAGTCGGATACAGACGCCCTTACATGCCCTTTGGGATCAAAACCAACTTAAGGTGAATCATGAATCATAAAACAGATGCAATGTCTGCAGAGGTGGTCAACTTGAATCAAACAGACTGCGGCTTTGTTGCCGAGGTGATAAGCCGGGCTGGCGTGGATATAAACAAATGCTGGCACTGTCAGACATGTGCCAGCGGCTGTCCCTTTGTGCGGGCCATGGATTATCCGCCCAACCGGGTCATACGCATGGTGCAGCTGGGCCTGCGAAAAGAAGCCCTTGAAAGCTCCTGCATATGGATCTGTGTGGGTTGCAACACCTGTGCAATTCAATGCCCCAACTGCATCGACATCCCAGCCGTCAATGATGCGCTGCGCCAGATGGCCATGGAAGAAGGCGTGGTGATTGCGGAACCCAACATCCTCAATTTTCACCAGGCGGTCCTGCAATCGATTCAACGACATGGCCGCACCCATAAACTGGAAGTCATGATGCGCTACAAGCTCAAAAAACATGATTGGTTGACCGACATGACCGTGGGAATGAAAATGTTTGCCAGACGCAAGTTGGAGCTACTGCCTTCGAAAAGTAAAAATATCGATGAAATCAGAAGGCTTTTCGACCAAAAATCAATCGCATAAAGCATAGGCCAATGAAAGAAAAAAATCTCATCGACCTGTCTTACTATCCCGGATGTTCGCTGAAAACAACCTCCAAGGAAAACAATGCCTCGCTGGTCTATCTTTTCCGGTATCTGGGATATAACCTGGTAGAGCTCGAAGACTGGAATTGCTGCGGCAGCTCTTCGGCCCACAGCGTCGATACCGGGCTGGCCTTTGATCTTGCATGCCGTAATCTTTCACTGGCACCTGTCGACCGACCCTTGCTGGTGGCCTGTCCCAGCTGTCTTTTGCGGCTGCGCCAGGCCTATCTTCACCTGAAAAATGAAACACCCGCCCGCCGATCATGCGGCATGATAAAAATTATTACGGCCTGATGGAAAAAATTTTAACCACGCTGGGCGCCACTGCTGGAAAATGGTCATTCGCTTCCCGCTGTTGCGGCACCTTCCTTACGGTGGCGCGTCCTGAAATTGTTCAGCCGATGGTCAATGAAATCATTCAAGGAGCCATCAATGCTAAGGCGGACTGTATCGTAACCGCCTGTGCCATGTGTCATATGAACCTGGAAATTCGCTGTTCGCTTAAAGAAAGAATCCCGATTTTGCATTTTTCCGAAATCATTTCTCTGGCCCTGGGAATCGGAAAAAGTCATTACAAGGGGTGGTTCTCACGACACCTGGTGGATCCCAGGCCGCGGCTCAGGGCCCTGAATCTATTTTAAATCCATTAATCTGATGATCCGCCAGATGACGGTCCAGAAAGGATTTTATTGACTTTTCATAACCCGTGCTCTGGCTTGAGTCGCTGTGGCCCGCACCCCGGCCTACATAGAGTTCGGCCTGCCCGGGCGCAAAACTGCGCTGTAGCCTCAACGCAAAATCCAATGGAAATCTCCGGTCATTTTCTCCGTGAATGAGCATCACCGGCATTTTTAGCCCCGGCGCCAGACGCGCCGGACTGACTGCATCAAGCCTGTTGCGGTAAAACAGATTCATCCAAAACAGAATCATCGGGCCAAAGCAAATACCGAAAAAAGGATTAAACCAGCGGTAAAGGCTTAACAGGGCTTCTTTGGTATAAGCGTAACTGGCCTCTAAAAAAAGCATCCGAACCCTATCAGGATGGCGGCTGGCGGCAATAATGGCGCCGGCTGACCCGGCTGAATGTCCGTAAAGGATAATGGGCTGCTGCAGCCATTTCATCACCATCTCGATATCTTCCGCAAACTTAAACGCATTCATAAACCGCCGCCGGCTTGAGTTCCCATGATCTCTGGCACTGTGTATAACCGTTGTAAAACCCCAGCGAGCAAAAATCCTCGCCCTTGAAACCATGCGATCTCGATTACGACTCCAGCCGTGCGCAAAAACAACCAGACCCTTTGATGAACCCTCCGGCTCAATCCGCCAGACTTCTAAAAAACCGCCATCAATGGCCGGGATGGTCGTGTCAATCACAGTGCCCCAATCCGGGGGGTCGCTAACCGGTTCGCGCGGCAGCTGTTGAACCAAGTACGTGCAAATCAGGGTAAAAATCAGATACAGGCCAATAAGGCACCCGAGTAAATAAAAAATCGCTTGCAAACCAGTGCTCCATTTCAGGTTATGGTTTTATCTGGATAATTTAACAGTTTTTTTGAATAGCGAATATCGAACAAGGAATGTAGAGGTAAGAAGTATTTTTGTCTTTAAGTACTTCGACATTTATTATTCCCTGTTCGGTGTTCTGCGGTTCAATACAGCTTTGAAAAAAAACAACAAATAAATCAAATACCAGTTTTATCTGATCGACACCCGAAGCTAAAAACGCGGCGCATCGAGACCCAGCAGCTCGCGACGCAGCACGTCAAGAGCGGCCGCAGCAAACATCTGTTTATGCATCTTGCGGCTGCCGAACCAGAAATAAAACCGATAAGCGAAACAACCCTGCGGTGTCGCCATTGCGATGCAGACAGTTCCAACGGGCTTTTCGGGCGTTCCGCCGGTGGGTCCGGCAATGCCGCTGGTGGCCAGACCATAGGTGGCCCCGCAAATACTGCGGGCACCCAAAGCCATTTCTTTGGCGGTTTCTTCATGAACAGCGCCGTGCTTTGCAATCGTTTCTTGCGACACATTTAAAACATCGATTTTGGCCTGATTCGAATAAGTGACCCCGGAAAAAACAAAATAATCCGAACTGCCGGAAGCATTGGTTAACATATCGGCAATCAGGCCTCCCGTGCAGCTTTCGGCCAGCGCCAGGGTTGCCTGTTTTTCTCTGAGAAGCTTCCCGACAACTTTCTCGATAGGATCGCCTTGCTGCGAGATCACTTTATCAGCCAGCCGCTCAATGACCCACTGGGCGGCCGATTCTAAATTTTCATCCAAATGCCGTTCATTGGGGCCTTTGATGTAAAGTTTTACCTGGATTTCGGGAAATCTTACCCGCATTCCCAGAGATATTGGCGGAAAATTTTCCGTCAGACCGGCGAGCCGTTCATAAGTCTGAGACTCGGTTAGTCCGAAAGTCGATAAGGTTCTCACCCGGTAATAGATTCGTGCATCAGGGAAAAGCGGGTATAATTGCGGCAGGACCGTATCTGACAGCATGCGATGCATTTCATCAGGGACGCCCGGCAGGAAGAAAAACAGGCATTTTCCGATTGCGAGACGAAAACCGGGAGCGGTTCCAATTGCATTCGGCAAGCAGGTGGCCCCTTCAGGCAGCATTGCCTGCTTTCGGCTGGCAGGATTCATCTCCCGCCGGCGTGCTTTGAAAAACCTTGCAACGGATTTAAGCGCCGACTGATTCTGAATAAGTTTTACCCCGACTGCCTGGGCAGCGGCCGCAGCGGTAAGATCGTCCGATGTGGGGCCCAGCCCGCCGGTGACGATGGCAATATCGGCCCGGCTGCCCACTTCCTTAAAAGCAGCTACCAGCTGAATGATATCATCGCCCACACAGGTATGCCGCGAGACGGCAACTCCGACTTCTTCCAGCTTTTGAGCGATGTAAGCCGAATTGCTGTCAATTAAAGCCCCTGAGCGGATCTCTTCGCCGGTTGCCATGATCTCAGCTAACATCACGTTCAAATTCCTCGTTCATGTCCTTCAAAAATGCCAACGGTTCACGGATTCACGCTTCAAACATTCAGGTAAAATTAGGTTCCAGTGTTCAGGTGTCAGGTGTCAGAGTTGGGGGGGCGGACACCTGAACACTGAAACCTGGCACCAATTTGGATTCTGGTGCTTGAAATCTGGAATTTCATCTGGTTTAGTTTGAAAAATATGACGTCGAGTCTTTGAGGATCGATGCTCTACTCCGGCGGTGTCAACACGAACGCATTGGGTGGCAACTCAACATTGATCCAGCAACGGTCGATGTCCAGCTGAAAATGGTTGCCAGTATCGGTTGACAGCTTTAATCGAAACGGCACTTCAAATTCGCCGACTCTTTGAATACGCTCAATTTCGGCGCGATACATCAGAGCACCCGAACGCTGAAATACGTCAACTCGGTAAACCCGGGACTGGTTTTCGTCGTAAAATATTTTTTGCCGAATGCCCCACCATCTTTCTTTCAATACCAGAACAAAACCATGGGTCGCTTCTTCTTTGATGAAGTCCACCGAATCGAATGCAGGCATCGGAATACAACCGGCCATAAGCATCACAACATCGCTGGAGGATATCGGAATTGAAATAAGGTTTTTGAGGCTTGGATCACTGGCCTGAATTTTTTTAAATTCCGTTCCGTTACCATGGGTTTCAAGATAGTAAAGCCATTCACCGTCAGTGGTCAGTTTTATTGCCGGATAGCCGGACACCATCACGGCAATACTCAGCTTGACAGGCCTTTGCCCAATCCAGGCCACCCGCTGATCAAGATAAAAATCGCCTTTTTGACTTATCTTGATGTTGCCAATTCCTTTGAAGTTTCTGAGGGAATCATTTTTTGTTCTAAGGACGGAAAGCAGGTCGCGGACTTCATTGACCTTATCGGCCGGAGTGATCTCCAGCTCTCTGGCAGGTCTGAAAACAGCGCAGCTTATTAATAACCCGACGGCAACCAGCTGAGGGATAATACGATACCATTTCATACCGGCTATGAACCATTTTCAGTAATTGCGCGAATCTTTTTTTCAAGTTCTTCCTTATTTTTCTCTTTATGCTGCAATGATTTTTTATAATTTTTAAGTGCGTTGACTTTATCATTTAATTTTAGATAGGCATCACCCAGATGCTCCAGCATAATCGGGTCATCCGGCACGATTTCGACTGCTTTTTGCAGATATTGTAATGCCTTTTCAAAATCGCCTTTCTTATAGTATACCCAGCCCAGGCTGTCGGTAATATATCCGTCGTCGGGTTTGTATTTTAAGGCTTCTTTGATCAGCTGCTCAGCCTCGTCCAGATTCTGACCCAGATCGGCATATGTATATCCGAGATAATTTAATGCATTCGAGTGCTTTGGATCTATCGCGATGACTTTGCGCATTGCTTCCATGGAAGCCTCTTTTTTATTCGACTTGTCATACACAACGCCCAAGCGAAAATAGTACTTCGCATTTTCAGGCTCCAATTGGATTGCGTCTTTAATCAGGACCTCTGCCTTTTCAAATTGCTCTTCCTCTTCATAGAAAGTGCCCAGGTAATACTTGAACTCCGCATTTTTTGGTGAATTTTGACTGGCATCGCTTAACAGCTTAATGGCTTCTTCATTTTTCTTGTCTTCCGATAATAAATAGGCCGCATGAATGACGGCATCTTCGTAAAACCTGGAATCCGCACCTACTTTTCTGAAATTAGCCAATGCGCTTTGATTATCTTTTTTCCCATAAAAAGCGATACCCGCAAGGTGGTGAAGTTCTGAACTGTCCGGAGCAGATTGCAGCATTCCTTGAATGACAACAAGCCCTTCATCATATTTTTTCTGGTCAATATACAGTTGAATAACCTTGATAATGACTTCAAATTCGGTCATGCTGCGCTGGCCGAGCTTTTGAAAAATTTCTTCCGCCTCTGCTGTTTTGCCCTGGGAATAGTAGTAATAACCTAATTCCATATTTGCTTGAACATTGGAGGGATCACGCTCCAAAATATCTTGATACATCTGAATGATTTTTTCTTTTTTATCCTGGTTGTTGTAAAGCTTAAGAAGTTCAAATCGCGGTTCTAAAAGATCCGGTTTGAGCTCTAAGGTGCGTTGAAATTCTTTTTCAGCGGCCTGCAGTTGACCCTGTTCGGCATAAATTTTTCCCAAAAAGAAGTGGCCGGCATGGGATTCCGGAATATGCTCAAGCAATTGAGCAAATACACGTTTGGCTTGGTCTAAATTTCCGGCGTCCAAATACATACCTCCGAGGAGCGAATACACTTTTTCCTGTTGTGGATCCAGGGAGATAACTTTTTCATAGGCCTCGATGGCTGCCTCATTTTCTTTTTGAACCTGTCGCATGCCACCATACAAAATAAGCGATTTAACATCATCGGGATGCGCTTTAAGAATATCTTCAAGCACCTTGATGGCCTTCTCATCTTCTTTGTTTTGTAAGTAGACAGTGGCGATTTCCCGCTTTAAATAAACGGATTCCGGATCGATTTCGATGGCTTTATTAAGGAGAACGATTGCCTTCTCCAAGTTGCCTGCGCTCCTTTGGATCTGAGCCTCGGTGAAGAAATAGTAAGCGTTGCTGGTTGGGTGAATTAGGGTTTGTCCGTAGGTGGGCGTTGTTTGAGGAGTTGAGTTTAACGCACATCCAGAGCTAAAAAAAAAGACCACCAAGAATATGGTCATTATTAAGTGTAACAATTTCGTTCGACTCATTATCTGTTGTATCCTTCTAAAAGTGGTTTCAAAACCCCATCTCGTCGGCCGGAGGCGGATAAAATGCTCATTCGCCAGAATGTGCGGCGGGACTGCGCTTTTTCATCGGCCTGCGCTTGTTGAGCACATCAAATTTTTTGAATAAGAGGCGAAATGCCGCCAAAAAGTGGGGCTCTCGAACGCAATCTAACGTTTTTAAACCACTTCTATGCTGTTTGCTATTCAGTTGTGCTGCCTTCGGTGTAGGAAGCAAAGTCTGGAATTTCTCTTTTAAAAAATTCTCTCATCTTCTTGATTATATTTTTCTCCACCTGCCGAACCCGCTCCCTTGATATTCCGTAACGGTCACCGATATCCTGTAACGTTACCGGGTTATCCGAAAAAATCCGCAAATCAAAAATCTCAAGCTCCCTGGGCGTCATTTTTTTTCGGAACTCTGCAATTTTATTATGCAGCAGCACTTCAATCTCCTTTTTTGATACCTGATCCTCGATGGATTCTGTGTTGGTGCCTAAAAATTCAATTCTTTCAGTGTCAGAATCCTCCTTCAAAGGGGCGTCCAGGGAGACATCCCAGCCATCTAAACGCTGGTCCATATCAACGATTTCGCGTTCAGAGACACCCAGGCGTTCGGAAAGGAGTTTGGGTCTGGGCTCGAAGCCCAAGTCGATCAGTTTTTGTTTTTCTTTCTTTAATTTAAAAAACAACTTACGCTGTCCCTGGGTCGTGCCAATTTTTACCAACCGCCAGTTGTCCATGATAAACTTAAGAATATAGGCTTTAATCCAGAAAGAAGCATAGTATGAAAATTTAACATTTTTATACGGGTCAAACTTTTTAACCGCCTGCATCAGCCCGATATTTCCTTCCTGGATAAGATCAAGCAAATTCTGCATCCAAACCCGTTGGAATTCCAAAGCGATTTTAACAACAAGTCTTAAATTGGAGGTAACCAGCTGATAGGCCGCTTGCTTATCGCCATGTTCTCGAACCCGGATCCCCAATTCTCTTTCTTGTTCCCTGGTAAGCAGCTTATAATTGCTGATTTCTGCCAGGTAGCGCTGCAGGGGATCAAATTTAATAAGCGCCTTTTCAGAATGCTTTCTGTCGGGTTCCCTGTGTTTCTTGGATACAATTGGGGTTGGGTTAACCTTGGCCGTCTTCGAGGTCGTGGTTTTCCTTTTTGCTGTTTTTTTGCGCTTATCGGTCTTTTTTTTCATCGAAACTTCCAGGCTTTTCAATTGCGCTTTGGGATTCAACCGTACTTAAATCCGCTATGGATAAGTTTATGCCCTCATTTCTATAGACATGATAATGAACATATGATATCAAAAATTTTTGCTATGGGCGCCTGTAGCTCAGTTGGATAGAGCAACGGACTTCTAATCCGTAGGCCGCAGGTTCGAATCCTGCCAGGCGTACCAATTATACCGAAGCTCCAGAACCATTTGCCAGGGAGCTTTTGAGTTGGAGTCAACAAGGAGTCAACTGAAGTTAAACTAAGGTAGGCCTCTCGTTCTGCCCTTTGAGCTTTCGGCTTTGTCTCTATTCCGATTCAGATGATATTAAATAGCAGGAGTTGCTGAAAATCACAAGTTTTTTCTTAATTCTCCCGGTAAAGAGCTTTTTGAGATCAAGAAGTTACAAAATACGCATCTTCGGCTCAATTTGATTTTATACCGATGCATAACCGCCGCCGCCTTCAAAGGAAATACTGCAGGGATTACGTTCCTTTTCTTCTAATTGCTCCCCTTCACAAACAGAGAATTTGGCTGCTTTAACAATAATCTCCTCGGGTTTCAGATTGGTCTGTTTAGCGATTCGGATCACTCAAAAATTGCGCGATCATCACTGACGAACAAGGTTATTCAAAATACAATACATTAATCGATGACGGTCTTATAATATTTTACACCGACTCTATACCCGGACGGATCGGCTTCGGCTAATTGACAACACCACAGAACCTCAGCAAAATAACCTTCGTACAGCTCAGCATGAATGGCATCCGGCGAATAATTTTCCATCATAATGTAAATGTCGGAACCCGGGTCAATCTCATCCGGAGTTTTAAAGCACATGCCGTCTCTGGAATAGTTGCACATTACCGCGGAGAAGAATTGATCGGTGTTATGATAGGCATAGATTATCGCGGCATGATGGTCATGGCGTTCAGACATTCTTCTTTCGTCTTTTTGGTTCATGACCTTCCCTTCTCGCCGGAATTTGTCGGGCAAGGATGCTTAATGTTGGATGCTCAACAATCATAGATAACCCTGTCGGAATTAATCAAATATTATCAAATAAATACGATCGTATGTCAATTAAAAATATAGTCATATCAAACAAATGGATATCAACGTCGACTTTTCTGACGCCTCGCATTTTCTTAAGTTTCGCTTTTAAATGGCCGATAAGCATGCTATAGCGCGTAATAATTGGATTCTTCACAAGTAGCTAAAATCATGTAATATTTTTTACATCCAATTTTCAATATGGTTTTTCAGCGACCCGAGAAGGAGAATTGAACATGGGCACGAATAATTTGATTTTATTAGAAAACTTGGAATGGTTTGATGAAACCGGCCAGGAGATTGTCCACCGCCTGCCGCAAGAAGGTTCCGGTGAAATCAAATATGGCGCACAGCTGACGGTCAGAGAAAGCCAGGCAGCGGTTTTTTTCTATAAAGGAAAGGCAGTGGGTGCATTTGGCCCCGGCAGACACACCCTGAAAACGGCCAATATCCCAATTTTAACGAAAATCGCAAGTTTACCATGGGGTGGGACCAGCCCTCTGCGCGCTGAAATGTATTTTATTAATTTAAAAGTATTCACCAATTTAAAATGGGGTACGCGAGACCCGGTCGCCTTTAAAGATGCCGAATTAGGACTCATTCGGCTCAGAGCTTTTGGCATTTTTAACCTGCAGGTGTTTCAGCCGGTACTGTTTGTCAACAGTCTTGTAGGCACCCAGGGTATTTTCACCACCGCCGAAATAGAAGAATACCTCAATCGTGTCATTGTTTCCCGTTTTAACGATTATATGGGTGAAACGATTGATTCAATTCTGAATCTGCCGTCCAAGTATGAAGAACTGTCCCGGGGGCTCTCGGAGCGGCTCACAGCGGATTTCAGTCATTTTGGCATCCGCATGACCCATCTTTACATCAATTCAATCACCCCGCCGCCGGAAGTACAACAGGCGATTGATGATCGCAGCCGCATGGGCGTATTTGAAGACATGAATAAACTCATGCAAATGAAAGCCGCTATGGCCATGGAGAAAGCCGCTGAATCCGAAGGGGGTTCAGGTATGGGAATGGGTACGGGACTCGGATTGATGATGCCGGCCATGTTCGCCCAGTATTTTACAGGGGCCCAGGCTCGGGACGGAGAAAACCTGCCGGAGTCTAAATGCCCGGAATGTCGCAGCGCCATTCCGGCCAGCTCAAAGTTTTGCCCGGATTGCGGCCACCAGCTCCTCGTTTTTGTACAATGTGCGCGCTGTTCGAAAAACCTGACACCAACAGCAAAATTTTGCTCCCGTTGCGGCCATCCGGTTACCGAAAAACCTGAATCAAAAGTCTGCCCGAACTGCGCCCATGAGAACCTGGCAGGTGCGGTTTTTTGCAATGAGTGCGGCGAAAAGCTTTAATAGGTAGATACGGAGGAACCCATTCATTTTCAAATCGAACACGAGTGTCCCCAATGCGGTGCCCCTGCCATGATGGATGAGACAGACCGTCTCTTTGCCTGCGAATTTTGCAGGGTGAAGTCTTATCTAGTGGCCGAAGATGTGTTTCGCTATATGCTTCCCGGCAACACACCCCAATCAAAGAATTTGATCTACTTCCCCTATTGGCGTTTTAAGGGCATGTGGTTTGCGTGCGACGGCACCGGTGTCCAGCACAAATTTGTCGATGTGAGCCGCCAGGCCGTTGCGTCACCCTTTTTTCCAGCCAGTCTGGGTCTGCGCAGCCAGGCATTGAAACTTAAATTTGTAACCCCGGAAACAGCCGGACGGTTTCTTCAACCCACCCAATCCTTTGCACAGGCCGCACAAAACTTTGAAGATCGCCTGGACAAAAATTCGGCCGAACCCGCTCTGCACCATGCCCATATCGGAGAAACCATCAGCCTGATTTATGCCCCTTTTTATATCGAAAACGGCATTTATGACGCAGTGCTCAACCGGTCGATCCCAGCGTCGTTGACTGAGGATTTTGATATCGATCAACTGCCCGCAGAAAGCCCGAACTGGCGCATTCATTTTATTTCGACCCTATGCCCCAGCTGCGGTTGGGATCTCGAGGGAAAAAGAGATTCGCTGGTTTTACTTTGCAAAAATTGTGTTTCTGCCTGGTATCCGATCGGCAAAAAGTTGAAAAAGATTAGATTTGGTAGATATCTGGCCTCTGACAACGCTTCGATCTATCTGCCGTTCTGGCGTATCGAGCCTGAAATCTCCGGTATCAAACTCAACAACTATGCTGACTTGATTAAAATGGCCAATATCCCGAAAGTCATTCAACCCGGTTGGGAGGGTATCGGTTTTCGATTCTGGGTACCGGCATTTAAAGTTCGGCCGAAGATATTTTTGCAGCTTTCAAAAAATATGACGCTCGCACAGCTCCATCATGAATTGAATGAGGAATTGCCGGAACATCGCCATCATCCCATAACTTTGCCGATAGCCGAAGCTGTTGAGAGCCTAAAAGTCAACATCGCCGGTTTCATTAAACCCAAAAACACGCTGGCAGAAATCTTTCACGAAATTGGGATCACGACAAAAAGCTATGTGCTGGTATACGTTCCCTTTCTTGAAAAACACCACGAATTTATTCAACCCGATTTACAATTTGCCATAAACAAAAATATTCTCGCTCTTTCTGAAAATTTATAACCGCGGCCTTTCATTAAATAGTTGATTGGTTGATTCGTCAAATAGTCAGAAGATTTATTCCATTTTTAAACTACTCAACGAATCGACTATTTGACTAATGATGCATGGACTTACATTGAAAATTATGATGAATCATGAGATAAATAACTTATTGTGAAACCCAAGCCATCAAACCTGGATGTCACGATCGACCAATTCTTAAACTATTTAGTAGTCGAAAAGGGACTGTCGAAAAAAACCCTGGCTGCCTATAGTCGCGACATCATTCGCTACCGTGATTTTCTATCTGAAAATAAAAGAAATCGGTTCTCTGAAGAAGACACACCGCTTATTTTGCAGCATTTAATTCTGCTCAGGAAATCAGGGCTGGGGGCACGCTCACGGGCGCGGCATCTCGTCTCCATTCGAGGTCTATATCGATTTCTGGTTGAAGAAAAAATTTTGCGGCATGATCCGGCCCGACTGATTGATCTGCCAAAGGTGAGCCTGAAGCTGCCCCATGTTTTGTCCACCCAGGAAATCGAGCTTTTACTAAAGGCTCCGGATACGAAAAAACCCCTTGGCATCAGAGACGCCGCAATGCTGGAACTCCTTTATGCTGCTGGATTGCGAGTTTCTGAGCTGGTCAATGTAAAATTACAGGATGTCAATCTTGAGGCCGGCTTTGTTCGTATCTTTGGCAAGGGTTCCAAAGAACGAATTGTCCCGATCGGCCTTTATGCTAAAGAAAAAATCAGCCTTTATTTAAAAACCACCCGGTCTATTTATTTAAAACAGACATCCAGTCCCTATCTTTTTGTGGCCCGCGCCGGAAAACCCATGACACGCCAGGGCTTTTGGAAATTGCTGCGGCGATACGCCATGCAGACAGGACT
>Ga0209536_100007347_pt1 | contig 16714 bp, 10 predicted proteins | sample DeeMarSeWOR28_12_FD_187461 | JGI IMG/M metagenome (GOLD analysis project Ga0209536, IMG submission 187461) | Marine sediment microbial communities from White Oak River estuary, North Carolina - WOR-2-8_12 (SPAdes) (version 2) | ecosystem: Environmental > Aquatic > Marine > Intertidal zone >... | reverse complement strand
GGAAGTTTTAGATTACATACGAATCTGTCGAAAAACCCTAAAACCCTCGATTTTGTGGCGTAGTGTAGCTTGTAAGTAGTTGATTTTACTAGATGCGAAAATAGCCAAATCGGTCTATCTGAACTTTTTCGACAGTCTCTACTTTAATCCACACTCTGCTACTTCAGATCCACGTACCATATTTTGTGACGAACTGTCCAAAAGGAAAAGTGTGAATTAAGGGAGCCCTACCTTCGCGATGGGATATTTCATATAACGAGTGAGTTTTTATGGAGCTAAGCCCACACAAAAGCTTGAGTTGAACTGACTCGGGCCTTCATATCGATCCCGTCCTTGGCATGCAATATGAAATAGACGTTCCTATTTACTGGCCACTGAAGCGAGTACTTGTGCTCTTATTCTGGGCTAATAGGTGAGAGCTCTTACTAAATGGGGGAAACCGCGTTTTGTAAACCTCATTCATATCCACAAATATTCCATCAGGAGGTATGATATTGGATACAATTGCGCTGCTAAAAGGTCACCATGGCCAGAGAATCGGAGTTAGATGGCCAGTAACCATTCTAACTCCTCATAGCCAACTTGAAGGGGAAAGCGAAAGTATCAGTCCTTCCGGTATGCTTCTCTCCCTCAAAGAGTCACCACCTCGACAGGTCAGTTTGCGTGTTATAATTAAAATTTCCAAGCGCCAGACGCTCAGCGCCAGTGCCACAGTAGTCAATACGACCACCACTAGATCCGATGACGGTAGCACGTGCTTTGGCGCAGAACTTTACTTCACTTACATCTCAGGAGCCAACCATCAGTTTCTGCGCAGTTTGATTGCGATGCACTACAAGGAAAAGGTAAAGCGGAGCGCTCATAAGCAAACGGGAAGGCCAAAGGCGCTGGCAGCACAACAGCCGAGTTCCATTCAACCGGTTGAGGTTTTCCGGGCCCTCCTCCCGGTATCTTATGGCAAAAGTAGAAAAACGGTGAAGGCTTGGGGTAGCCGCTTCTCCACAATAGGTTGCCACGTGCACACCAAGAAAGCCCTCCCGAAAGGAACCACATTTACCATGAAAATCACGAATCCTCTGAACGGTAGATCTGTCCAGGTCAAAAGCACGGTCAGGGTGTGTAAGCGTTCTGTCACCAAACACCGATGGGACATGATACTCTATTTCCACAGCCAGGCAAAGGAACAAAGACTACATATAAAGCGAATGCTACAGGATACTGCTGTTGCTCTGAGGTCGAGAGAAGCCTCGAAATATCTGAAGTACAAAATTCGACAAGCGATCCTGAGGTATTTCGACCCCCAAAAACTGGAGGATGGCCTCAGGCAACTCTGTCCCTTCCGTAAAGAAGATCGAAAATTACTCGAGCAGCTTTTGAAAAAAACCACGTGCAAAACGGAGTTCCAGCGTGTCCAATGCTTGTGGTTACTTGCGGGGTTGGGTTTGTCTCCAACTCAGGTAGCAAAGGCAGTTGGCTGGGAGCCCGCTACTGTCAAAAGAGTCTGTTCCCTTTACTTTGAAAAGGGGGGAGCGGGACTAGTTGGGGATGGTGAAGAAAGACAGGCAACAGGCCCTTTGAGGTTGGAAGAAGAACGAATATCTCCCGTGGAATTTCCTAGTAAATGTCGGGGCAGAATAGGCATCAGTGATGACCGAGGTGAAGAGCGACACATCAATCTCCCCTATACTAACTCGATTTCTGCTTTGCGCGGGCACGCTAGTCACTACTCTCAAGAGCAAACTTGCAGAGCAGCTTATGACACCAAGGAAAAATTGAACGTCAAACCTTCTCTCGAACAATTGCGTTGGGAAGCGGCGTCTCGTGCGGAGTTGGAAGGTATCACGATATCAGAGCTCGTCCTTAAGGCGCTCACTCAGTACATGGCAAGTCCAATCACACTAGATGTCAAAAAAATGACCGTAAAAAGAAACGGGTCACACGGATGTGGCCAAGATTCAGTGGAAGGTGGCCGCTATCCTCTTGACAGGAATGGGTCTCCAATTCACAGGCTCCAAAGGAACGGTATTCCGCAGGCTGACTTAGATCCAAGATCTGCCTAAATACTTCGGTTACGAAGTACATCACAATTGTCAGACGAAGTGGTGGTACTCAAACTTCATAGCTCTCCGGTTGACGTTGGCGCAGGATCAGCTCCAGGGCTGAGACTCAACCTCAAGCGTCATTACATGAAGCCCTACTGAGCAGGCAGGAAACTTCATATTCCATACTTTAATGCACACTTTTGCCCTTTCTGGAGCGCACCCACTTGTAGTAGTATCCTTCCTAGAGCTGAAACTGTAAATTAAGGGATATAAAGTTTCCGACCGATTGGGCAATACCTACACTAGCTCGATCTTATTTAGAGGTGCCCACCGTTTCGAAGCATTCAATTCCGACCAATATAGTGGTTTTTCTCTTGACTTGAACAGCCGCTGTCACATAATCTGACACAAGTTCAATCTCCGGCTCCAGCGCATTCTCGAGCGATCACACATCTGAACCTCAACTACTCGTGCCAGGCTCAAGCTCACTTTATTCGTTACCTTACCTTCTCTAACGATTAAAGGAGGTATTGGCATGGTTACAGAAGACTTCAAACGCAAGCTCGTTGTTTAAACGCCACAATGATAGTTAACTATGAATGACAGCCTAGCGAAACGAGTGCGAAGAATTGACCTAATGACCATAAATGACGCCGGAGGTATATTGACAGCGTAGCGTAATGACGGCCACTTTCAGTGGCCAATTGACCCATTGACGTATTCTGTTATTCCCAAACAGAAGGATCTGCGAGGAGACTCTTGAGAACAGCGACAACATCTGCGCCAGTTTGGAAACGGTCATCAGGATTTTTGGCCAGGAGTCGAACAACGACGGCCTCTAATTTTGGATGGATCCTTGGGTTGATTTCTCGCAGGGGAGTCGGATCTTCGGTACCGATCTTTTTGAGTATAGCCGTGATGGTAGGGCCAGTGAAGGGGCGCTGGCCACTGAGTAGTTCATAAAACATGGCCCCAACCGAAAATAGGTCGGAGCGGCCGTCCACCTTCTCCAGGTCGATTTGCTCGGGGGACATGTAACTCGGTGTACCCATCATGGCTGCTGTTTGGGTAGCGTCCGATGAAATCAGTTTGGTAATACCGAAATCCATGATTTTGGGTCGGCCATCCTGGAGCAGCATGACATTGCTGGGCTTGATATCGCGATGGACAACGGCTTCTTTGTGGGCATAATCTAGACCATTACAAATGTGGGCAATGATGGTCGTGACTTGTCGAGGTTTGAGCAGGGTCTCTGTTTCGCAGAAATTGCTTAACTCCTGCCCCTCAATATATTCCATGGCGATGAAAAGGTTGCCACCTTTCTCTACCACGTCATAGATGGTGACGATGTTCGGGTGCGAGAGGCGACCTGCCACCTGAGCCTCTTGCAGGGATCGTTTTCGCAAGTCTATAAGTTGTTCTGAAGCAAGGCTTTGGTCCAGCCTGATTGTTTTGATCGCCACCGACCTGCCGATGGTGGGATCCACGGCCTTGTACACCACACCCATGGCTCCGTGACCGAGTTCGCCTTCAATTTGATAGCGGCCCACAGTGGTCACTTCCTCTTCCCCCAGTAGCTCGGAACTTGCGGCAGCCATGGTCTCGATGGCCTCAAAGCGAGTCTCCTTGACTTTATCAGGCGCAATCACAGGTGAGCGCAGACTGACAACCTGGAGTGCGAAGGTTAGAAAAAAAATCAGCAGTACAGGGAAAAGCGGCTCAAACCATAGATGGTGAACGGTAAAACCCCAATAAGATCCTGCCACAGCTAGCCCCAGCAAAAGAACGGCAAACAGCCAGAGAATCCAGGAGCGGCGGCCGACTCCTACTGTGCCCAGAGCCACAGCAGTCAGAAACATGAACAGCACCTCGGCAACACCGTTGAATTCTGAGCGGACGATAAAGCATTGGTCAAGGATGTTGGCGACAACAGTGGCATGTTTTTCCATCCCTGGATACCCGGGGCCAAAAGGTGTGGGCCACAAATCGTGGAGTCCGGCTGCAGATACTCCCACCAGCACCAGTTTGTCCTTTAACACCTCGGGTTTGAACTTTCCCTCCATGAGCTTCTTATAAGAAATATAGGGGAAGCTCTCCAGGCCACCATAGTAGTTAAGAGCAACAAAGCCACGATCGTCAGTGGGAACCAAGTGTTCACCAATCAAGATACTCTTGCCGCTATTGACCTTGACTTCTGCCCAGCTGAGACCCAGATACGACCGACCCAGCTGAATTCCCATGGAAGGAAAATACTGGTCTTTGAAGCCAATGATGGCTGGGTCGCTTCGCAAAACACCGTCCCGGTCCAAATAGGCGTTGACACATCCAAGTCCGGTTGCAGCTTCACCCAGGCTCTGAGTTGGGGGGAACACTTTACTGCCGCGAAGCAGAGGCAGCGAGGGTAACCTGTTAACATCATCAAATAGCAGATAAGCAGAGTGGGCCAGAGTCTCAGAAATCCCAGAGTTCGCTTCCTGGGTGTCGCCCTTGAACTCAAAATAAAAGGGAAGGATCACATTGCCCGCTTTCTTGATGGCCATGGCAAAGAGGTGGTCATTGGAGACTAAAGGTTTAGACTCCACATCCAGGTCCAGCCAGCGGTAAAGGGGAGTGAATTCTGCTTCCGGGGAGATTGGCTTGGCTTGTGTTCTGCTGGGCAAAAAGGAAATATCTATCCCGGTGGTCCGGGCTCCGGCCTCTGTTAACTTATGAATCAGTGCTGCAATACGAGCTCGCGGCCAGGGCCAGCGGCCATAATGGGCAATACTTTGATCGTCGATGGCAACAATGGTTAACTGGGGGTTGGGAGATACGGGGCCGCGAACTCGAAAGAAGATGTCACGGATCTTGAGATGAGTATTTACGAGAGGGCCAAGCGAGGCAACGTGACCTATGGCGAAAACTAGAAAGACAGCAATGGAAATGGTCAGTGCTTTTCGATAACTCATAATTCGCCGTAGAGGTCTTTGTCGCGCTCTTCATTCCAGCGAACCCACGCCTCCTTTCTTGCTGTGGCAAGATCGAAAGCGGTGATTGCACTTCTTCCTTCCGGGCCGAGGGTTACCTGCTGATATTGGCGGAGAAGCAATTGTTCCCAGGCATCACGGGATATTCTGGTTGGTCCGGGGACGCGAGTTGGCTCTTTCAACTTCGGCACCTCTTGTCCCGGTACCAGATCGCCGGCGAATGGGTTGTAAATCTGCACATTACCAGAATGAACGCGAACCGTCGTTTGCTGGTTGGGATCAACATCAAGGTCGTACACTGTACCTTGGACAGCGGTTATGGCAGTGGGTGTTTCCACCTGATACTTGGAGCCAAAGCCGAGCAATCTGGTAATCCGTGTCCACATCTTCCCTACAGACAGGGCGAAACGGTAATTCTCCTTCTTCGGTCTGCGTTCCACTTCTTTCAATTCCAGGGTGCTGTTGGCAGCCAACCGAAGGACACTACGGTTGTCCAGAACTAGCTCCAAACGTCCATTTTCCAAAACCCGGACTTTGTCCCCAGGTTGGAGGAGTGCGTTGACTTGCAGTTTTCGCCAATTATCTCCACCAGCACTCGTCATCTGCGCCTGACCTTCGACAAAAGTGACTACTGCTCGAGAGCCTTTCGCCACCATTCTTTTGGCCGGTGCAGTCGGTGGAGAAGGAGTGGGTTCAGCCGGTTCTGCTACCGCTACCGCAGGCTTACGTTTGGGAAGATGTACTGTCTGGCCGACCTGGATGCGATTTAGGTTCTTAATGTGAGGATTGAGCAGCCTGATCTGGTTAATTATTTCTTGGTTGTATTTGTGGAGATGTTTGAATGCCAGGTAGCTGATACTGTCACCAGGCCTGACTTTGACAGAGATGACAGAGTCGGATGCGGCTACCACACAAATGGCAACCAGGCATATCAGCAAGATGGCGAGGTGGCGTGGCCCAAGAAAGCTGAATTTTTTCGACATGCGCTTACACATCCAAAATAGGTGAAGTGCTTCTCGGTCTGCCTATTAGTCTCTTTTTAGCAGAATTACTGCAAGGTTGCAACTGTAGGAAACGCAGAGCGCAGAGCGCAAAACTGTCAATGTTAAAGCTACCTATATGTGTACGCTATGCGCCATGCGCTATGCTCTATGCGATCTGACCTGGCCCTGAGGATTAGGTTTTCTAGGACTAAATGAACAAGTAAAACTTGATTTAACCAGGTTAACTAAATACATTGTACCCATTCCGGCATAGCAAATGGCCGAAGGTTTTACCTATACCTCACTCAGCAAAAGAACGATGACCGAAGAGAGCAGGCAGAAAAAGAAAGTGTCAACAGTCAGTTGTATGGTGATAGGGGGAACCCACTCCGGGGTGGGCAAGACCACCATTGCCCTGGGTCTGATGGCGGCGTTCCAGAAAAGAGGACTCCAGGTGCAAAGCTTTAAGGTGGGTCCTGACTTCATAGACCCAGGCCATCATAGCAAACTCCTTGGCGCGCCGAGTCGCAACCTGGACGGTTGGATGCTTTCCAAGACATATAATCGAGCGACTTTTGGCCGGTCCATGTATGGCAAAGACCTGGGTGTAGTGGAAGGTGTCATGGGGCTATTCGACGGCTATGATGGCCGGTCGGAGGCCGGCTCAACCGGCCAGATGGCCAAGTGGCTCGGTGCCCCCGTGATATTAGTGGTGGATGCCCGCAGCATGGCGCGGAGCATCGCCGCTCTGGCGCACGGCTTTAAAACGTTCGACCAGGACCTGAGGCTGGCTGCAGTAATCGCCAACAGAGTTGGAAGTAAAACCCATACCCAGTTTCTGGCCGAGGCCATGGAGTCGGTGGCTGACGTATCTTTTCTAGGAGGAATACCTAGGGCTGAGGAGGTGGCGATTCCCGAACGGCACCTTGGACTGGTGACCTCCGATGAAGAGCCTTATACTTCTGATCTGTTCGACAAGCTTGCCGTCCTGGTTGAAGAACACCTCGATCTGGATAGACTTCTGGAGCTGACAACCACTAATGCGGCTGCTGCAGATCTGGTCCTGCCGCAGTTTCGCCAGCCTGGGGTGCGAATTGGGGTGGCAAGGGATGAGGCATTCTGCTTTTACTATCAGGACAATTTGGACCTGCTCACCCATTGTGGCGGGGAACTCTGTTTTTTTTCACCGGTTCGAGATACGAATCTTCCAGCCAATGTGGCGGGGTTGTATTTGGGCGGGGGTTACCCTGAGCTCTATGCTCCACAGCTTTCAAAAAATGAAAGCTTGAGAAGTGAAATTCAAGAGGCCGCTCGCAATGGCATGCCCATCTTTGCTGAATGTGGTGGCTTTATGTATCTTACCCGTTCCATTGAGGTGGGAGATCGCAGCCGCCCAATGGTTGGCCTCTATCCATTCGGGACCAGAATGCTTTCCCGCCGGAAGGCTCTCGGTTACCGGGAAGTTGTTCTTAGAGAAGACAGTTTGCTGGGCCCACAAGGTCTCAAAGCTCGTGGCCACGAGTTTCATTATTCTGAATTGGCTGATGAGCCTGGGGAAATCCCGCATCTTTTCCAGGTTAGCGGTCGTAAAGGAATCGAGACCGTGGTAGATGGTTTTCTGATGCACAATACCCTGGGGGGATACATCCATTTGCATTTCGGCAGTAACCCTGAGCTGGCAGCTAATTTCGTTGACAGCTGCAGGCAATATCAAGAAAAGAGTTAGGCACCATCAACAGCTCTCTGTAGTGAAGGGCATAGAGCATAGAGCAAAGCGCATTCGTCAATTGGCAATCACACGCTATGCGCTCTGCGCTTGGCGCTCTGCGGCGAACGAAGTGAGCTACAACGGACGACTGACGATTAACATCACAAAGTGCGAGGATAGATAATGGTTCAGATTACCAAAGTTGCCCCGTCTGATATTGAAGAGTTCAGTTTCAAGATCATCGAGGAAGAGGCTGGAGAGCACGATCTTAGGCCTGAAGAATGGGCGGTGGTGCGAAGGCTGATTCATACCACTGCCGATTTTGATTTTCTTGAGAAGACCCGTTTTCACCAGGAGGCTGTGGCAGCTGGTATTGCTGCCATGAAGGTGGGGGCTGCGATTGTTACTGACACGCGTATGGCTCAGGCAGGCATTACCAAAAAACACCTCGCTCCGTTCGGCAGCGAGGTACAGTGTTTCATTGACGATGCCGAAGTAGTAACTGTTGCCCAAGGGGAGAACATTACCCGTGCCGCTGCTGCTATCTCACATGCCAGAGAGTTATTGCACGGTGGGATAGCAGTCATTGGCAATGCACCCACCGCACTTATTGAATTGGTTAGGCTCCATGATCGGGGCGAACTTCAACCAGCGTTGGTAGTGGGCGTGCCCGTAGGCTTCGTTAATGCTGCTGAAGCCAAAGAGCTGTTGATGGCTTCCGGGATGGTCTACATTACCGTAGCCGGTAGGAAGGGAGGAAGTGCTGTTGCCGCAGCCACTATCAATGCCATTGCTAGCCTAGCGGCGAAAAAAGAGTGACAGATGGAAAATTTACCACAAAGTGCACGAAGAGCACAAAGTAAAGCAGGGTATAGATTCTGTTTGGTTAGTTTTAGACTGCAAGACACGGAGAATCTAAATTGATCCGGAGTGGAACTATCAGTAGTGAGTTTCTCAGAATAAACCCATGTCTCTTACAAATATTGTTACTCTTTGTGTCCTTTGTGGTTCATTGCCTTACTCCGATACTGGCAGCAACCATGGCTACGGTGGAAAGGTTGTGATGTCGGCTGTTTCAATTCGTTACAGAAGGAAGAAGAAAAGAAAGCTAAGGGAAGGTTTTACCACAGGAACCGCGGCTGCTGCAGCGGCCAAGAGTGCACTGCAGCTGCTGTTGACCGGCTCCCCTCTCAATCCAATTCCGGTGACTCTCCCTGAAGACAGGGTGTTGAGTCTTACTGTCCACAGATTTCTCTTGGACGGGGATGTCTCCCAATGTTCAGTGATTAAGGACGGAGGGGATGACCCCGATGTAACCCACGGTGCAGAGGTGGGGGCGCGGGTGCGAATCTTGGGAGATAGGGAAGGTAATACGGAAATTGTCTTTAAGGCCGGTGAAGGTGTGGGAAGGGTTACAAAGCCCGGACTGCCGGTAGCTGTGGGAGAACCGGCCATCAACCCGGTGCCTCGCCAGATGATTCGATGGGCTGTGGAGGAAGTACTGGCGGCTTATGGTCCAGACCAGACCAAAGAGGTGGAGGTTGAGGTCTTTGTCACCGGTGGAGAAACGCTGGCCCAAAAGACACTCAATCACCGGCTGGGAATTATAGGTGGGCTATCCATCCTGGGCACAACCGGCATCGTTCGCCCCCTCTCTCATCAGGCCTACCGTGAGACCATAGAGGCGGCGCTTTCGGTTGCCCAAGCTGCCGGTCGTGAACTTGTGCTGAGTACTGGCGGCAAAAGCGAGCGTTTTGCCCAACGGCTGCTCACCAATCTGCCTGAAGAATGCTTTGTGCAAATAGCCGACTTCTATGGATTTAGCCTGGAGGCAGCAGTTGCACGCGGATTCGAGAAGGTGACCCATTCAGTTTTCATTGGCAAGCTAATGAAAATGGCCATGGGACTGCATTATACCCATGCAAGTAGTGGCAATATGGATTTGGGAATTCTAGGGCAACTGGCCCGCGAAACTGGAGAGTCCGAGGAGTTGATCAAAAGGTTGACAGAGGCAAACACCGCCAGGCATGCACTGGAGATAATGCAGGAAACGAATAGCACTGACAGAATTATTCCAAAACTCTGTGACCGCGCCATGCAGGTGAGCCGAGACCATTCCCGGGGTAAATTGGACATCCATCTGTTTCTTTTTGACTATAATGGACAAATGATTTTTAAGGCGTAGGATGGGCGATACCTGCCCTACTTAAATTCGAAATTTGAAGCACGAAATCCGAAACAAATCCGAAGCACCAATGCTCCAATGTTCAAAATTTTGTTCATCACACAACGTAGGGCGGGTCACCGCACCCGCCTATAAAGCGTTCAAACGCAAGATTTGGCCGGTACGGTGACCGGCCCTACTCAGTTGCAGGCGATGGCCAGCTCACCGACGCGGTGAGGCGGCGAGACGGAGACGCGGAGATCTTGTCAACCTCCCCGTGTCGATCCACACGCGGGCCGAAAGAAAAGATGTGGTGATTTCATTGAAATGCAGGGAAGGAAGACGATGAGTAGCGTAACTGTAGTGGGGATCGGAGTTGGTCCTGAAGATCTAACGGAATCTCACCGAGAGGCCATACAAGCAGCCGAGGTGCTGGTGGGCGGTAAACGGCAGCTCTCTTTATTTGCTGGAGAGACAGAAGCGACCTGGGTCCTTGGGACTAACCCAGTGGCAACTCTGGAGGAGGTGAAACAGGAGGCCGCCGGGAAACGGGTGGTGATCCTCGCTTCGGGAGATCCCTTGTTTTTTGGAATCGGCGCGCGGGCTTTAGAGGTTTTTGGCTCTGAAAATGTGTCATTTCTGCCCAACGTCACTGCCCTACAAAAGACCTTTGCCAGTCTCAAGCTGCCTTGGAAGGCAGCTCGGGCCATTAGTGTTCATGGTCGCAATCCCACGGACTTCTTCCCAGAACTTGCATATCCGGGGTGCATTGCAATCTATACGGACCCTGAGAATACCCCAGGCCGGTTGGCTGAGCTGCTCCTCGAGTTTGGCATGACCAATCGCAAGGTTGCAGTGGTGGAGGAAATAGGCTCCAAAAAAGAGCAGTGCAGGGAGACTGATCTAGTGGGGGCCGCCGGGATGCAATTTTCGCCGCTCAATGTGATGGTGCTTTACCCGCTGGAAAATCAACTATTAGAAACCAGATTCGGAATTCAGGACGATCGTTTTAAGAAGGAAAAATCCCTGATCACCAAGCGGGAAGCGCGTTCCCTGATACTGGCAGAACTCCAACTCAGAGCAGAAGGGATCATGTGGGATGTGGGAGCAGGCTCCGGTTCAGTGGGAATCGAGGCGGTCAGGATTGCGCCGGGTTTAAGGGTCTATGCGATCGAGAGAAATCAATCCAGATTAGAAATGATTCAGGAGAACATACAGGAGTTAGCAGGTTTTGGGGTCAAAACGGTTAAAGGTGAGGCTCCTGGGATTTTGCTGGATCTGCCGGACCCGGATCGGGTATTTGTCGGCGGCAGTGGCGGCAACCTCGCCAGCATCTTGGAGATTGTGGAGCAACGGCTCCGGCCTGAAGGTCGGGCGGTGGTGAGTGTGGTTACCCCGGAAACTCTTGGTCTGGCTCAGCAATTTGTTGAGAAAACCAATCTGGCTCATGAGTGGTTACTACTGCAAATAAGCCGTACTGTTCCCATTAAGTCGAGAAGGGACTCAGAGGAGAATGCGCTCATGAGCCGCTTCCAGCCACAAACGCCGCTCTTCCTTCTCAGTCTCTGGCGCTAAAAAAGATAAGGGGGATAGGATTAAACACAAAGGACACAAAGGACACAAAGAAAATAAAAGTAGATAAAGCCCTCAGCCAAACTCAAGTAGAATCTGACAATTCAGCATTGCACAGACTCACCGATACGGCTGACGATTACTATCCCGTGCCCTAATACAATGTGTAAAATCGCTATGGCTTTTGACTTGCTTGTCTTTGTGTACTTCGTGCTCTTTGTGGTTCATTTCCACTCCTCGACCGGTTACTCACGGAGGATCTAAAACTGAAAAAGATTGACCAAGGCAAAGTCTACTTCATTGGGGCGGGCCCGGGTGATCCGGAACTGATCACAGTTCGCGGTGCCAACATTATCAAGGCCGCAGATCTGGTTGTCTACGCTGGCTCTCTGGTACCAACTGCTCTCCTGGCTAGATCTAAGGAGGGGGCAGAGATCCATGACAGCGCCATCCTAAGCCTGGAGGAGACCCACCGACTTTTGACTGCAGGGGTTAAAAAGAACCTGATCGTGGCCCGAGTACACACCGGTGATCCAGCATTGTATGGTGCCATTCAGGAACAGATACAGCTCCTGGAGGAAGAGGGGATTCCATTTGAAGTGGTGCCGGGGGTGACCGTAGCCTTTGCTGCAGCTGCTGCTCTCGGGCGACAACTCACCCAACCAGGTGGCAGCCAGACCCTTATTCTCACTCGAATGGCTGGTCGGACACCGGTTCCAGCAAGCGAGAGCCTGCGTGGGCTCTCCCAACACCAGGCAAGCTTGGTGGTTTATCTCAGCGTCTCCCGCATTGATGAGGTGGTGGCTGAACTGAAGCAGGGATATCCGGCTGATACCCCAGTGGTGGTGGCCTACAGGGTTGGATGGCCGGATGAAAAGTTCATCTCCGGTTCCCTGGATGATATCGCAGACAAGTTGAAAAAGAGCGATATCAAGAGACAGGCAGTGATCATGGTGGGTGCATCGTTGAGTGGAGAATTGGAGGCGCGCAGCAAACTTTACGATCCCACCTTTGCCCACGGCTTCCGACAGTCCCAGCAGCAAAGAGATGCTGAGCCGCATGGCATAGCGGTATTGGCGCTGACCCCTGGGGGAAGCGAGCTAGGTGCTACCATAGCTGAAAATCTTGCAGGAGTAAGCCTCTACCTACCAGAGAGAGTAAGTCCTGGTTTTGCCAAAGCTGAGAGTTTCACTGACTTCAAGACAACCTTTGTGAGCTGTTTCAGGAAACATCAGGGTCTGATATGCGTGATGGCCGCCGGCATCGTAGTGCGGCTACTAGCGCCTTTGCTAGAGGGGAAGGAGAGTGACCCTCCAGTGGTGGTTGTTGATGAGGCCGGTCGCAACGCCATTAGCCTAGTTTCCGGACATCTGGGAGGTGCCAATCAACTGGCTCAAGAGGTGGCAGCTATTACCGGCGGCCAGGCAGTGATCACTACAGCAACCGATGTGCAAGGGGAAATCAGCTTCGATGAACTGGCCCAGACCGCCGGTTTGGCCATCGAGAACCTGGAGAGGGTCAAGAGCCTCAATATGGCGTTGCTGGAGAAAAATCTGATTGGGCTTTTTGACCCGGGGAACTGGCTCCGATCCCTCATACCAGAGTCTGCAGGTATAAAGTTACTGCAGCGACCGGAGGAAGCCAGGGAGGAGAAACTGTCTGGCTGGGTTTATGTGGATGAGATGCTCGGTTCTTTTGAGCCGCCGCCGTGTCTAGTTCTAAGACCCAAGAGCCTGGTGGTGGGTGTAGGATGCAACCGGGGAACCACTTCGACTGAGATCGGCAATGCGATTGAGAAAGTTTTCCGAGACAAAGGGCTGAGTCCTCTGGCAATTCGAAACCTGGCCACAGTAGAACTCAAGAAAGACGAAGATGGCCTCAATGATTTGCTGAGGGAACGCGGCTGGTCTGCTGTCTACTACTCGGTCAGCGAGTTGGAGGCTGGCGATCAAGTGCCCACACCTTCAGAGATGGTGAGAAAGCACCTGGGAGTTGAAAGCGTATGCGAGAAAGCGGCGATACTCAGCGCCGAAACGCAGGAGCTGCTGATAGCAAAAGAAATTCTGGGGAACGTTACAGTGGCGGTGGCCAGGGCAAGCTCCTGGTGGTGAGCCTGGGGCCCGGAAGTGAAGATCATCTCACTCCTGCAGCACATAGAGGACTGGATGAGTCGGATCTGGTAGTCGGCTACCGGACCTACCTGGATCTCATCAAACCCATCCTCAAGAAGCAGGAGGTAGTGGCCACAGGTATGCGCCAAGAATTGGACAGAGTTCATCTTGCCATAGATCAGGCGTTGGCAGGGAAGACTGTTTCTTTGGTTTCAAGCGGAGATGCCGGTATTTACGGGATGGCAGGGTTGGTCCTGGAGGTCTGCCGGGCAAGGTCAATCTCCCTGGCTCCAGAGCCGGAAGGGCTGCAGATTGTTTTTATTCCAGGGGTTCCCGCCTTTGCCGCGGCCGGCTCTCTGTTGGGAGCCCCGCTGATGCACGACTTCGCAGCCATTTCACTTAGCGACCTTCTCACTCCCTGGGAGATAATTGAGCAAAGGGTGAGACTGGCGGCAGAAGCGGATTTTGTTATTAATATCTACAACCCAAAGAGCAAGAAACGTGACTGGCAGATCGGTAAGGTGCGAGAGATCTTGCTGGAAACCCGTGAGCCCACTACACCCGTGGGCATAGTAAACAGGGCAACGCGAGATGGTGAGCAGGTTACCATTACCGATCTCAACCACATGCTCTCCCATCCCATAGACATGCAGACTGTGATCATCATTGGTAATTCCCGAAGCTTTACCCACGGTTCTTTCATGGTTACTCCGCGGGGGTACCTGGACAAATATGAGGTGAAGAAATAAGGAGACAGTAGGCAGTGAGCACTGGGAACTAGGAACTAGGCACTAAGCACTAGGAACTAGGTACTGGGCACCGCGGGACGACGCGGGGACGCGGAGAAACGGCGAGACGGAGATTAGAAGGGCAGCTGGCAGCGGGCAGAAAAAAGCTAGGCGCTAAACATTAGCAGAGTGCTTAAAAAATCTGGGAATACGTCATTCTGAGGAGTCCCGCCGGGGAGGGACGACGAAGAATCTCATAAGGTGTTGATGTTACCAGCGCCGAGATTCTTCGCGCAATTTATCCTGAGTTTGTCGAAGGACTCAGAATGACACCGAGAGTGGCTTTTGCAGCATCTTCAAAGGGACTAAGTAAAATGATGATGAAAAAGAAATGGAATCTGGTTTTTGTTCTGCTGGTGAGTATTGCCTTGAGCCATTGCGGAATTTCCGGCAAGAACAGTTGGGACAGCCAGGAGAGCGGTTCGCAAGAGATGCCAAAGAAGATCCAACACCTGGTGCAGGAACTCAGCGCAAACAGCAAGAAAGTCGGAAACAGTAAAGGTTTAGATATCACCTATCCCTTTGACGGAGCTGTTTTTCCTCCTGAGATTGCAGCACCTGTTATGGTGTGGAATGATGCTAACGCGGCTTCGAACCACTGGCTTATCGCGGTCGAATTCAGCAGCCAGCGCAGCCCGATTTACGCCATTGCTGACAAACAGGAGTGGACACCGGACAAATCGATCTGGGAGGTCATAAAAGCCAACTCAGTCCATGCGCCTGCGAAAATGACCGTCTACGGTTTCGACCACAAACTTGCAGGCAACATCACTGCGAAAAACAGCATCCGCATTTCCACTTCAAAAGATCGTGTCGATGCCTCAATATTTTACCGGCAGGTTCAGCTGCCGTTTAAAGTCGGGAAGAAGAATTTTAAGAAGATAAAGTGGCGTCTTGGTGATATCTCTTCATATGAAAAACCTCCAGTGGTCATGGAAGATCTGCCAGTTTGTGCGAGCTGTCATCTTTTTTCAAAAGACGGCACTTTGATGAGCATGGAGATGAACTACAAGGATGACAGCGGTGCTCACTTTGTGGCCCCGGTCAGGGAGAATATTGAATTGTCGGAGGAGGATTTCATAAGCTGGAATGATTTTCCCAAGCCGGAACTTCTGCCAAAAACCAGAGGGCTGTTTGCCAAGATATCGCCCACCGGCAAATACTTGGTGAGCACGGTACATGAGATATCCTATGCTGCCCTGACCAATGAGCCTGCCTTCTGCCAGCTCTTCTTTCCAACTTACGGCGTGCTGGCCTGGTATTCGGTTGACAGCAGGGAGTTTCATCTCCTTGCCGGAGCTGATGATTATGACTTTGTCCAGACAGAGCCAAGCTGGAGCTGGGATGAAAAGTATATTGTCTTTGCCAGGTCAACCACGAAAAACGAATACCATGAAGACATCACAAACATTCGCACCCATATAGAGGATGCCACCATTCATGAACTGAATGAAAAGTTTCCCATCCAGTTTGATCTTTACAGGATTCCGTTCAATCAAGGAAAAGGTGGAAAAGCAGAGCCCTTGAAAGGTGCCAGCCATAACGGCATGAGCAACTATTTTCCAAGATTCTCGCCGGACGGCAAGTGGATTGTCTTTACCCGCAGCAGGACCGGCATCATGCTCCAGCCGGATAGCGAGCTTTTCATTATACCTGCCGCCGGAGGGGTGGCCCGAAGGATGCGCTGCAACCGTGAGCTTTTCAATTCCTGGCACAGCTTTTCGCCCAATGGAAAATGGATGCTGTTCAGTTCCAAGGCCAATACCCCTTTTACCGAAATCTTTCTGACCCACATTGATGCCAACGGGTTTGACAGTCCCCCTGTATGTTTATCCCGTTTCAGCGATGACCACTATGCCGCCAATGTACCGGAGTTTGTCAATATAGGGCCCGGGGCTATCAAGAAGATAAGGATTTCGGCCCAGCGCTGAGCGGTAAACGTTAGTAAAGAATCCGGGCCCAAAGGACCCGGCTTTGGGCTGCCCCCTGAGGGGGCTTCAATAGTCTTTCCCCTTTGCGGCAGTCTGCTGGAGTGCTGGAGTGGTGGAGTAATGGAGTAATGAAAGGACTCATTTAAGTTGAAATTCGGGCTTTCGCTTTTTCCAACACTCCAATACTCCAATACTCCAGTACTCCAAAACAGCTCGCAATCTTTACCGGCAAAGCCATTGAACTCTGACCTGGCCCTGAGTACCAGGTTTGCTACTTTGAATCAAAGATGGGAGTTAATCTATGAAGAGAGCTACTGCCTATTTTATCCTGACACTGATCATTGTGGCCGGATGCAGTGCCTACAGAACTGTACAGTTTAAAAAGAGATATGGGCCGGTTCGTACTGTGGATCGGACTGTCAGTTCTTATGAGGCTGGTGAAATCTCTT
>Ga0209536_100007345_pt1 | contig 16715 bp, 15 predicted proteins | sample DeeMarSeWOR28_12_FD_187461 | JGI IMG/M metagenome (GOLD analysis project Ga0209536, IMG submission 187461) | Marine sediment microbial communities from White Oak River estuary, North Carolina - WOR-2-8_12 (SPAdes) (version 2) | ecosystem: Environmental > Aquatic > Marine > Intertidal zone >... | reverse complement strand
TTTGTTTTATTTCCAACACCATAATAACAAAAATGCTTGATCCCATAAGAATTAATGAGCCGAAGGTACAAAATTGATCCAGCGTTTTTATTTACTGGGTATCCATCTCCAATAAACAAAACTTTTTTTTTCTTCTGACATTCCTAACATCCTATTTTATAAATCTAAGAGTGATAAACCAAATTGAGGGTCTAATGCCCGTTTTAATTTCTGGTCAATTTCATATATATAAACTTCCCCTGTTACTGAAATGATACTAGGCTGACTTAAATGCCCAGCTATAACGCTATAATCTTCTCTACCTACTGTTACATGTAAGTGAATTACCGGTCCAGTATTCCCATAAGCGATGTTACCCATGCACGAGATCAATTCTACATCTTCCTCAAAAGTTTTAAATTTGTACTCCCCCGTTTCAAGATTGAAGAAACCTAAAGAAACTTTTTTAAGTGCGCCAATAACGTTTACGATTCCGCCGTTTATATCGTGATTTATAACAATCTCAGTAATTCCGTCAATTAGGTCCTCATCAGGATACAACCTTCCAACAATTACTCTACTTACATGCCTTTCAATACTTTTCATTGCAAATATTCTTAATTTTAATATTTGTTCTCAATTTTATTGATTACCTAATGATTTCTTTATGGTTTTTTATAAATATAAAACTTATGTATTTGTCTAATAGTACCCATTTTCATGAAAAGTTTGGGTTTGTACATTTTATAATGTAATCTACCAAGGTTTCAAACGCTTTTTCGACATTATCTCCATACTTTGCGCTGGTTTCAATGAATTCTATAGCATTCAATACTTTACATAACTCTTTTCCTTCGCCTTCTGTAACTCTGCGCGTGTTTTTTAAATCGCTCTTGTTACCTAACAGGAGATACGTTCCTTCTTTAGCGGCTCTTGTTCCTGCAAACTTTAATAAGTCTTTATACCACTTTATTTGAATATTATTTTTTGTAACAGGACGAGTAATATCGTATACGAATAGAGCGCCAGTGCAGCCTTGAAAAAATAATTGACGGGAAAGATCGTACTTTGATTGAGCGGCAAGATCCCATAACACCAATCTTGCCACGGCATTGGAGCGATTTTTTAAGGGAACATTTTTTGTTACAATATTAACTCCGAGAGTTGGTTTATAATCTTCTTTAAAACTGTGTTCAATGTACTGATTAATTAACGAGGTTTTACCGACGGCAGCATCACCTAAAACTACGAGTTTTAGCACGTATTCCGTAGGTTTTTCTTCAGACATTCTAATAGTCTATCTCCATTTTCTTTATAGGTTTATCGTGAATCGGTATTGATTCTTTTTCCTATAGCGTTTTAACAACTTCATTTCGTACTTTAAAAGAATCCTCGCTACAGAAGAGGGCGATATTTTAATTTGATAATGTTGATATATATGAGATGCTATTCGGAGTTTACCATAGTGAAATCGATCTCGAATATCTAGAACAAGATTGATAGTCTCATCACTAATGGATTTGTTTGCAAGTTTCTTTGGCTTCCGTGATCTATCTTGAAATCCTTCCTCTTTATATCGCTCCAACCATCTATACAGAGTTGTTCTTGCAATACCACATTTTGCAGCTGCCTTGCTAACAGAACCGAACTTCTCATAAGTTCTAATCCAATTTATTCTAGCGTTGATCTTCCTTTCAGAATCCTGCATAATGGGCCGTGGATTTATGGATAACTTTATCAAGTTACCCACAAACCCACAGCTTAACAATAATAATATTCTTAGAAGTTGTAAAAACTAAAAATGTATCGAATGTCTTGAACCATCACATTTTATGCATACAGACCAGGATCATTGGATTTTAACTAATCACCGACGTGAAGCTACATTTACTCCAATTTTGATTTTACCCATTCTATGTAAAATTGTATTACCTGTTTTTTATCAATATCATGATGAGGTTCATGAAATGCATTTGACCATGATTTAAATGTGGCATTTTCACCTAATTTTTTAACAAATGCTTCACTTGCCTTTGAAGATGTAATTTTGTCCAGGTCTCCATGGCAAACCAGAACAGGAATTTTTGCAGGTTGGGCCAGCTCCAGTAATAACAATCCATTTTGAAAAAGTGAATGAAATAAGCCCAGTGATATTCGGGCATGCACGAATGGATCTTGCACATATAATTCCACTTCAGCCTCCACACTTGAAATTTCTTTAGCATTTATTCCATTTGATAATGTAATGCCCGGAAGAAAGGTCGCCATTTTTTTCACCAGGCTCAATTGCCATGATGGGATTGGCTTTACAAGCTGAAACCATGCAGAAGATATAATAGCTCCTTTAATTTCTCTGGATTTTATCTTATTCACATAGCTGGCCACAATTTGCCCTCCCATGCTATGGCCGTATAAAAATATCGGAGATTCCAGGAACAGACTTCTACATTTCATTAAGGCAAGTTCGAGATCTGTGATGAGTTGTTCAATGGATCTTGCGTGACCTTTTTTGCCTTCGGATTGTCCATGGCCCCGATGGTCATAAACAAAAACTGCTATTTGATTTTCTGCACATGCAGTGGCCATTTCCTCATAGCGGCCTGAATGTTCACCAAGTCCATGAACAATGAATAGGACAGCATCTGGTTTTCCATCAGGTTGCCAGGAAATGCAAAAAAGTTTTGTACCCCTGTTTGAATGAACTTGAAAGTTTTCTATGACCATTTTTTACATATTATCCGCCAAGGTAGCTGAATCATGAATTAAGTCAAAAAAAGATGAATTTAAACAACAGTGATTTGAAAAATCATTTTAATTGATCTAAAATTGCGATAAATCAGCTGCTTTGAAAAAAACTTTAGTTTTACTTTTTATTATCGCTTGCATTACTGCCGGGGCTTTTTTTTATTTCAAATATTACCACAAGAAAAAAATTGATTCCTGGCTACTAGTTCCTTCCAGTGCTATTCTTGCCTATGAAAACAATCATCTGATTGAGAACTGGAACAGCATCGTTGACAAACCCATATGGAAAACTTTTAACAAAATGCCCTATTTCCATACCTGGGAACAGGGACTTATTGACGCGGATAGCCTGTCAGGTAAAAATGGATCACTTGATAAATTATTCAAAGGTAAAACGCTGATTATTTCGGTGCACATTACTTCTTCCAATGCGTTTGATTTTCTTTTCAATCTGGATCTCGGTGACCAGGAAGGAAAATCCATTTTTAACCATGTGATCAGAAGCATTCAAAAAGATAATGCCATGATCTCTAAAAGTAGGAATTACCAGGGATTTGAACTAAACGAACTGATAAATAAAAATACCAAGTCTACCTTTACTTACTTAATATATGAGAATGTAGTGATCGGAAGTTATACTCCATTTCTCGTGGAAGATGTTGTCAGAACAATTGCTGATGGATTTAAGGATACATTCAAATCACAAATACAGGCGCTGATCAATATTTCAAGGCTTGAAAATGATGATGGAAATATTTATGTGGATTTTGCCAAAATCCCTGATTTTTTTGCCTTGTTTTTAAATGAAGTAAAAGCGGCGGAAGTCAGGAAGTTAATGCAATTTTCAGGCGATACTTATCTGGATATTAAAGTGACTGACAATGAGCTGCTACTTAATGGTGTAACTACTGTTGATTTGAAAAACAATAGCTATGTCGGTACATTCATGAATCAGAATCCTGGCCGAATTAGAATAACTGATCTTATTCCGAATAGTACGGCGTTGTTATATCATATTGCCTTCAGCAATTTCAAAACCTGGCAAAATCAGCAGACCAAATTTTGGTCCTCTTCAGATCCGGAGCAATTTCAACGCCTCATGGATTTTGAACAAAAATATAACTTAGACCTTGACTGGATTTCTGATGAGGCAGCAAATGCTATTTTGGAAACACCTAACAGAGAGCACTCAGATCAACTTATATTTGTAGGTATACGTGACAAAGATATTGCTTTCAATGAGTTGAGTAGATTTGCAGAACAGATCAGTCAAGAGCAATCAGATTCGGTATATCTGGAAGTATATAATGATCTGCCAATCATTCAGTTGCCTTTTACAGAGTTTCCATCCACTATTCTTGGAAATTATTTTTCCGGATTTGAAAATTCCTTTATAACCATTTACGACAAGTACCTGGTTATTGGCAATTCCATGAAAGTGGTGAAGGATTTTTTGAACTCCCTGGAAAATGAGACCAACTGGGGGAAATCAGTCAGACAAAATGTATTTCTAGAAAATACACTTAGTGAGGCAAGTTTTAGTTTAATGATCAATACTTCCATGTGCTGGCGAATAATCTTGAATAACTTAAATGAGAAATGGCGTGACATCGCAAAAAATTATGAAAATCAAATAAAATCTTTTGATCTATTGGCCTTTCAAATCAGTAATTTGGATCAGCGGTTTTATACGAGCCTTGCCATCGGGCACAAGGAGAAAGTTGTTTTTACTCCTAAGATCGGAAGGCTAAAAAAAATACAGAGTGTTTATACAATTTCACCCATCAATACCCGACCCTTTATTGTAAAGAATCATAATAATAGCAAGTTTGAAGTACTCGTTCAGGATTCATTGAATATTCTTTATCAGATCTCTAATGAAGGGGAGATTCTTTGGGGAGATAGTATAAAGGATAGAATAGTAACAGATATTCATCAAATTGATTACTATAAAAATTCGAAGCTGCAATACCTTTTTGCTACCAGGAATAAGCTTCACCTGCTTGATCGAAATGGTGATTATGTTGAAAATTTCCCTGTTAAGCTAAAAGATGGAATTCAGCTTGAGCATCTTTCTGTGATTGATTATGATAATTCCAAAAATTATAGGTTTATGGCCGTAGATGTAAAAGGCAACATCTACTTGTATAATAAGGAGGGTAAAAATCTCGAAGGCTGGACGCCACGACCATTGGAAGGTCGATTGGCCGTGTCGGGATTCCATATCCGCGTAAAAGGAGGTGACTGCATGGTGGCTTTACAGGTAAATGGAGTGCTCAATGTTATGAATCGACGTGGTAATATGTATCCAGGGTTTCCTATTGACCTTAAAGCACAGGTGACGAGTAATGTCTTTGTGGATATTGGTAATGATTTCAACGCTACCAGATTAATTACTATTTCAGATGAAGGCGAAATAATTGAGGTAAATCTAAAAGGTAAAATAGTGAGGCGAGAGCAATTGTATAAACCGACTAAAGAGAGCAAATTCTGGCTGGTAAATGATGCACTTCAAAAGACGTTCGTAATTGCAAGGCAAGAATATAACAAAATAAGCATACTGAGCAGGAGTGGTGAAATAATGCTTGAAAAAAACATTATTTCGTCTGGAGATTTACTTGTTCAATATTATAATTTTAGTTCTGATAACCAGATCTTTGCCTTTATCGACCAGGAGCAGGAATTTGCTTATGTGTTTGATAATGAAGGACAGGCGATATCTTTCGAGCCGCTGGAATGTGGGAAACCCATTGGATTATTGTATTTAAGCAGAACAAGTGAATTTCAGCTATATAAATGCTATACTAATAATTTTACTGTAGAAACATTCAAGTAATTGAAATACAACTATATGAAATTCAAGTACTTCTTATTCATCATGTTGCTGGTTTATGTCAGTGGATTTGCACAAAATCAATTCAAGCCATCGTACAGCCTGATCTCCCCATATCAAACGATACTGACACATATAAGATACCTGGAGGAGGACAATTATTATCCGGAAATTGCTTCTGAGGTATTTAATCCTACACGGGTACCACAGAAAGAAGCAGAAAAGCTTTCCACACAATTGTTGCAGATCTATAAAGGAGCGGGAATTTTGATTTCATTTGATAAAATTCCAACAGATCCAAATTATGTTGATTCTCTATCCGGAAAGCAAATTTATGTGGTTACCAGTACATACCCACAGATCTACCTCCAAAAAGAGGGGGATAAGTGGTTTTATTCAAGAGAAACAGAAGAAAACATCAAGAAAATACACAAGGAGGTTTTCCCATTTGGTGCGGATAAATTATTGGAACTTTTACCGAAACTGGGAACCAAAAAGTATGTTGGGCTTCATTTATGGCAGTTGATTGGCATCCTGTTTATCATCCTCATTTCACTGATCATTCACAAAGTATTCACCTTGATCATTGAGAAGATAATCATCAATTTTATGATCAGAAAAGGATATAAGCATGTAGCAAAGAGCTATGTGGCTCCTGTAGCAAAGCCCTTGAGCATCCTGATTATTTTTCCGATTTTGCTGGTGTTTATTCCAGTACTCCAATTACCTATCACAATAAATAATTATACACTTTTAGCACTGAAAGCCCTCTGGCCTGTATTCGCTACCATCGTATTTTACAGGATTGTTGACATCCTGGGCATGTACATGCTAAAGCTGGCAGACAAAACAGAGAGTACACTCGATGATCAGCTCGTTCCATTAGTGCGCAAGGCACTAAAAATCTTTGTAATCATAGTGGGAATTCTTGCTATACTTGCCAACCTGGACATTGATATTCTGCCATTGCTTACAGGACTATCCATTGGAGGTCTTGCTTTCGCCCTGGCAGCTCAGGATACCTTAAAGAATTTTTTTGGGTCCATCATGATATTTGTCGATAAACCATTTCAGATCGGAGATTGGATTACTTCCGGTGATATTGATGGAACCGTAGAGGAGGTTGGGTTCCGGGCAACCCGAGTTCGCACTTTTAGAAATTCCGTAACCTATGTTCCCAATGGTATTATTGCTGATAAAACAGTTGATAATCATGGCCTGCGAAAATATCGACGGTTTTATACACATATTTCAATAACCTATGACACTCCATCTGAAGTAATCAATGTGTTTGTTGAAGGTCTTAGGAAAATTGTTGCAAATCATCCACATACCTGGAAAGATAATTATCATGTATATCTCAATGATATGGCAGACTCTTCCTTAAATGTGATGTTTTACATCTTCTTTGAAGTACCCACATGGGGTGAAGAATTAAGGTGCAGGCATGAGGTGTTAATTGAGATTATTCGGTTGGCCGAAGGCCTGGGAGTAAATTTTGCCTTCCCAACCAGAACGTTACACATGGAGACTTTTCCTGAGAAAAAAGGAAATTCACCGGAGTATGAAGAAAATACATCATTATTGAGAAAGCGACTTCAGGCTTTCCTTAAAAAACCAAAAGATTGGGATGCTAACCAAGTTAATAACTAACCACCAACATGAAATTTGCGACGAAAGCCATCCATGCAGGGCAACAACCAGATCCCTCCACTGGCGCCATCAATACACCATTGTATCAAACCTCCACGTATGTACAAGTATCGCCAGGTAAACATAAAGGATATACCTATGCAAGGGGGCAGAATCCATCCAGGGAGGCTTTGGAACGTAATATTGCTGCCCTTGAAAATGGAAATTTCGGGCTTTGTTTTGCTTCCGGGATTGCCGCAGTAGATGCTATTCTTAGGTTGCTGAAACCCGGTGATGAAGTCGTAACTACAAAAGATTTGTATGGGGGAAGCTATCGGCTTTTTGTAAATATATTTGAGCCACTCGGCATCAGGTTCCGGTTTATTTCTTTTAATGATCTGGAACAAGTCGAGAAATCCATTTCTCAACAAACACAGATGATATGGCTGGAAACACCTACCAATCCCATGTTGACTATCTTTGATATAGCCGCCGTGACAAAAGTGGCAAAATCTCATGAAATCCTGACCGCCATTGACAATACCTTTGCTACCCCATACCTACAAAATCCATTGGATTTAGGTGCAGATTTTGTCGTACATTCCGCTACAAAATACCTGGCAGGTCATTCCGATTTGATTATGGGTGCAGTAATCGCAAATGATGAGAAATTGTATAAGAGATTGAAATTCATCCAAAATACGTGTGGGGCCATTCCGGGGCCCAATGATTGTTTCCTTACCCAACGAGGGATCAAGACCTTACACCTACGTATGGAACGAAACTGTAAAAATGCTATGAAGATTGCGACATATCTGCACAAGCATCCTAAAGTTGATCATGTGTATTACCCAGGCCTGGCATCACATCCTGGTCACGATATTGCCCGGAAACAAATGAGCGATTTTGGCGCCATGCTCTCTTTTGACCTTAAAGATGATCGGGCTGATGCTGCTTTCAGGATACTGGAAAAATTGCGTATTTTTTCGTTGGCAGAATCTTTGGGGGGTGTGGAATCGCTGATCGGACACCCGGCTACTATGTCGAATGCTTCCATACCAAAAGCTGACCGTGAAGCCATTGGGATTACCGAATCACTTATGAGGTTGAGCATTGGAATTGAGGACGTAGATGATTTGATTGATGATCTGAAGCAGGCAATGGAGTGAGAATAAACAAATTACAATGTATAACTTGTCTGTTTATTGGATCTTAGTGCTTTTTAAATCTATAATTGTCAAGTTGCAATGATTGGCTAAGCGTGATCAGGCTATCACCATTATATTGCTTCGTTAATCCCTTTTGTATATGATTTTGGTGATCGGATATAATAGATGTATGAAAAATTAACATCTTTTAACGTGTCATATAACATTTATTAACAATTTTTTTACCAGTGCCTGCAACTTTTTTAGGTACCTTGGCATCTATATATTAAATCCTCGCAAATGCCATGAAAAAGGAATTGATATACTATTCGATATTTACGTTGGTTATAGCGGTACTCTTATTTTTTGAAACAAATATTTTTGACGATAGTAGAAAAAATATCTCGAAAGTCATTGAAATAGGTTCATTTGAAAAACTTGATATTGACCTTGACTGTAACATTTATGTATCACTTGGTGAGGAACAAAAAGTAGTTTTTGAAGGTCCGAAGCGTTTTTTGGATCAGGTAGAAACACAACTTGAAAATGGGATTTTAACGATTTCGGCTAGAAAAAAAAGTATTTTTGCTGAGTTCTTCAAAACTTCCAATGCTGATCCGAAATCATTGAATTTGTATATAAAATTGACGGATACGGCACAATTGATAACACCAAAAAAAGGAAATCTGATATCCAATGAGACTTCACTTTATCTTGAAGTTGAAAGCAATAAACTCTTAACAATAAATGAAAATATGAAATATCTGATCCGGATTATTGGGAATCAAATTGGATATATTAAGATTCATTAACATCTGCATGCTCTTCACCTGCATTCTCATGGATTAAAATACCTTTTACGATTAAAAATTGAGCGGCAATGTAGGTTGCCATAATGAGCAGCCGGGCTTGTATAATGGGATTCATAAACTTGTTGATACCGATCATGGCATCGGACATTATGAAAAGCAATGCCCCACTGTACACCATAATAAAACTCTTGTCAGTAGTCCATCCCCGGCGTAAAACAGCTGAAATTCCCATAGAAATAATTACGATGGTGTAGAGCATTACCGGGATGAGCATTTCTCCAAGGTTTGGATAAAGCATATATATTAGTGCGGCACCGATAAAAATAAGAAAGATGATCCGCGTTCTTACAAAAGATTGATTTAGCTCTCCGGGTTCCTGGTGTTTAGCTTGAGTATACGAGAAAATGTAAAATATGTGCGCAATTAAAAAAGCAGCAAGTCCAAAAATAAAAATCGACTCAAATTTTCCCTGAAGCATCAATAATACATCACCACACCATGAAAAAACCAGCGCCACAACCATCAATTTTGATAACAGGTTAAACTTTTCTTTTCTGGCTAAAAGATAAAATAAACCCAGGGTAATCATAAGTAACGGTTTGGTGGCCAGATCTAGCCATCTGGTATTGATCACTTGTTCAAACAGATTGATTACTGAAATACAGTAAAAAGCATAAAGCGAATAGGTTGAAAGTTGTTTTTTAGTCATGCGGTTAAAAAATTAATAGCTCCCGTTAAATTTCCGTAAAAACCACTCCGCGCTGACAAAAATAATGAGGATAAAAAACCCCCACTTCATATTAATGATAGCGAGGTATTTTTCTGAAGAATAGATTTTTTGCACCATTTCCTGTTTTAAGACATCTTCCTTCAATTGCTCCATCTGGTTTTTTTCATAATAATTGCCTCCATTTTGAGAAGCAATATTTCGGAGTAAGTTGTGATCGGCAGTGAGCTTGGTAGTTTCAATTTGTAAATCTCTGACAGTAAAAGATCCGGAAGCTGATTCACTTTGTCCGTTTATCATCGAAGTTGCCTGGTAGGAATATATACCATTTTCCATACCGCTGATCCTGTACATCGAATTTTGTTCGCTTGTCACGTAACTATATCCGCTTGTATTATTTTGATCATCCGTGATTTTCAAATCGATTTTATGTCCAAATGTCTGTTCGTAAATTTCATTATAGACTTCAGTTTCAAATACAACTGACTCGCTATTCAGGTATTCATTTTTGGTGGGGTAAACCTTAAATCTTCGCTTATCTTCCTTGGTTGACAGGAACTGAATGATTTTGGAGATCATTTCATTAAATGCTTTGTGCGACTGATTTTTGGCATATTCCTGTAGCCGCCAACTCCAGATGCCTTCACCTAATAATACGGCGCTGCTCCAGTCGTCTGATTTTTGTAATGTCAGTAGTGGTTTATTGGTCGTTACTTTACCTACCCTTTGATATAGCATGACATCGGATTGCGGGAGGATATCATAGTTTGCGAATGGGACCTTTACAGGAGAAAAATCATTGAGTACTTCAATATTTTCCTTATTGTATAAAAACCTGCTAAAGTTTGGGTTATAGACCGGGAACACATTATCCCGTTGGTAGCTGATGGGTTGAATACGTAAAGCGCCATTTATTTCATTGAACCGGTTGATATCACTTTGATTGCCATAAATGAAAAATGCCGGGATTTTCTCATTCCGGATCTTTTCCAGGATCTGTTGATATCTTCTTCGTTTATCCGGTACCTGGTGCAAAATTACGGCATCGTATTTATCCTCTATATATTGGTTAATTCCTTCAATGTAGATGATTAGCTGATAATTTTCATTGGATTCCAGGGCACTTTTTAAGGCTTTTATATCCGGATGTGGCGCCGGAGCAATCAATAATATTTTTTGTTTTCCATCGATTACATCAATGAATGCTTCTTTCATATTATTGGTGGTTGTAAATTCTCCTGTCACTGGGATTGCTTTAACAGAATATCTGCTCATGCCACTTTCAGTAGCTTCAACTAAAAATTGAAGCTGGTCAAACTGATTTTGGTTGTTAATGTTTATTTGTTTTTGATCAATAATAGTTCTGTTTTTTTCCAGCTGCAGTGTGATTGTATTTCCTGCCAGGTTGTAGCTGAAAAGTTCTGCTACGATTGGAAATTTATTACCCTGATAGGCAATCTTATTATACAGGATGGCATTGAGATTTAAGTCGGGACGTTGAGTTGTATCACCGAGTCCTACGGTACTTATCGGAAAATTATACGGATGAAATGCAGGATTATTTCCAAGGTTGTACAGCCCATCCGAAAACAATACGACAGCCGATAGATTTCGAGATTCGTAATCATTTTGAATTTTTTGCAGCATTGCATTCAGGTCACTGGACAATTCATTGAATTGAATACGCTCTTCGGAATTTACGGGTCCATCAAGTGTTCTCACTTCAGTGAGATAACCGTTGTCTTCAAATTCTTCTTTAAACGAAATTATGGTGGTTTGGAGATCGTGGAGATTTGTACTATCCTCGATCTCATTGATTGATTCAGAAGTATCAACAGCAAAAATTACAGTTGGAGGTTCTTTTGTATTTTGGATTTGGCGTATTAATGGGCCGAAAAGTAATAATGTTAGTTGCACTACCAATAAAAAACGCAATACTGCCAGGATATAATTTGTAGATTTCCCCCAGGGCACTTTGGATTTGTAATAGAGTATCACCGCATAGGTGAGCCCGATTATTATCCCAATTCCAATGAGCCATGGGGGACTTTCAAACAGCAGACTGAATGTGTTCATAAAATTCTGAAGTTGCTTATTGGTTGTTATCAGTTTTATTGGAAATATAAACAACCAATATCATTAAGCGTCTAATTACTCGTTAGGTTAACATTCCACCATCTACCTGGATTACCTGGCCGGTAATATATGTTGACATGTTGGAAGCAAGAAAAACCGCACATTCCGCAACGTCATCTGTCGTACCACCTCTCTTCATTGGAATGGCATCTCTCCATGATTGTACCATTTTTTCATCTAAAACAGCTGTCATTTCAGTTTCTATAAATCCGGGAGCAATAGCATTGCAACGGATTCCGCGACTTCCCAATTCCAGAGCAACAGATTTGGTGAATCCAATGATCCCGGATTTTGATGCCGCATAATTAGCTTGTCCGGCATTTCCTTTTATACCAACGACGGATGTCATATTTATTATAGAGCCACTTCTTTGTTTCATGAAAGTTCGTGTAGCAGCTTTTACAGTATTGAAGCATGACTTGAGGTTAACATTTATTACCGCATCCCACATTTCTTCTGTCATGCGCATCAACAGGTTGTCTTTGGTGATACCAGCATTATTCACCAAAATATCCAACGCACCAAAATCTTCAACTACCGAGTTGATCAATTGTTCGGCAGCAACATAATCGGATGCATCAGACCTGTATCCTTTAGCCTTGATTCCCGTAGAAGAAAGCTCCTTTTCCAGGGCTTCTCCTTTTTCTATGCTAGATAAATATGTGAATGCCACATTTGCTCCTTGTTCTGCAAATTTTTTGGCAATGGCATTACCAATACCTTTGGATGCGCCCGTTACTAATGCTACTTTTCCTTCGAGTAATTTCATATTCATTAAATTCGGATTAAAATCAAATTTTGTATTTTATTAGATCTGGGTTAAAATTATGTGTTCATTTTGGAATAATGAAATTAGTTCGGACCTATTCAACCTAAAGTGGCAAAAACATCAAAAGTTTTTCAAGTTGTATCATTGTTCATCCTGTTGGTGTCAGTTGGATTATTAATGTACAGTACCTGGTGTGGTCTTGGACTCACCTATGATTCGCATGATTATCTTGCTGCAGCAAAAAGTTTTTATGAATCTGGATTGCTCATCAATAAAAATGGACAGGCATTTATTGTTCACTCCCCACTATTGCCAATACTCATTTCCGGACTGGGCCAAAATCCCCTTGCAATGCTTCGAATAATGAATCTTCTTTTCTTTACAGGTACTATGATTATTTTCCGGGAATTAGTCGTAAAAAATATCCGAAACGAGATTTTAAGGTGGTGTGTCTATTTTGCAATCGTATTTGCTGTGGGGATTCATATGATCTACAATTTTGTATGGTCAGAACCTTTATTCCTTTTCCTCTTTGCATTTCATAACTGGTTTTTGATCAAATATCTGAAGAGGGAAAAATCAAAGGATCTTTGGATTTTAATTCTATTGGCTTTCTGTATGGGAATTACCCGGAATGCCGGGTTTTTTATTATTTTATCATCTTTCCTAATCTTATTTTTTACAAAGAAAATAAGAAAACCAGTTACATTATATTATTTCATTTTGGGAGCTTCCGGTTTTGCTGCCTGGAATATGTATACATTTTTTATCCAGGGTGGGATTGTAAAATTCAGGGAAGGGTTATCATTGTTCACTGGTATAGGATTGAATTTCAGGAACTATCTTGATATCATATCCGCCTGGATTCTGCCTCCATTTCTTCCATTGGTTTTTCGGATTATATTGGTATTCCTACTGATTAGTTTTTCGATAATGAAATTTAAAATCAGGAGAATCACGATGGAAGGGAAGGTATTTTTCTTTCAGTCAGCTGTTTACACTTTTATGCTTATCATGTTCATCAGTGTATACAAAAGCGATGTTGAAAGATACATGGCAGTAATATATCCGTGGATTTTTATTGGCATCTTCATTATCCTTGATACATGGATATTGAGATTCAGCAAGCTTTTTAATAGATTGCTTATTGTACTGATATGCTGCTGGCTTTCATATGTTTGCGCCAGAACAATAAAAAACAGTGTGATGTGGCATAAAAGCAACAGTACATCGATGATTATTCAAACTAGCAACTTAACCGACTAACAAAAGCATTTATTTTTTTCTATTACCAAATCCTTTAAATTTGCGCTCCTAAATCAATTCCATAACAAGATAATTCAGAATAATGTCTGCAAAATATAATATAATCGTAATTGGAAGTGGCCCAGGTGGCTATGTAGCAGCAATAAGAGCCTCTCAACTGGGAATGAAAGTAGCGGTTGTAGAACGGGCCGAAGTTGGTGGCATTTGTTTAAACTGGGGTTGTATCCCCACAAAGGCTTTATTAAAAAGTGCTCAGGTATTTGAATATATTAACCATGCAGGTGATTATGGAATTACCGTAAAGGATGCTAAAGTAGATTTCGCGGGAATGGTTAAGCGGAGTAGAGATGTAGCCGCTGGTATGAGCAAAGGGATCAATTTTTTGTTCAAGAAAAATAAAATTGATGTTATTGAAGGATTTGGGAAAATCAAACCGGGCAAAAATGTGGAAGTTGAGGACGGGAAAGGTAAGAAAACAGTTTACCAGGCTGATCACATCATTTTGGCGACCGGAGGAAGATCACGTGAGTTACCTAATTTGAAAATTGACGGTAAAAAGATCATCGGATATCGCAAGGCCATGACCCTGGAAAGTGCGCCTGAATCTATGGTCATTGTAGGATCTGGTGCTATTGGGTCCGAGTTTGCATATTTTTATAATACTATTGGAACCAAAGTGACCCTAGTGGAGTTCCTGCCCAATATTGTTCCTGTTGAGGATGAAGAAGTATCGAAGCAGCTAGAAAGATCATACAAAAAATCCGGTATTATCGTGATGAAAAGCTCAGAAGTGACCAAAGTGGATACTTCTGGTAAGAAGTGTAAAGTGACCATTAAGACACCAAAGGGCGAAGAATTTGTTGAATGTGAAATGGTATTGTCAGCTGTTGGTATTTCAACAAACATTGAAGGCATTGGACTGGAAGAAGTTGGTGTGGCCACGGATAAAGGGAAAGTACTGATAGATGATTATTATAAAACCAACATTCCGGGTATATATGCCATTGGTGATATTGTCAAAGGTCCTGCGCTTGCCCATGTAGCCTCGGCAGAGGGGATCATTTGTGTTGAGAAGATTGCCGGGATGGATCCTGAACCATTGGATTATAATAATATTCCCGGGTGTACGTACACCAATCCTGAAATAGCCTCGGTTGGGTATACAGAGAAAGCCGCTAAAGAAGCTGGATATGAAATTAAAGTTGGCAAATTCCCCTTCTCTGCCTCAGGCAAAGCTAGTGCCGCAGGTGCAAAGGAAGGCTTTGTAAAGGTAATTTTTGATGCCAAGTACGGCGAATGGCTTGGAGCTCACATGATCGGGGCCAATGTTACGGAAATGATTGCCGAGGTGGTTGTTGCTCGCAAACTTGAAACTACTGGCCATGAAATCATCAAATCTGTGCATCCGCATCCGACGATGTCAGAAGCCATAATGGAAGCAGCGGCAGCTGCATATGATGAGGTAATTCATTTGTAGTAATTAAACCTGACAGGTTTTAAGACCTGTCAGGAATCTTGATTCATTTACTCCCTCACGAGTTTATATGCCACAACCCGATTATCAAAAAAGGTAGGCACCAACACCAGATCCTCCTCCTGGATAAACCAGATATCAGCAGTATTTTTACCTTCATCTTTTGTTTGCAGCAGGGATTGCTTATTCCCATGTTGGTCAATAATAAAAATTTCACCATTCCAGTCAGATACCAGGTATTTATCACTTTCATTAGTTGGAGTCACCCCATCTCCACCGCCTATCTCACCGGCAATAACTGTTTTTTCCATCGTATTCAAATCGTAGCTGACAAATTCCGAAGCCTGGGAAAAAGCGACAAATAGTTTCCCTTTGTCCATCAATAACCCATTAGGACGGCCGGGCGCATCTGCCTGGAATGTACTAGTCAATCCATTCGAATACTGGAAAATTTTACCTTCATTAGAGTCTGAGAAATAAATACTACCATCTTTTCCAGGAGTGATATCATTCATGCCTGAAGCACCGTCGACTGGAAGTTTATTAACGATTTCTCCGTTATTGACATCAATGGATATCAGCGCATCCAAATCAGCTACATACAGAGTATTACCCACGAGCGCCATCCCTTTTGGTCCACTCATGCCGGTGACCCATTCCAGTTCTATGACCTCGCCGGTTTTGGATAATTTTGATATAAATCCATTACCGTCTTTTTCCCATGGATTTTGATTGACATTTGATACGTAAATCACTTTCCGGACAGGATCGTATAACACAGATTCGGGAGTTTTTAATACTGAGTCGGTTGCCCAAACTTGCTCTAATCTATATTTAATTGGTTCAACGGATGATTTTTCTTCGACATCCTGAGTGCTCTTTTCAGATTTTTTAGGTGTACATTCACTTAAAAGGAATGAACATACAAGGCAGAATACTATTAATGTGTTTGTTTTCATGATAGTACGTGGATTAAATTATTTTATTGATTTTTTTAAAAATTGTGACATTTCATCATGTGTTCCAATATCTGTTGTAAACCCATTCTCAAACATCACATAGCTTATTTTCAAACCATTTTTCATAGCTTCAGTAAATACATCACCTACATATAATTCGCGTTCTACGCCACCATCTAATAAACGAGTACCTTTTGAATTATAACTTATTAATTCAGACAAAAATTTGTGCATA
>Ga0209536_100007344_pt1 | contig 16715 bp, 15 predicted proteins | sample DeeMarSeWOR28_12_FD_187461 | JGI IMG/M metagenome (GOLD analysis project Ga0209536, IMG submission 187461) | Marine sediment microbial communities from White Oak River estuary, North Carolina - WOR-2-8_12 (SPAdes) (version 2) | ecosystem: Environmental > Aquatic > Marine > Intertidal zone >... | reverse complement strand
CGGATAATCCTGAAGGATTTTGTAAATATAAATCCTGGAAATCTTCAGAACCAGGGTTTGAGGTTTTACAAAGCAGAAAAACACCCTGGTCACAATTTTGGAGGAAGGGGTTGATTGCATCCAAACCCAGGTATGGATTTACTGTAACAGCATTTACCCCTAACTTACCAAATATCCCATCGGCATACGCCTTGGCAGAAGAAGCAATATCACCGCGCTTCGCATCCAGGACGATGGGTATACCTTCAGGGATGTATTCAATCAATTCATGCAATACCGCATATCCTTCACTTCCGTAAAACTCAAAAAAAGCGCTGTTTGGTTTATATGCCAGGGCGATATCGAAAGTTGAGTCGACGAGTCGGATGCAGAAATCAAGGGCTGCTCGAGATCCAACTTTTGATAATTGATCCGGGTGAGGATCTAAACCAACACATAGCAAGGAATCGATTTCTTGTGCTCTTCGTTGAAGCTGTGTGAAGAATCCCATTTCCTAATGATCCAAAATTGGTTTTCTGGTTTACGATTTTCCAAGAACCATGGCAAGCAGAGCCATGCGCACATAAAGACCATACTCCATCTGGCGAAAATATGCAGCCCGCGGATCATTGTCGACTTCCATACTGATCTCTCCCACGCGTGGCAATGGATGCATGATGATCATCTTCTTTTTCGCCCGAATTAATGTATCAGCAGTGATCACATAAGCAGACTTTACCTGTTCATATTGATCCAAATCTTCGAAGCGCTCCTTCTGTACTCTGGTGACATAAAGTACATCTGTCTCTTTAATTGCTGGTTCGAGAGTATTAAACTCAGCTTGAGTGATATTTTTCTCTGCGATCTCCTCGAGTATCTCGCTAGGGATACGAAGAACTTCCGGTGAGACATAATTGATTTTGACCTTGTATAAAGAAAGTAATCTTGCAAGGGAGTGGACTGTACGTCCATATTTGAGATCACCGAGCAAAGTCACCGTCAAACCATCCAATGTTCCCAGCTCTTCGTAAATGGTAAACGCATCCAACAGTGCTTGCGTGGGATGCTCTCCTATCCCATCACCGGCATTAATAATGGGTTTTTTTGCATATTTCGCTGCCAAAGCGGATGCACCTACCTCTGGATGCCTGAGAACGATAACATCAGCGTAACATTCTAGCGTGCGGATAGTGTCAGGAAGTGATTCTCCTTCAGCAACGGATGAGTAATGCACTTCATTAATTGGGATTAAACTGCCACCAAGTCGTTCCATAGCCGATGTGAATGAAGAAGAGGTGCGTGTGGAAGGTTCGTAGAATAAGTTTGCTAGAATCTTTCCCTTTAATAAGTCAAATGAACCCACCCTCTGGACCATTTCCCGCATTTCATGAGCAACACCGAAAATGTATTCTAGATCATCACGGTTGAACTGCTTCACGGAAAGGATATCTTTACCGTAAAAAAGGGAATCTTGCTGGTCACCAAACGGCAGATACCTGCTCTTCTTTTCAATAGAAAGTGAATTTTCCTTCATAGCTGCTCCAAAAAATAGATCAATATATTGGATTGTTAATATGGTTCAACAATCCTGCGTATGTTGCGCCCTGATCCTGGATTGGTACGTAATTCTCCGTTGATGAAGATTGAATCATTTCTCAAAACTACTCTTCGCAAGCGACCCCTAACTTTCCAATTCTCGAATGGAGTCCATCCACATCGGCTATAGGAATTATCAGCTTTAATCTCCCAAACAATTTCTGAATCAATTTCAATCCAGGTTTCCGATTGCCTTGGCAGATGGAAAATCTTGCGTGGGTTGGTGTACATGCGCAGGATAAGATCATCCACAGTCAAGCGTCTCTCCGCGACCGCAGTCAGGTATAGATACAGTGAGGTTTCTAACCCTGGGAAACCCGGGGGTGGATCTTGTGAGGTTTTTTCAGCCAGTGTATGCGGGGCATGATCGCTGGCGAAACAATCTATAACCTCCAGATTTTTCCAAAGCGCCTCAAGATCCTGCGTTGTCCCCAGGCGAGGCCGCACCTCTCCTTTTCCCGGTTCATCTTGAGGGATATCATTCTCGGTTAGGAACATATGGTGCGGAGTCACTTCACAGGTGACTCTGACACCTTTCTGCTTCGCTGCACGAATTAATTCGATCTCCTCTTTTCTGGCAACGTGACAGACGTGGATTGGCTTGTCATATAGAACAGCAATTAATAAAACTGCAGCCAGTGTGCGACCTTCTGCATGCACGCAAATCGGGTAGTTCGCAGGCCAATTCTTGATGTGCTCCTGCCAGTGAGTTAAATGCGCTAAATGGAGGGGACCGTAGGTATGATCGAGATACATTTTCAATCCCGCAACATCAGGAGCCATATCTGCCGCAATGTAGATATTCTGAGGGCTAGCTCCGATAAATAACCCATAATCAATGAGAGATTTTTTGTTTGCAGCTTGAAATGCTATTTGATAGGTGTCCTTATCAATTATGGGAGGTGTGGTATTAGGCATGGCAAGCAGCATGGTGAAACCGCCAGCAACCCCGGCTTCGGTACCACTTTTCCAGTCTTCTTTGTGCGTTGCGCCCGGTTCTCGAAGATGGACGTGTGGATCAATTAATCCTGGTAGCTTAATCATCAGGTCTCGCTAGCGGGACTGAGTCATGGTTGAATAAAAAAAAATAGAGCCAAATGGCTCTATGATTCCGACAATGTGGATAAACCGGTCACTGAGGGTTTCTTCTTAGGGGAAATATATATATCTAATTTCTTATTGCCTTCCATCCGCATCGATTGTAAAACGAAATTCGTAAATGTCAAGCATTTGTTCTAGATTTGGGTACTAAATTTACTCCCATTCCCACTCTCGAAGAGTGTTCAGCATCCGGTTGGCTGTAAGATCTAAGTGCAAGGGTGTTATTGAAACGAATCCATCAGCAAGCGAACCAATATCAGTTCCTTCTTCCGGTATGCCAGTCGGCGAATCGCCCCCGATCCAATAATATTCTTTTCCGCGTGGGTCTAGCCTGCGGTCTAAACGATCCCGGTATATTCGCAGACCCTGGCGGGTGACCTGGTAACCCCTGATTTTCGCATCATCCAGGTAAGGCACATTCACATTAAGTACGATTTTATTGTTCAAGTTGTTTTCAATCACGAGATCAACAACCTTTTTTGCCGCCCTTGCAGCCGGTCCATAATCCAGCTCACCCAAATGATTCTGCGGAGAATCAAGGGAAACGGCGATACCAGGAATTCCCCAGATAGCGGCTTCCAAAGCCGCGGTAACAGTGCCTGAATATGTAACATCGTGACCAACATTCGCATTTGGATTGATCCCTGAAACCACCATCTCTATCCCCCCTTCTACGAGTCCCAGCATGGCTAATGCGACACAATCAGAAGGGGCTCCGTCGGATGTAATTGCAAGGAGATCATTGTCAATTATCACATCCCTTACTCGAAGCGGCCTATGCATTGTCTTCACATGACCAGATGCAGACCAGTTTCGGTCAGGCGCGACGACTGTCACCTGGTGAAATTTACGCAGCTCCCTGGCAAGTGCAATAACTCCAGGCGCAGTAACTCCATCATCATTGGTTACAAGAATGTGCATGTTTCAACAGTTTACCTCCATTAATTTCAGGTTGCCAATTATAATCTTATAAATACCTCTCATGAGATTTTCTCAAGTACACCAACGTGAAGGAGGGATTCAATGGCACGCAAGATAATTGGCTACACATTTATCATCGCTGCGATTCTTGGTTTGGTTTTCAGTATTGCGGGCATTATCATGGTTTGGACGGTTAAAACCCCTTTGACAACCAATGTGCTCAGTACACTGGATGTGATTGATACAACGCTCGAAACAACCAGCGCGGGTTTAACCATCGTTGATGAAACACTATCCAACACAATCACCGATCTAAATTCTATCGAAAATACCATAAAAACTGCAGGGAAAGGAATTAACGATTCTGTACCCATGGTTCAATCCCTGTCAGTCCTGCTGTCAGATGATATCCCCAAATCCATATTCGCAACACAAACTGCTCTTACAACACTCGAGGATGCTGCAGGAACCCTGGAAAGTACTTTACGATTGCTAACATCGATCCCTTTCCTGCCTATTGAAGGATATAACCCCGATGTGTCGTTTACAACGGCAGTGGAAGATGTATCTCTGAGCCTGGATGCGATTCCCGAATCCCTCTCTGAGATGGAATCCACGATGAACACTACTGAAGGAAACCTGATCATGCTCGGAGCTCAGATCAACATCATCGCCCGTAATATCTCGGAGCTCAAGGATAGTTTCTACGAAATCCAGCTCGTGTTCGATCAATACCAGGCAGTTATCACCCAGGTGCAAGAAAAAATGGATGATTTCCAGGAGAACATTGAAACTGTGATCACCGTTTCTGCCTGGATATTTACTATCATTTTCATCTGGCTTGGAATCGCCCAGCTTGGATTATTTACCCAGGGGCTTGAGAGAGTGAATTTAAAATCAGATGAAGCCCTTCCGCAAGAGGGTACATCATCGACAGAAAAAAACCAATACCCAGAGCAGGATATCCCTGAAGTCAACCAAGATAATCCATCGGGCTAGATAAGCACTTATCAAACATAAAAACAGGATTGGAGGATATCTCCAATCCTGTTCGAACTGGGTCACGGTTCCGTTTATTCAGCGGCCATATCACGCAGCACCTTATGCAGGATTCCCCCATTGCGATAATATTCGACTTCTAAATCCGTGTCGAGCCGGACCAGGACTTGAAATTGGTGTTTTTCTCCGCTAGCTTTCTCGACGAATACGGTTGCTTTGCTGCGTGGAATGAGGTTGTCACCAATCCCGGTAATATCATAAACTTCATCACCTGCCAACCCGAGAGTACCAGCGGAATCTCCCTCAAGAAATTGCAGGGGAAGCACACCCATCCCTATGAGATTCGAGCGGTGAATCCTCTCGAATGAACACGCGATAACGGCTTTCACGTTGAGCAATTGGGTACCTTTTGCCGCCCAATCTCGACTCGAACCTGTCCCGTATTCTTTTCCAGCCAAGATAATCAGTGGAACTCGTGCTTGTTTGTACAATTGAGAAGCTTCGTAAATCGTCAACTGCCTGTCATCAGGCATGTACCTGGTGTAACCACCCTCTATTCCAGGAACCAGCTGGTTTTTTAATCGGATGTTAGCGAAGGTTCCGCGCGTCATCACCCTATCGTTTCCTCGACGAGAACCATAAGAGTTGAAATCGCGAAGAGAAACATTTTTCTCAAGTAGATATTTTCCACTCGGGCTATCTGCAGGAATTGCTCCAGCAGGTGAAATATGGTCTGTTGTGATTGAATCACCGAGAAGTGCCAGGACCCTTGCCCCGCGAATTTCTTGAATTGGCTGTGTTTCGGGAGTTAAATTAACGAAGAAAGGTGGTTCCTGTATATAGGTAGAGTTTTCATCCCATTGATAGATATCTCCTCCATTACCTTCGATCGCATTCCAGATTTTATTCCCGGTGAATACGTCTTCATACTCCTTGGTGAACATTTCAGGCAGCACGGATTCACCAATTCCAGCCTGGATCTCTTCCGTGGACGGCCAGATATCCTTGAGAAAGACCTCTTCCCCTTCCTTGTTCACTCCCAAAGGTTCTGTCAGCAAATTGATATCCACTGTACCTGCAAGGGCATAGGCGACCACCAATGGCGGTGAAGCCAAGTAATTTGCCCGTACATACGGGTGGACACGACCCTCAAAATTTCGATTTCCTGATAACACCGCTGCCGCAACGAGATCACCGCTGGTAATCCCCTTAACAACCTCTCCGGATAATGGTCCCGAATTACCAATACAGGTTGTACACCCATATCCCACCAGGTTGAATCCGAGTTCTGCAAGTGGATCTAATAATCCAGCTTTGTTCAAATAATCAGTAACGACGAGTGATCCTGGTGCCAGGCTGGTTTTTACGTATGGTTTGGTTTTCAAACCTTTTGCGACTGCATTCCTGGCAAGCAGCCCTGCAGCGATCATCACGGAAGGGTTGGAGGTGTTCGTACAGGAAGTTATCGCTGCAATAACAACGGATCCATGACCAAGATCAGTCGTTGCTCCATTTGCTCCAATGGTTACTTTAGTATCCCGCTTATCTGTTGGTAAGTTGAAGCCGCGATCTTTTACCGATGCAAGCAGGTCAAATTGGAACTTCTCCTTCATCTCCCGCAGGGGAATCCTATCTTGTGGACGTTTGGGTCCCGCCAGACTGGTCTCGACTGATGACAAATCGAGCTCCAGATAATCTGAATATTCTGGATCAGGTGTGGAAGAAGTACGAAACAGCCCTTGCGCCTTCGTATATTTTTCCACGAGGTCTATCAGTTCTGGTGACCTACCTGTCAGCTCAAGGTATGACAAAGTCTCTTGATCAACCGGAAAATACCCGACTGTTGCTCCATATTCGGGTGCCATATTTGCGATCGTGGCACGGTCGGGTAAAGTGAGATAATCCAGACCTGGGCCGAAGAATTCAACGAATTTCCCAACTACCCCTTTTTCCCGCAGCATCTGGACAACCATCAAAGTCAAATCCGTTGCCAGGGCACCTTCCTTGAGTTCTCCGAAAAGCTTGAAGCCGACAACATCTGGAATGAGCATATCCAGAGGTTGGCCCAACATGGCTGCTTCAGCTTCAATACCACCCACTCCCCATCCTACCACGCCTAAGCCATTAATCATTGTGGTATGTGAATCGGTTCCTACCAGCGTGTCCGGGAATAGGACAATGGAATTCTCTATTGTCTCCTCCTGACGAACAACGGTCGCCAGGTATTCGAGGTTAACTTGATGGACAATCCCTGTTGACGGTGGAACAACCCGAAAATTATCAAATGCCTGCTGACCCCAGTGGAGAAACTCATACCTTTCCCTGTTGCGCTGGAATTCAATTTCGGCATTCCGATCCGATGCGTCTGGGCTGGCAAAGAAATCTACCTGAACTGAGTGATCGATCACCAGGTCAACAGGAATCTTGGGATTTATTTTTTTTGCCTCTCCACCCATTCGCACCATCGCTGAGCGCATCGCTGCAAGATCAACGATCGCTGGTACACCAGTAAAATCTTGCATGATCACTCTTGCTGGCTTAAATGGGAAACTGAGTCGTATATTTGGATTGGGTGTCCAGGAGCAGATATTCTTTACATCCTCGGTAGAAATCTGCTCATTATCGCAATTTCGCAATGCGGATTCAAGTAAGATTCTTATCGAGAACGGTAATCTCTCAAGCTGTGTTATTCCCTGCTTTTGCAGGAGAGGTAAACTGTAATATTGAAATTCCCCTTGGGAAGTCGATAACTGTTTCCTGGTACCAAAATAATCTTGTGTCATATATTCTCCTTCTAGGAGGGCGAATTATATACCATATGGGATTCTCCAATTAATTCTTCACCTGGGGTTTTTAATTGTCTAATCCCTGACTATCGCATCCGTCATCCTGGCTACTTGCCCCATAAATTCCACATCATGCACGCGGATAATATCTGCACCCCTAATTATTCCAACAGCGATAGATGCAGCAGTTCCGGCTAAACGCCGATCTGGAGGTTGGTCCAACGTGTATCCAATAAAAGATTTTCTGGATGGTCCATACAGGATCGGGTAACCCAAATCCCGAATTTCACCCATTCGATTGACAAGTTCGAGGTTCTGTTCAACAGTTTTCCCAAAACCAATGCCAGGATCAAGAATGATCATCTCATCCTGTATCCCAGCAGCATGCGCTAGATCCACACTCTCCATCAGTTCGAATTTAATATCCTCAATTAAATTATCATACGGGATTCCGATATAGCGACCACCGAGATTATCCTTGATGTCTGCGTGTGCCCAGGAACTGCGATTATGCATCAATATTACAGCAGCTCTCTTGTTAGCTATCGTAGATGGCATCTGGTTATCAGCTTTAAACCCCCACACATCATTAACTAGAACCGCTCCTGAATTAATAGCAGCTTCGGCGACCTGGTGCTTGTAAGTGTCGATCGATAATGGTACCGAAAACTCCTTGGCAAGTGCCTCCACAACTGGAATTACCCGTTCTAATTCTGTTTCGGAATCTAATTGTTTTGCCCCGGGCCGAGTACTTTCACCACCGATATCGAGGATGTCCACACCGGCTTCGACGAATTTTTCAGCCACTGCCATAACACCGTTAATAAGGTTGGTGATGTTATCACTCACATTTGCACCTTCTGCTTGATACAAGCCATCTCCGGAAAAACTATCCGGAGTGATATTAAGGATACCCATTAAATACGTTCTTCTCCCCCAATTAAATATCTTATTTCCAATGGTCAAGCTTTCGTTTAATAACACGAATCTATCCCCCCGAAGTGATCTTGAATACAGTATTCAGATAGCACAACCGCTGTCACACGATCAAGGTCAACGGCCGATCGAGCCAGGCTTCCGATTCTTCAATATCGGTAAATACACCAAACTCTACACCACCTGGTGTGGTCAGTGAGGGGATTTTTTCAATCGCTTTGCGCACTTCTTCATTCATCACCACAACGGCTAATCGTATATTTCGTGCGGATGGATCCGAATTGACTTCGATTGCATAATCTATCGCCTCTTGTGATATTTCATTGATTTGGCGCAGATCATAGAGATTGGTCGTTAAGCGGTCTGAATCGAGTAAGTGCTGTACTGCAAAATCGTGCCAGTGTTCAAGAGTTTCATGGGACAAATCCGTGAATGTGTAATGCATACCTCCATCCGGACGTCTCACGACTGAATAACCGATGCCGGGAGTTGGTTCCCAATTGAGTGGTTTGATACTTTCTTGGGTCATGAGCATGCTCCTTTCTGCTGCTTAGATTTTACCAAAATTATCCAATATCCCCATCGCAAGCTGCGGTGGAGAAAATTTCTATACCTTTTACATCTACCTTGCTCAGGAGGTGCTCAACAGTTTCACCGAGGACCGGGTGACGAAAATCTGGAGCAATGTCTGCTAGTGGCTTCAGAACAAAGGCCCGCTCTGGGATTCGAGGATGTGGGATGACCAAGGGAGGTGAATCAATCACCTGATCGTCATAAAATAGAATATCCAGATCAATAAGCCTCGGTCCATATCGGATATTCGTGACCCGGCCTGCCTTTTGTTCAATCGCCTTCAAATAAATCAACAGCTCACCCGGACTTTGGTTGGTCTCTACCTCGATCACCTGATTTAAAAACCTGGGTTGATCCTCAATCCCCCAAGGGGGAGTCTCGTACACGGGTGAACAATCCAATACATGGACCAAAGGCTCCAGGGACATAATAGCAGTCTGGAGATTCTTCAACCTTCTTCCGATGTTCGAACCCAGGGCTAGGTATACGTGATGCATTATTATTTATAATCTCTCGATTAATGTAGCCGTTGCCATACCGTGCCCAATGCACATCGTTTGCAAGCCATATCTACCTTCAATACGTTCCAATTCATGAAGCAATTTGGTCATCAATACGCCACCGGTCGCACCGAGGGGATGTCCCAGTGCGATTGCGCCCCCATTCGGATTTACTCGATCCATATCCGCATGCAGCTCATCCTGCCAGGCTAATACGACTGATGCGAAGGCTTCATTGATTTCGACCACATCAATTTGGTCCAGCATCAATCCTGCCTGCTTTAAGATCGACTGGGTAGCCAGTATGGGGCCATCGAGCATCAGCACCGGGTCTGAGCCAATCACGCAGCGGTTCATGACCCTTGCACGGGGGATCAAGTTGTACCTGCCAATAATTTTTGGGGAAGCAAGCACAATTGCCACAGCTCCATCACTGATCTGGCTGGAATTTCCTGCGGTAATCACGCCATCCGGTTTGAAAGCTGGTTTTAGTTCACGCATTTTCTGTCTATCAGGTGGTAAACGAACACCTTCATCTTCGTGAATAAAATTTCCATCAGGCAGGCCAACCGGCACTATCTGGTGGTCAAAATAACCGTTTAACATCGCTGCCCCGGCGCGCTTATGGCTTTCAAATGCAAAATCATCCAGCGATTCTCTCGATATATCCCACTTTTGAGCCATGAATTCAGCACTCATACCCTGGTGCACCAACTGGTAAGGAAAATCTGGCGGCCAGTTCTCAGGCCAATCCGAGCCAATTGGTTGCTTGGACATCATCTCGGTACCACCTGCTATTACCAGGTCCATATCACCGGAGAGGATAGCCTGCGCTGCGAAATGGATCGCCTGCTGGCTGGATCCGCACATCCTGTTAATCGTGACTGCGGGAACATGCACTGGAAATCCAGCCTGAAGAGTGGAAAGACGACCCAGGTTGGCACCCTGTTCTCCCACCTGGGTAACACACCCCCAAATCACATCATCCAGAATTTCTGCATCTATTCCCGCATGATGAACTGCCTCAACCAACACCAGCGCCCCGAGATCCACAGGATTAATTGATGAAAACCTGCCACCAGGTTTCCCGATGGCTATTGGTGTGCGTACGGCACTCAATATATATACCTCTGACATATACTAAATTTACCATGATCCAGAGTCTTTCACATCTGGATTTTTACATCCATTTGTCAAATTATCCACCCCCGGCTAAAATTAGGCGAATGGTTGATTAACATAATAAACTTGGAGAAATTTATGCCAACCACGACCTATAATTTCCCTCGCGGTTTCCTTTGGGGCACAGCGACCTCTTCTCACCAGGTGGAGGGAAATAATAAGAACAACAACTTCTGGGCTTGGGAACAGGAACCTGGCAAAATTGCATACAAACACAAATCGGGTCTCGCTTGTGATTGGTGGGGGGGACGCTGGAAGGAAGATTTTGATCGCATCGTTGAAACCGGCCAGAATGCCCACCGTTTCTCGATCGAATGGAGCCGGATTCAACCCACACCGGATCGCTGGAACGAAGACGCATTAGAACACTACCGACAGATGCTCCAGCGACTTGCAGAGCACCAGATCACACCCATGGTCACCTTGCATCATTTCTGCGATCCACTCTGGGTCAGTGAACTTGGCGGGTGGGAAAATGAGGCTATCGTTGATTATTTTGCAGCTTTCGTGAGTAAAGCAGTACCAGCACTATCTGAATACTGCAACATTTGGGTAACGATTAATGAACCTAACGTTTTGGCAGCTTACGCATACATGTTTGGATTATTCCCTCCGGGGAAGAAAAAACTGCGACTGTTCAGCCAGGTCTATTTTAACCTGGTGAAAGCTCATGCAGCTGCTTACAATATCATTCACAAGCTGCAACCGACTGCCAGGGTCGGCATTGCAACGAACTATCGCAGTGCCAGACCTTCTCAATCCTGGAATCCCCTTGATCGAATCATGGTAGCACTTGTTTACTCGGTTTTTAATGATGCGGTACCTCAGGCTTTGCAGAATGGGGTATTCCGGTTGCCCTGGAGTCGAAAACGCATTCCCGAGGCGAAAAATACACAGGACTTTCTTGGTCTCAACTACTATACCCGGGATATCGTCGCATTCAGCTTCCGCAAATCAAATGAAGCCTTCATGCAAACATACTTCCCACCCAATGCAGAATTGAGCACAACTGGTTTTATTGCCAACGAGCCAGACGGCATGTTTGAAGCATTGAAATGGGGTTTACGATTTAACCTTCCAATCATCGTGACAGAGAACGGGATCGAAGACAAAGATGATGTTGTCCGCCCGAGCTATCTAGTACAGCACCTGCATCAGGTTTGGAGGGCAGTCAATTTCAATTGGCCAGTTAAGGGTTATTTCCATTGGTCATTAATCGATAATTTCGAATGGGAGCGAGGTTGGACACAACGCTTTGGCTTGTGGGGCTTAGACATCGAAACCCAGGCAAGATACCGGCGACCCAGTGTGGACCTATTTGCCACGATCTGCAATGAAAATGGTATTTCATCAGACATGGTTAGGCAATATGCCCCCATGGCTTTCGAACGGCTGTTTCCGGGTGAGTAACTTGGATACTTCGACCAGAAAATCAATCTTCGACCAGGTTATTTGCCGTCCAGCATTACCGCTGGATACACCAGGGATGCTTGAATTAACCCGCAAGATTTGGGATGGGGATGATTACGTACCAAAGACCTGGCAAGACTGGTTAAAAGACCATCAAGGATTACTCGGAGTTGCAGAGTTAAGAGGCAGGGTTGTTGGCATTGGAAAGCTGACCAGGCTTTCTCAAGATGATTGGTGGTTGGAAGGACTCCGGGTTCACCCGCAATTCGAGGGTCAACGGATCGCTTCCCGCATACATACATACCTGCTTAAATCGTGGGAGAAAATGGGTTCTGGTACTATCCGTTTCGCTACGGTATCGACTCGTGAACCTGTAAAACATCTGGCCAAGGTAAATGGCTTTCACCTGGCAGGTGAGTATTCAACATTCAAGTCACAATGGACTAATTATGAGCGCAAAAAGAAAAATCCCTTTTCTCAAATTGAGATACACGAAAATCAAATATTATTAAACTGGTTGCTCTCCCCCAACCCCAAACGACTGCCTTTCGGCTTGATGGATCTCGGCTGGCAATTTGCATCTCCCCACCCGGATTACCTGGATGAATATCTGGGTGAAAAGAAGAGTTGGTGGTGGCATAAGCAGGATGGCGTGGTGATCATGGTTGAAAAAATCGATGGGGAAGAAACTTGGGGAAGAGTACGATTGATCGCCAGCCAAACCGAAAATCTGGTTGAAATATTAACTGATCTGCACCTTCTCGCTGATCGTTTGGGTTATGCTGGAATCACATGGTTAGCACCGTTGGTTCCTGGAATCGAAGGAATTACAGAAGAAGCTGGTTATATCAGAGATTGGGATTCTTCGCTTTTGGTCTTCGAAAAATCATCAACAAGGTAGAAGTTTATGGACTGATGGATCAGTTTTCAAGCAAGCTGTCATGGTATAATCTTCGCCGCCAAAACTGAATAATGGAAATTGGAGAGGTCGCATAGTCTGGCCTAGTGCGCGCGCCTGGAGAGCGCGTTTACCGTAAGGTAACGTGGGTTCGAATCCCACCCTCTCCGCTGAAAAAGATTCCCTGATTAATTTCCCAGGGAATTTTTCTTATCCCGCTAATTATATCTACATGGATCCCATTTTCCATATTAATCACAAATAATTCAATATTTTACCTGTCCTCTCCTGAAGATACCCCAGATCAGCAGAATTTGTGGTATTTTTCAACGTAGGATGGCATTATGCCCCAGAATATCGCATGATGATTTGAGCAATTCGAAAATGTGGATTTTATCCTTCCCTGATCCTGTGAGTTTATAATTGGAGGCATTCATCCAAGAAAAATCAAGCTTGAGGTCGGAATTAATGAAAATTGAGATTACCGCCAGGCAACCATTTTTTTTAAGTTCAGTTATAAATTCTCATGGTTGGGCAGATTTACCTTCTTTTAAGAAAACTGAAGGGGGAGCTGAGTTGTCTTATATCTTCCGGATGAGCAACCAACAGCTCGCAAAGTTAACAATTTCATCTATACCCGGCGGCGTGTCGGTTGATTATCAGGATGACATCCAACCATCCCTCGCAGCAGAAATCACCTCAGCAGTCACCTGGATGCTGGCTTTGAATGATGATTTCACAGAGTTCTACGAACGGGCAAAGAATGAACCGAAGCTCAGCCATGTTGAGGAGAATGCACAGGGCCGCTTGCTGCGTTCTCAAACCTTATTCGAAGACACGATCAAGACAATTTTAACTACAAACACCAGCTGGTCCGGGACGATCCGCATGACGGAAACGTTGGTAACAAAGTTTGGGGAGCCATACCCTGCGAGTGATGGCGATTTTTCCTTCCCAAGTCCAAGACAAATCGCAACCAGTCATGAGCTTACCCTCAGGAATAAAGCTCGTCTTGGATACCGGGCACCGTATATTCTCGACCTGGCAAAACAAGTCGATGCTGGCGATTTTGATTTGGAAGGGCTTAAATCCCCAGAAATATCGAGTAAGGAAGTATTCAAGCAGCTGGTATCGATCAAAGGTGTAGGTAACTACGCTGCTGCCAACCTGATGATGCTGCTTGGACATTATGAATACCTGCCCATCGACTCGTGGGCGTTGAAATTGGTTTCCGAAAAATTCTTTAATGGTGAGCCTATTGGATCGAATGAAGTTGAAGAAGTTTTCGCACCCTGGGGTGAATGGAAAGGCTTGGCTTACTGGCTGTGGAACTGGTCCGAGGACTGAGTCCCAACTATCACGGAAATGATCAGAATTTCGCAATTTGGTGAAATCACTCGATATGATTTAAGCCGATCAATTCTTGGACATGGTGTGTATTGGACAACTGCCTATCATATCGATGGATTATTGATAGATACAGGTTGTTCATTTACCGCTGCTGAGCTGCATGCTATTCTGGCTGAAAAGAAAATCCTTCAGATCATCAACACACATAGCCATGAAGATCATATTGGAGGAAACTTAAAGATCCAAAATTCAAATCAAAATATCCAGACCTTCGCCCACCCTGCAGCAGTACCAGTGATCAAAAATCCGAAGAAACATCAACCCCTCCACCTGTACCGCAGGATTATTTGGGGTATGCCATCCCCTGCCCGTGCCAACCCACTTGATGATGGAGAGTTCATTAAGTCCGACAGATTTCGCTTCTTGGTTATGTACACACCAGGTCACACCGAAGATCATCTCTGCCTATACGAACCCGAACAACAGTGGATTTTCACTGGGGATTTATTTGTAGGTGGATGGGAGCGAACAGCCCGGGCAGGCACGGATATTTGGAAGATTATCAAATCCTTGAAAATGATTTCACAGCTACCATTGAAAGCAATGTATCCCAGCGCGGCGCGTGTCAGAATCGAACCGGATGTTATTCTTCAAGAAAAGATCAGCTACCTGGAAGCAACCGGTAACGAGGTATTAGCGTTGGCCGACCAGGGATTGAGCGAATCGGAAATCAGTCGTGAGGTTCTCGGCGGACCGATCTGGATCGAATTTATAACTATGGGACACTTATCGCGGATAAATTTGGTCCGATCTTATTTAAGGTTTGAAAGGGATTAGGGATCATGCTCCTGCTGTAACCATCGCTCTCAACACCAATGCAATCATGATAACGAAAGCGACAGCATACAATAACATCTCAGGTCGCTCTTGCCGGCCTTTGGTGTAGGCATACACCAGGGGTGCTCCGAAAAGGAGCACAATTCCATACAACCAGTGCACCCACCCAGGTCGAAATGTAGCCACACCAAACCACAGGATTAATCCCAGAAGGCCTTGAATTGCCAGCAGGACCTCAGCGATTACCACGGCTCCAAAATATCCCCCACTGACTCCTTGACCCCGGAAAAAACGGATCAATCCCCAGATTGCCATGATGATGCAGTAAATCATCGCGGTATTGGCAAGACGGCTGTGTACTTCAGCTAGTGCCATGTGCTCCTCCTGAAGATTAATTCATGCAAGATTCTGTCATAGATTTTACCAGGGTGATGGTTACATCACCCTTTTGGATCACAATAATCACTCCCATTTTTCAACCAGGTATTGTTCCATTATTAAAAGAAAATTGGTAAACTTATCCCACGTGGAGGAGAATAATTTTTACCTACTTTGTCTTGTTACCTCGCATCCACTATGCTAGAATACAACTTGTTAATGAAAGATTAATAGAGGAGGCGCGATCCATATGACCGCTGAGGAAACCCAGGAACGACTACCGGTAAGCCGCCGGGAGTTTCTTAATTATGCTTGGTTGGTGTCACTGGGCTTTTTTACTGTGACCTTCGCCGGTGCAACCTACCTCTTCGCGTTACCACGATTTAAAGAAGGCGAATTTGGAGGCGTTATCACTGTGGGCACAGTGGATAACTTACCGGCTGTGGACGACCCTCCCGATAATTATGCTAAAACGAAATTCTGGCTGAGCAATACACCAGGAGGCTTGGTCGCGCTTTACAAGGTCTGCACGCATCTTGGTTGTTTGTATAACTGGAATGGACAGGAAATCAAGTATATATGCCCATGTCACGGGTCCCAGTTCGAAAAGGAAGGCAAGTATATTTTAGGCCCAGCCCCGCGTGATCTTGACCAGTTCGTGGTTCGCATTGAGTCCCCGGAAGGTGAGGTTATCGCTGAGACCGATGTAACCACAGGCGATCCACTCCCTGTCCCGGATATGCCAGATGCAATTGTCAAAGTCGATACCGGATTACGCATCGTCGGTGCCCGACGCGCTTAGTAATAATCAACACATTTACGTAGGGAAGGAATATGCTTAAGTCAATAGATTTTCAAGATCTGCGTCAAAAAATATGGACAGCGGTAGATAACCGTATAAGGATCATCACCGCTGGATTAGGACTCCATGAACTACGGGCCGTGCTGCGTGGCGATCCTCCAACAGAGAAACCGAACCCCAGGTTCAAAGTTCATACCACCAGCTTTTTATTTCACATCCGCCCCCGTTATTACCAGAAGGGCAGCACGATACTCTCTCATACCTTCCGGCTGGGTTTCATGACGGTTTTCTTTTTCACGGTCGAATTAATCACGGGTGTGATCTTGATGATTTATTATGTACCGACACCTGCTGGTGCATATACCTCTGTCCTGGAGATTATGAGTGAAGTGCCATTTGGAAACCTGATGCGGGATTTACACCGTCTGGGGGCTGAGGCGGCGGTGATATTTACCTTCCTGCACATG